>Ga0194123_10004087_pt1 | contig 16807 bp, 7 predicted proteins | sample TA2MahsurfametaG_5_FD_155479 | JGI IMG/M metagenome (GOLD analysis project Ga0194123, IMG submission 155479) | Freshwater microbial communities from Lake Tanganyika, Tanzania - TA2015023 Mahale A surface | ecosystem: Environmental > Aquatic > Freshwater > Lake | place: Tanzania: Lake Tanganyika... | reverse complement strand
CGACGAGATCGCTGTACGACACACGATCGCTCGTCTGTGCGACCGGTCGATGACTCTGCGCCACGGCAAGCGCGAGTTTTTTGGTGGACTGGGCAGGGAGCGGTTTTGTGCTCTTCACCAGCCGTTCGCCATCCAAACGCTGCAGTACACCGGCCTTTTCCAACGGGTCGATTGCAGCTCCGTCGAGCTTCATGCAGTGGATCGGTTGTGATGGCTTCGGCACGGAGTCGTGACCCATCGGCTGCGTGGTGAGAACACTCAAACTGTGTTCGGCTCGAGTCACTGCAACGTAGAACAGTCGCTTCTTGTCGAAGACTCGGTCGACGATCTCGCGATCGAAGACCAGTCCCTTCCCGGACGGCGTTGCACTGTCGTTGACCCAAGCCGCTTCCAGCCATTGGCGAGATGTGGGATCGGATGGTGGTGGCGTATCCGTCGGATCAACCGCGACCACTCGCGGCCCCTTGGGTTTCTTGCCAAGTTTCCATGTGTCAGCAACGACGACCACGGGAAACTCCAGACCCTTGGCCGCATGGGCCGTCATCACCTGCACCGAATCGTCATCGGACTCAACCCGACGTGCCGCAATCTCGTCCATGCTCTCTCTCGCTGCGATGTCAGCCAATGCCTCGATGAGCGCTCGCGGGCTCATGCCACGACCGCGAGCCGCTGCCGAAGTCAACTCGACGAGGTGGTTGAAGTCGGTGAGCCGTCGGAGAAAACTCGGACCCGACAAGAACGCTCGGTTCACCGATGGTGCCGCGAACACTGCAAGAGCCAATGCAACTACTCCATCCTTCAGCAGAATGCCTCGCCACTTCTCCATGAGCTCTTGCTTCTCACCTACGAAATCGGCATCGCGCAGTTTTTCGTCGTGACCCCGCATACCGAAGAGGGTTGAGAGCAGAACTCTCCGAACACGACCCTCGTCCGACGGTCGTTCGAGTGCCGTCGCCAAGGCTGTCCATGCGACGAAGGCATCACTCTCCGCAACCGACGACGTGCTATTGCTCACTGCCGGGACGTTCCATTTGATGAGCTGACGTTGAATTGCTCGCGCATTGGCTCCCGACCGAGTCAATACGGCGATGTCCGACTTGGTGAACGTCTGGGGACTGCCGTCGTCGTCCACGCCGATGGACTTCGACAGAAGGTCCACCACACGAGCCGCTGCTGGTTTGACCACCAATCCAGCCGGGTACGTAATCACTCCCTTGTCGGAGATCGGACAGATGGAATCGCACTCGATCAGCGATACCGGAGTTGCAGCATCACCATCACCCGTCAAGTGCCTGCCCGACGCCCCGGCGGTGACCGACTCGTAGGTAGCAGACGGTCCGTATGAGGATCCATCGAGTAGCGCGTTGAGTGCACCAAGTACCGGTTCGTCCGATCGATAATTGGTGTTCAAGACACGGGATGTTCCGGCCGCTTTGGTCTGGTCGACCTGCTTCACGTACGCGGCAACATCCGCACCACGGAACCCATAGATGGACTGCTTGGGGTCACCGACGAACACGCGAGCAGCTCCTTCACCGGCCCGGCGCGCCTGACTTTGCACCTCGCTCCAAAGCAAGTCGAACAATTCCCACTGCTGCCAGTCGGTGTCTTGCGCCTCGTCGATGAAAACGTACCGATATTGGCGAGCAAGCGAGTCGAGCACCGGACCGCCCGCTCTCACCATCTCCACTGCGCGACGCTTGACTTCGTCGAAGTCGACCGACGCGTCACCACTCGAATCCTGGGTCACCCGCTTCAGGCGGGCGAGACGGTCGAGTATCCCTGCATGCACCGACCCGGCAGGTGCGGGGTGCGGGGTTTCGAATCGGGGCTCCGCCATCGCCCGCTTCAGCTGCGCGTTCACGACGGTTCGATATCGCTCCTCGTCGATGAGTTCCGCAACATTTCCGACCGCTGCATTGACTGCTTCGTCGTTGACTGCACGACTCACCCGATCCGATTGCTGCTTGCCCGCACCTTCCGGTTGTACCACCACGCCGCCGAGCCGCAAAATCTGCGCACAGAACGAGTCGATCGTCATGATGCTGGCTGAGTCGAGTGACGTCAGCGCTGCTTCGAGCCTGCGGCGAGCATCCTCGGCAAACCCATCGACATGCCGGCGCAATTGATTCGGGAACGCTCCGGTGTCGGACGTTGGATTCGACATCTCGTTGATCACGTCGCTGATCTGCTCGCGAATACGAGACCTCAGCGCCGCGGCCGCGTTGCGCGTGAAGGTAACCACCAGGATGCGGTCGACGGTTGCGTCGTCATTTTCTGCCACTAAGCGGGCGAAGAGCGCGGTGAGTGAATAGGTCTTCCCCGTACCAGCACTCGCCTCGATCGCCAGATTGACGATGTGTTTCGTACCGATCGGCTCACCGAGCAGATCGAGAGTCGGGCTTGAGGTTCCCTCAGGCATCGGCCGCTTCCTCCCCCTCCGCACCCGACGATCCACCTGGCGCGGACAACACGACCTTGTATCGAGGTACTGCAGTAATTTTTTTCTTTTCGACCGTCCATTGCTCGTGGCGGCCATTCCAGAACGCCGCCTCTGGTCCGTCGGCGACGAAGCAGTCATCGAACTCGGGTTCGGCACCGAACACGAGTGCCTCATCGGTTTGCGTGAAGGGTGTCGCGTGGTCGGACACGTCCGACGACGTGTAGTCGAAGAATTCGTCCTCCGCCGATTTGCGGTCGCGAAGAACGTAGAAGAGGTGACCAACCGAGTCGTCGCGCGACGTGCCGAACGTCGGCATCGGTACGGCTGCCGCCGACACCCACAGCGCCACCAACTCGTCGAGCCACTTTGCTGCCAGCTCCTTTCGACGGGTCGACTCGGTGGGTAATCCGGCGATGGTCACTTCCATGCGCACCCATTGACTCTTCGAAGAGCTTCCAACTTCGGCAATCACGTTCCATTCAGTGCAAACGACGCCTGCCGCGAGTGCGAAAAGGTATCCCAATGCAATCTCGTCGATGAATCGACCGAGACCCGATTCGGAGATCCTTCGGTCGGACCTGAGGAGTGCAACTGCGGTCTGCCCGCTGTCGAGACTCGGAATTCTGTAGTCAATCGTGTGCCCCGAAGGAAGCACGAGCCGAAACTCCTCTTCACTGCACAGACGAAGGGGGGCCGGAAGAGCCTGATCATCGCCTTGTTTCTCCAACCGAAGCACCAACAACGTGTTGATGCCATCCCGAGCATCGCGGATCGATTCGAGTGCCGACTCCTCGGCGACGGAGGTAAGTGGCAATAGGGCGCGGCGACGCCACTCACGGGCAAGGTCTTCATCCGTTCGGCTCGCAGCCTGGAGAAGCTCGCGCAACATCAGCGCGAATGTATCGCGCTCGAGCTGGAGGGGAATGGTGCCGTAGTCGGTCGGTTCATCGTCCCACTGTTTGTAGATCTTCAACTGCTGCTCCAAGAATATGGAGAGCGGGTAGGTCAACATGGTCTTGATCTCGCCGAGTGGGAGCGGTGCAGCCATGTCGACTGGCAGTGCTGCGGGTCGGACGACCTCGAACTTCTCGTCCGTGCGGGAACTCGCGACGATGTCACGGGCGGTTGCATCGAACGACCAGGGTGCGTTCGCATGGACTCGGGCTTCACTTCCAACATCGTCGGAAGACAGAAGAAAGTTCTTCACGCTCAACCGATGCCGTGGATGCTCTCGCTTGGGGATTGGTGCACCGATCGCATCCGCGTATTCGAGCAGCTCTTCGAGCGGCGTTATGAGGTCGATTACCTGGTTGTTCTTGCTCGAGCGACCGTCACATGTGAGAATCACACGATCACTCGCCGACATGATGGCATCGAGCACCTGCCGGCGCAGATCGTGACGGGGATCGGCGTCGCCTTCGATCATCTGCCGACCCGTCAGATCGTTGCCATCCATCGCTCCGGCGGGTAGCGACGAATCGTCGAGACCCACCACGCAGACGACTCGTCGTTGCACCAAATGCTGCGAGGCCATGTTGGTAACGAGAATGCGGCCGTCCCGACGGTAGGACGAATCGGGAACGACGCTGAATCGACCCAGGAGGTAACGGCGGACATCGTCGAAACTCACGGGCAGGTCGCACTGCATTCCGATTCGACGCAGCTCCTCGATTTCGGCGAGGGGGACCCTTACGAACTTCAATTCACTGCCGCAAAGTCGTCGGAGTTGGCGCCCCAACACCTGTGCCCAGTCCGACAAACTGCGCTCCGACGACGCCTCGCGCACCGCGTCGGACACGCTGTCGATCAAGTCGAGTAGGTCGAGTACATCGCGCAACTCCTCCGCATCGACGTCTTCGATCGGCACGTGCACGGGGGAGGGCAATTTGGTGTCTCGAGTTGCGATGGCCCCAAGCAGCACCCTTCGGGCGGTGTCGAGCCATGTGTGCTTGTCACTCAACATTTGAGCGGCAGATTTGACACCGGTATCGGTGACACCGAGCGCCGAGGTCCGATGCTGGTTGTCGATCGCCCAGCGCTGACCCGCACGCTCGGTCATGAGCCACCATCGATCGAATTGTTCGACCCCGAAGCCCCGTAGTCGAGCGAACTCAGGTTGCTGCACCAAATCGAAGAATGAACCCTTGTCCACCCTGCCACCGATGAGGGACAGAAGGTCGATGAAGAACTGGGCGCCATCATTCATCTCGCCGATGGAACGATCGGCGACGACGACGGGCAGCTGAACCTTCCTGAGATTCTCGTAATCCTCCGACGACAATGCAGTTGCCGAGAGTTCGGCAGCAACCTCGGGCTCGAATTCGAGTGTGAGCGTTTTGCCGAATGCAGCCTGCAAGTGCGGCGCCATCGTGGCAACGTCGGGCGTAGCGATCGCAATCTCGTGCAACTGCAGATTTGGGATGTTTCGGTCCTGTAGTGCGGCGATCACCGCGTCTGCTGCTACCTCGGCTTGACGTGCCTTGCCGTGACACAGGTGCAGCGTGATGGATTGATCCGACGCCAACAAATCGCCTTTGGCCGACGACGGGCTCGCCCCATCCGCTCGCACCCCGGTTTGCACCACCGACTGCAGGCGCAACAACGTGCTCGCCGACGTTGATGGCCGCACCTCGTGCTTGGTCGGTTCGATTCCGTTCAATGCCAGGAGTCCGAGCGTCTCGCGCACACCGCGATACCAATGGAAAGGCAGATTGAGCGTGGCCTTCAATTGCTTCGGGCATGTTTCTCCCTGTCGGCGAGTCGGCGGTGCATTGACACCGGATGACGAGTTCACGACCGGTTTCGTTTCTCGCACCAGTACGGCCGAGGGCGACACCAGCATCACCGACACATCGGCGACCTCGCCGAAGTGCTGCAAGAGCTGGATGGTGTCGTGGTCGAGTGTCTCGAAACCGAAGACGAGCAGGTGCGTGAGATTGCGGGCGTCCTGTTGAAGCATCGAGTCATCCATCCGTGGATGGGTCTGTCCGATCTGCTCGTACACGAATCGCCACGCCTCGTATTGCCATACGTCGTTCGCAGTGAGCTCCGGCGCGGAAACCTCTGCGCCAGCGTTGAGACCCACCGGCATGAGACTCGCCACGCCCAGTGCCCAGGATCGCAACATCGCAAGACGTCTCGATGAGTATTTGTTGAACATCCCCGCCAGCCGGGCGGCAGCACTGAGTGGCCCTCCCGAAGTGGTCACGAAGGTCGCAAGACCGTCGGAATCCCTAGCCCTGGTCGTGAAGTATTCGAACAGCAGCGCAACAACCCGCTCGTTCGACCACTGCTCATCTTCCCGTCTGGCGAACGTTCCGCGCGCCAGCACAGTCGGCATGTGGAACTTGACATTGGCCACCACCCCGTCGGCCAAACCGCTTGAACCGAGTGTGCTGGCGAGCTTCTCGGAGAGCCACGACCGCATGCCCACCGTCGGTACGAGAACGTGCACTTCCCCGAAGAGATCGGTGGCTTCGGTGGCGCGACCCAGATGCCCCAGAGCGTCAGGCAAAGCCTCGCTGGCGCTCGGGTAATACGCGACCGCCAGCGGCATGAGTAGCCCAACGATAGTTCAGGGGTGTCCGGTGCGACAAGGGGGTTCGGTCTCGCCCACCAGCACAATCACGTCGGACCCGTGCGTAATGATGTGACCATGCGTGTTCTCCACACCTCGGATTGGCATATCGGTCGCATCTGGTCGGGAGTCGATCTGCTCGACACGCAACGGCAGTTCGGCGTCTGGCTGTGCGATCTCGTCAAGAGCGAGAAAATTGAAGCAGTGCTGGTGGCCGGTGACATCTACGACCGAGCAGTACCCAGCGCCGAAGCCGTGTCGGTAGCCGACGAGATCTTCACTGCTCTCGCAGCTGCCGGGGCCACGATCGTGGCGATCTCGGGCAATCACGACTCGGCTGATCGCCTGCACTTCGGTTCGCGATTCATGGCGGGTGGTGGTCTGCACATTCACACCGAACGAGCAGACCTCACCGCTCTCGGCAAACCAATCACTCTCGCTCCCCCTGCCGGAGGTTCCATTGAGGTGGTGTGCCTGCCGTTCCTCGAACCCAATCGCGTCGACTTGACCGATGATCAAGGCGAGCGTACGCATGAGAACGTCTTGCGAGTGGCGTTGGAGCACCAGCGAACCATGGTCGTCGAACCGAGCCGAGCCATCGTGATGGCCCACGCGTTCGTAGGTGGCGGTGAGTCGAGTGAGTCGGAGCGCGACTTGGTGTCGGTTGGAGGCACGAGCATGGTGAACCACCGACTGTTCGATGGTTTCGGTTATGTGGCTCTCGGCCACTTGCACCGGCCACAGCAATTCGGCGCCGGTGGCAATGTTGTGTATTCGGGGTCACCGATTCCCTACTCCTTCTCCGAAGAGCACCAAAAGTCGGTGGTCGTCCTTGACACTGCCACGATGACCTCGATGAAGATTCCCGTGGGGATTGGTCGTGGAGTCGCCACCATCAAGGGCAAACTCGCCGAACTGCTTGCCAGTCGTGAGTTTGTTGCTGCGGAGCAGCTCTACGTACGGATCAAGCTGACCGACGAGCAAGTTCAGATCGGCGCGATGGAGAGTATCCGAGCGCGCTTCCCACACGCACTCGAGTTGGTGCAAACTGCAATCAACGGCGACGGTTCGATTGAGGAGATCGTCGGTGGGAAGGCACGTTCGGTCACAGAGGAAGTTGCCGGCTACATGGACGAATACTTCGATGCCGCGCAACACCCGTTCAAACACGAACTCGCCGACAAGGCGGTCGCGCACGTCGTCAACTCCAGAGAGGACTGAGTCATGAAACCAAAGTTGCTCCGCATGGCGGGCATCGGTTCGTTTCCGCAGGAAGTCACCATCGACTTCGAGCACCTCGATGCCATGGGTCTGTATCTCGTGGTGGGCCCTACCGGAGCGGGTAAGACGACGATCTTCGAGGCGATGTGCTACGCCTTGTTCGCGAAGGTGCCATCGGGCCGCGATATCGAGTCGACCTTTCCACACGAACGTTCGTTCATCGACTTCACGTTCTCACACGATGGTGCCGACCATCGCGTAGTACGCGACAACGCTAGGACGAACGGCGACTTCTACGAGCAACTCCCCAAAGGTGCACGAGTTGCACAACGCAGGTCAGTGACACAACGTGTGGAGGAACTCCTCAAGCTGACGGCCGACCAGTTCATGAAGATCGTTCTGCTCCCCCAGGGCCAATTCCAGGAGTTTCTGGTCGCCAAGACGAGTGAAAAGGAGGAGATCCTGCAGCGAATCTTCGGGACCGAAATTTACGATGCCGTTGCCCAGCGTGTTGCCGACCTCACTGTCGAACTCGCAAACGCGCTCGCCGAGATCGAATCTGCCATGAGAACTGCCACCGAATCAGCGACCAATCAGTTGCGCAACGTACGCAGCGCTTACCCCGACCTGGGACTCCCCGATGATGTTTCCGACTTCGCACAGGCGATCAAGACCGTCGAGCAGGCAATACCCGAAGCAGAAAAGCTGAGCGAGGCTGCCGCGGTGAAGGTGCAGGAGCTCAGCGGTGATCTCGCACTCGCCAAGAACCTCGAACAGCTCTTCGACGACGCCCAGCAACTGCAGAAGCTTCGTGCGGAGGCCAAGGATGGTGCTGCATCGCTCAAGGATGCAACTGACTCGCTCGATGCCCACAAGCGCGCCGAGCGGGCATTACGACAGAAAGACGAACTCGATCTCACGGCAGCGACCCTCGAGTCGACGGCCTCCCAACGCGAGCTGATCATTCGTGATCTTCGACGAGAAGCCACACGAGTGAAGATCGAACTTCCGCAGGTAACCACGTTCCGTGGCGCTATCGAGTCTTCGCAGAATCTCCCGGAAGAATTCGGGGTCATGTCTCGTGCCGTCACCTCTGCATTGGATGCACTAGACGAACTCGCAGCACTCGACGAAGAGCTCGATGACGCCAAGTCGCAGTCTGCCGAATACAACGACGAGATCAAGCGGCTAACAACTTCTATCACGAAGTTGGAGGCCGAGAAGAGGCGGCTCGGCGGGGAACGTGCGTCTGTCAATGCGCTTGCAGGAAAACACGCCGAGCTGCAGAGGAAGGTGGACGCTCTCGACCTTCTGCTCGAGTCTGCCGATGTCGACGAAGCAACACGCCGTCTGACCGCTGCGACAAAGTCGCTTGCCCAAGCAACGACTGCACTCGCCAACTCTGAAAGTGCGCTACAAGAGGCTCAAGCATCCAACGAGCATCACTTGGCAGGGCAACTCGCCAAGCGACTCAAGGATGACGAGAGCTGCCCAGTCTGCGGTTCGACCGAGCATCCAAAACCGGCGCGCACAGTAAGGAGGATCGACGTTCAAGCCGCGATCGACCGTCATGCGGAAGCCCGAACGGCCGTTTCCCACGCCAAGCGCGAAGTACTCGACGCCAAAAAGGCGCTGGCAGCGGCAAAGAAAGCGGAGTCGAAGCTTCCCACTGTTTCCGCGCAGAACAAGATGCGCGATCAATTCCAGCGGGCAGAGGTCGCGTCGCGGGCTCGGGCCCGCATCGAACGTAACTACGAGGCGGTGGTGGAAAGTCTTGCCGAGGCCAAGGAAGACAAGACCAGACTCACCACCGAGCTTCGCGGCGCCAACGCAACGATCAAGCGCGTGTCGACATCGATTGCGCGGATCAAAGCAGAAGCACCAACACCGCTCAGCGAGGCACACCGACGCGAAACGACACAAGCAGTCACCAAGCTGAGGGATTTGGTCGGCAAGAAGCACTCGCTCGATCAGGCCCATGGACGCCAGACCACGAAACTCTCAACACTCGACAATGCCGTCAAACAGGCGCTCAAGAAGGAAGGGTTCCGTCATCTCGACGATGCAACCAAGGCGCACTTGACCGCCCAACGAGTGCAGCAGAGCGAGCAGTTGATCGACAAGGCCAAACAGCGAGAAACGAAGATCATTGGTCTCACTGCACGAGTCGAGGGCAAAAGCATTCCCAAGGAGCGCCCCGATACCCGTGTCCTTGAGCGTGAGTTGAGCACCCAACGGAACTTCCAGAACACTGCAACGACGAAACTGGCGAAAATCACATCGCTGCGTGATGGACTCACGGAACTTGAGTCACAGTTGGGCGATCTACGGCCAAAGGCGCAACTCGCCGAGCAACGCCTTGCCGAGGCAAGGGCCCTGGAGCGGGCGATGAAAACAGGTCATGGCGTCGGCGTCAACCGCGTGTACCGACTGCAGGAGTGGATTCAACGTCGGCTCTTCGAGCAGGTGTGTCGCGTGGCAAGCCAACAATTGCGTGAGTTGACCTCGGGTCGGTACTCGATCACGCTCGAAGCAGATCCCGATGCAGCGGGCAGGCACGCTCAAGGGCTCGACCTGTACGTGCTTGACTCGTTCAACGGCAAGAAGCGTGGCGTGGGTTCGCTCTCGGGAGGAGAGACCTTCCTGGCTTCACTCGCTCTGGCGCTGGCCCTCGCAGAAGTCGTTCAGACGCATGCGGGCGGTATCAAGATTCCGTGCCTCTTCATCGATGAGGGCTTCGGCAGTCTTGACCAGGAGACACTCGAAAGCGCGATGGACGCACTTCTCAAGTTGCAACACAGTGGCCGAACGGTGGGAGTAGTCACCCATGTGGAGACGATGCAGCGCCAGCTTCCCATCGGTATCCGCGTGATCAAGAGCGACGCAGGCAGCAGGCTTGAATTCCCACTACTGCAGTAAACGCGCGAAACTGCACAACTTCACTAGCAGAGATCGAGTGGGAGGGTCTTTAGGCACTTAGCGATCTGCTGACCGCGAACTAAAACAGGCCTCGACTCAATAACTCCTCAGCAGTCTTCCTTGTGGGCTTAGGCGGAGATCCGTAGAGTCGAACGACACTCATGGCCAGACCGAACGCCGTGCTTACGTACTTCCCCAGATAACGCCGCCCAAGCGGAGTGTCGAGACCCTGCTGATGCGCTTTATGCCAATACAGCCTCAGTTGTCGATACCACCAGGAGTTGTTCCCGAGACCTTCCTTCGTATTCTCATCATCATGGCCCTCGGAAAATCGGCTCCGCACATATCTTTCCTCTCGTGCAATCCATGCCAATGCCAATGCCAATCTCTGTTCGGCCGTCATGTCTGGGGCATTGAGTTGGCTGACAGTTATCGCTTCGCCACTTGAGACGCCTGGCTCAGGAAATGGACCGAAGGCAACACCAACTTGCTCCATCATTGCAACGGCAAGAGTTACAAACACCAACAGCTTGGTGCGACCTTCATCCGTCTCCACCCCGGTCTGGCGGGCCTGCTCGAAGTACTTGTCCAACATCACTCGCCACTCACCGTTTTCATCCTTGGCTCCGTGTCGGTCGGTTCGCAGTCGGTCGTCGAATGATTGCACTCTGTTTTGCCATTGTCGCTCTTCAAGTATCCATTTGATCGTGTCATTGAAGTCGTGATCCTCGAATCTGGTGACTCCGACTGTTGCAGCAGGAATCTTCACCGGTGGTAGCAGACCTTGAATTTCCTCGGAACTAAACCCCATGTCGGCCAACTGCTCATGTACTTTTCGATCGGCTTCCTCGACCACTACTTTGGTGACTGGGTTACCGAACAAGTCTTCTACACGACGATTCAGTAGAAACATTCTTTGGACTTCCATTCGACCGCCGGAACTGAAGGCCCAATAGGGCGACACGACCAGCTTGTCGCAAAATTCGGCAAGTACCGCATCCCACATGTCGTTGTATTGCTTTTGTGACCAGTCCGACACCTGCAGTTCCGCTGGATTCAGGACAAGTCGATTCGGACTTTGAACCTGCACCATAAGGGTGTAAGCGCGAGCGTCTGCCTCATTCGGTTCCTTAACTTCCCTAATCCACCGATCTCTGAACCTGTTCCTGATAGAGCGATCTCGAATTCCTAGATTGCTCATCAGCGTGAACTCGCGCAATCCCGACGTAATCGGAACAGTGACATAGATGGTGCCCTTGTTCGCACCAACACACTTCAAGGCATCAACAATCGCTTTCGTTACTGCATCCATTGGCCCCCCTAAGCGCGCCGTTACGTGCCTCCATTTAGGATAATTGAGAAACTGTCGGAGGACAAACGTGACGCGAATTTCGAACCTCTTCCTCGAGAACTTCAGGTCATTCATCACGCCCACATGGATTCGACTTCGGCCAATCACCCTTCTCTACGGGCAAAACTCTGCTGGTAAGTCGTCGATACTTAAGGCCTTGTTGATGATGCAGCAAACATTCGTTTCGAGTGCTCGCGGTAATCGCAGGTCATCCGGGTTCGTGTTTTCCGGTGACTCAGTCGACCTTGGATCGTTTATCACAACGATTTCCAACCACCAAGAGGACAGAACGCTTCGGGTCGGAGTTGAGCTCGAGGACATTGCCGCGACATCACCAACGAATTTTCAGGAGTTCCAGGCAATCTGGGAGCTCACTGAACAACAGGGGACGCAAGAGCTGTTGCTTGGCACAAAGTTTGACGACCGACGTGTACGGTTTCGTCAAGTCCCGAATTCCCCTCGTTGGACGTTGGAGAACGAATCAATTCACTCCTGGCTAGAACTAATCGAACAAGGTCAAACACCCTTTGACCACGACAGCAAAATGGCAGACGATCTTCGAGCTGATTTGGGATTGGTCGCAGAGTTTCACGGCGATCATTTCCCAAGACGGTTGGCTGAACAATTGATGGCGCCAAACATACGTCGGGGTGGTCGAATTAATCAGATAACAGCTGACAGCGATGTAGAGGCTGCATTCATCAGAGACGATGCGACTCAGCCGCATCGATTCCCGAATCCTCTGGTGGATGCGTGGGATCGCATCTATCGAGCTACCTGGCTGACGCTCAATCAAGAGTTTCGGCGTTTGGTACACGTTGGACCACTCCGAAGAGAGCCACCGCGTATTGAACGCTACGTTCCCACGGAGGATCGCGAAGTCGGACGATCAGGAGAGCACATGCTTGCCTTGCTGCACGAACAGCCGCGACTCGTTACGGAAGTCAACAACGTCTTAGCCAGCATGGAACTGCCTTACCGCATCAAGGTCGTACTGATGTCGTCCAAAGAGGCCGTCGGGACCATTATTCATCTAGTTCTAACGAATGTCGGCTCAAACCTTGAGGTCTCGCCAAGTGACGTCGGCGTCGGTTATAGCCAGGTACTTCCCCTCATCGCCCAATCAGTGCTCGCCAAAGACCAGCTTGTATGCATAGAACAGCCGGAGCTCCATCTTCATCCGGCAATGCAGGCACGCCTCGCGGACATGTTTATTGATCAGGCAACAGGCGGTAACCGTGCGCGCTTTCTCATCGAAACGCACAGCGAGAGCCTGATGCTGCGATTCTTGCGGAGAATTCGCGAGGAGCGAGTCTCCCCCGATGAGATTCAGGTGCTCTACGTCGATCAGGATCGCGATGGAAACTCCGTGATAGCAGAGCTCCCTATCTCGTCAGACGGTGAATTCATGACTCGATGGCCAAATGGCTTCTTTGACGAACGCCTTGAAGAACTGGGCTTCTGACATGTTCACACGCACTGTTGTCGATCGAGTTGCCATCGACGATCTTGCTTCACGCCCAGGGGAGGCCAAGCTTTTTTTTGCTTCGCTACGAGAAGTTGCAATACTGTTACTCAAAGGGGGCGATATCGATTACCTTAAGAATCATCTTCCATTTTCGGTATGGCAAGGTCTGAAAAATGATCTTGTCCACAGGTCTGTGTTATGGCGAGCATGGGATGGCGAATCCTCATCCACTTATCGCGATCTGCAGCCGGAGGTGCTGGTTACATCCCAACCTGGCACTTTCACCCCCCCTCCCCTACGTACGACCCCACCCGACTATCCCGATTGCCCGCTAGTACGACGGCGATCCTTACTGAGTCGGGGCACTCAAATTGCCAGAGACCGTGAGGAGTTTCTTTCAGAACTACTTCTGCCGACTCTTGACGCTCACAATCCGGCCAAGCGAAAATTGTCGATCTATGACCCGTATCTCTTCCAAGGCGTACGTCGGGACCTCGAGTTACTCCGCAACAAGAATCAGCTGCATTCTGTCAACTCGATAGGATTAGTGTGGCTACTTGGTGGGCTCTCAATCGCCTTCCGCAGCACACAAAGTAAACCCAAAGTCGAAATCTACACAGCCGAAAGAGACCCCGATGGCGGTCTCGATATCGACGACATCACCGAAATCTGGCGAGAAGTGTCATCGCTCTTCGACTTCGCAAACATCGACGTTACGGTACGTGCAATTGGTTCCCACAATCGCAAAATTCTGCATCTTCGTGGAATTTACGTCAATGAAACCCGAGGGTTCGTTCTCGATCGCGGCTTAAGCGACTTCAATGTCAGTCCAGTAATCTCCACTAGAAAACCAGTGAGTCTTGCAACCAAATATCATCCTCAGGTGCGTTTGAGTAACGAAGCTGCCGAAGAGTTGGCAAATATTAGGGCTGTCGCTCTCAAAGACGTCCCTGGCTGCCGGAAGTGACGGTTTGCTTCAAGATCAAGAGTCTGGAGCAAATTTTGGAGGCAAGGACGGTACTCTCTGAAAACAGTAGACATCCAGAGATTGGATGTCTTGCTCAAGAGATGCTGTGCGGGGGATTGCCGAGCCGAAGGACCGCCGGCTCTTGCAACAAACCCTTAAATCTGGACGCCTTGGACTGCAACTTTTATGAATTTGCTCTGTACAAAGAGATTTCTGTTCACGTGACTTCAATCTTCGAAGGTTCAAAAATTTTCGACCGTAGACGATGTCCGATATCCACCCCGACCAACTGACTCCTGGCGCAGAATTCCCTGGCGCCGATCTGTCCAGGCGCAATTGGGGCGTCGTTGATCTCGACGGTGCAAACCTCGCTGACTGCAACTTGAGTCAGTCCTACTTCTCCGAGGGTTACCTGACAACAGGCGAGATTCACACCAAACATCACCTGATCGACCAACTGTGGGCCAGTTCATTTCGCGGAGCAGATCTGACTGGTGCCAATCTCACGGGTGCCCACTTGATGGGATGCGACTTCGAGAATGCAGATCTCACCAGAGCCTGCCTTGACGGAGCGGATCTTCGCCGCGCAAACCTACGAAACGCCAATTTGGAATTCGCGAGCCTGATCGGTACAAAACTCTCCGATGCCTGCCTCGACGGTGCGGACGCCCAAGCAGCCGACTTCCGTGGTGCCAACCTTCAAGCTTGCCGAATCCCCGAAGAAGACGACACCAGCAGTTATTTCTCCAGCCCGAAATACGTCGGCGTCGCGAACCTTGGACCTGCATCGGTCGCGGGTCTGATGCTTTCGAAGTACGCACTTGATGATGCGTACACCGACGGTGTAGACCTGTCGCAGGTAATCTTCCACGAGTAATCGAACGTATGCCAAAAGGCACCATCGATGTACTGAACAAATCCGCCGACGGATAGTGCGGTCACTGCCATCGGTATCAGAAGATTATGTTCGAGGCCGTCATTCAATGGCCCGACTATCCCGACTACATGGTGGAAGGTTGCATGTCGTGCCTCGAGGCGATCTCGGTAAGTGACCCGTCCACCAATCCATAGCCGCTTGGCAACGGTTCAACACAGCATCAGCACTGCAGGAGATAGAGCGGAACCTTAGGGTCCGTGTTGAGCCTTAACCTCAAGAGACGCACCAACCCCAAGAGAGCCATCCACAGCCTGTGCTTGTTAAAGACTCATTCTCATTGTTGGAGAGTCCATCTCAAGTACTCGTTGGTCGGCAATGCAGCGCCACCACTTCTGGCACAACACTAAGGCAACTGGTTATTGAGAAGCCTTACTTGAGTTGACTGTCTTGTTTGACCAGTCATCTTGCATTTGCGAGCACGGGAGACATCTTCAGTCCAAACAAATGCTTCACCGACTCTTAGCTGCTCTATCTGTACAGCTAAGTCGACTCGCTCGTTTCCTCGCACCCACATCGCGACTTCTTTCGACTCTGGGAAGTTTGTACGAAAAACCACTTTTGCCCCAGCGTTGTTCTTGACCTCATCATCGAAATCAGAGATGCTCTGGCTCGCCGCAAAACATGCCACTCCATACTTGCGACCCTCTCGGAACAGTCTCGGCAGTGTCGGATCTTTCGCCACTCGATGTGCTTCGTCAAGAACGACGGCGAGCTTCATCGTTGAATCTTGAGGCCATGTGAACATTTCTCTATAGACCTTTCTAAGAATCAACGAAATCGCAGCTTCAATGACTGGAGCATGTCTGTGATTGTGCAGATCGACAACTAGCCCCCGCCCGGCACCCCTTGGATTAAATCGCTTCTCTGACTCTTGGAACAATCCGAACTCAGTCAAAGGCAACAGATTCTCACGTGCGTTTATGCCTCTCGCCCCCTTTTCTACCTGCTCCAGTTTTGTGGCGAACTCTTCAATTGTCGGTAGACGTTCACCCTGCTGTCCATTTGTCCAGCCCAGATCGCCATAGACCTGTTTAATGGCCTTAAAAACATTGGCAAGCTGGATGTTGCCAAGTCCACACACGAATGAGAACACCTCCGCGATCTCGAATGCGCTGTCGCTGATATCAGCCACACTGTGCCCAGATAAGTAAAAAGGGCTGAAGCCGAGTCCATCCGCACGAACATCTAGAACCGCTGCACCCTCAGGCGGTGCGGCGGCCATGTCACCATGCAGGTCGATCACGAGCGATGGAAGGCCCTGGTCTGAGAAACTCTTGATTGCGTGGCGAGCTGTCACCGACTTTCCTTGTCCGGTTGTCCCGATAACAAGTGCGTGTGGACTTCCTTGAGTGCTCAGTTTCCAAGGCACGGGATTGCCTGCAAGATCAGTACCGAGTACGACCGTCACGCTTGCCGGATTTATGTTGGCTGAGGGAACTCCGCTACTCGAATCAACGCTGACGCCTGACGCTTCCTGGAGGGGAGACTCCAGTATCCGATGTGTGAGCGATGCATCTCCGACATTATGTGGCGCTGCACTTGGTGCTATGTCGGATTCCTGCGAACCAGCGAATGCTGCCGAATCTGCGGATTCGTCGTGAATACCCTCAGAACGTACTTGGTCATAGGAATCACTAGCCGTTTGTCCGGCACCGTTATCTTGCTGCTCTTCGCGATCTGCTAGGCGGCTCCGTCGAGAGACCTCTCGGGATGAGGAAAATGATGTAAGAACAAGATCGGCCGCTGTTAGATATTGAATAGTTATATCATCGAAATTTTCTGGGTTACGAGAATCAGAATCCATGGAAACTACGAAGGCCTCCTTGGTGATGGTTGCCTTGAGTTGTCCGACGGAGTCAGCCAGTCTGTGATAACTCTCAACTAACGCCGGATTTAGGAGATCATGATCCCGCGCTCGATCAAT
>Ga0194123_10004082_pt1 | contig 16822 bp, 12 predicted proteins | sample TA2MahsurfametaG_5_FD_155479 | JGI IMG/M metagenome (GOLD analysis project Ga0194123, IMG submission 155479) | Freshwater microbial communities from Lake Tanganyika, Tanzania - TA2015023 Mahale A surface | ecosystem: Environmental > Aquatic > Freshwater > Lake | place: Tanzania: Lake Tanganyika... | reverse complement strand
AATGTTTTGCTCGCATAGGCACCAAAGTGCTTCAGCAAAGCGATTGTGCTTGATCCCTGATGTATCTCTAAAACGCATGAGCTGTCCTAACTCCGAATCAATCAATGATTTGATTACGGCGTTTGGGCGACGTGTTAGATGTATAAACCGTGCTTCAGGAAAGTTCGACTCTAGACGCTCCACGGTTGTCTTGCTAAAAGCATAAGTCGGTGTCTTATCGATAAGAATCCTCCCTTCCAGATATGGATCAATCTCTGAAAAAAACTGAGTGACCGGCCTTTGATCACGAACGTACATTTGCTCAACTGCCACACTCACCTTTCGGTTCATCCCTCTGATCTCTTGTCGAGCCACGATCGTTCCTTCCAAGAGATGAGCATGCTCTTCATCGCTAAGTTCAGACTTCCTTTGTGCAAAATCCTGATAGGTCATAAGGTGCAGCTCCATAGGTGCGTAAACTTCTGGATGGCAGCCAAGCATTCGTCTTAGTAATGTCGATCCTGATCTTGGAGCTGAAAGAATGAAGCATATTGGTGATCTCGTCTGTACTATTTCTTTTTCGTAGCTTTGGTGGCGTATTGCTTTGTTCAGCAGATCAATGTCTGACTGACTGATAGGTTCCCGACGATTCTCATAGGGATCCGTCTGGCTATCTATTGCTGCCGATGAATTCTCTCGACCTACAAACCGAACAATATCGGCGATGCTCAGGTCTTCTACATACGTACTCCTATCAGGCATGATAAGGTCAATAAAGTCTATCCTTTCTTGACGAATCCTCTGAATCTTCTCGAAGATTACTACAAATTCCACAGAGCTGAATCCTAGATCGCGAACTAGGTATGTCGATTCACTAATCGGCGACTCGATTCGCTGCCTGTCAGCGCTGGTCTCCAGCTGGCTTGCAACGATCGTGATGATCTCTTTTAGGCGGACTTGCATGTGTATGTGTACCTATTTCTGGTGAGTCCTAGACTAGCTGGCCTCAATTGTTTATGCTAGCATCACAATGATGTTGGAACCATAGGGTTCCACGGATAAGTCTCATCTCTCAACAACTCTATAACAAAATGACATTGTCTGTTGCTATTGTCGGCCTCTCATTGCGATACCCTGGTTTTTGTGGTCCGGCAGCATTCTTCGATGCCTGTCGAACGCCCCGTTCGAGACTGCGTAAGGCCCATCCTGACACTGTACGCCCTTATCTTCAAGACCATCCTCGGGGCTTGAGGCATCCATACCGAATTAATAATGATCTATATGGTTCGATTCGCGAGATGTCGTGGATCGATTCAAGGCGCTTCCGTGTACCACCCAGTGACATAGAGGGCGACCCATCTCCGTTTCTATGTTTACAAGTCGCCTCAGAAGCCCTGACAGATTTCCAAGGATCCCGGCCTGACAACTGTATACCCAGAGCCCGTACAGGTGTTGTGATAGGACGTGGCGATCATCCCCACCGTGGTCTTTGGTCAGGTTTGCAGGGTGGTTCAGGTTTTGAGCTTATTCGTGATCTTCTACTAGAACGCCAGGACCTATTCACCAAGCAGCAGATCGATAAACTAATCGATACCCTACTAGAGCGGATGCTGCCATTCCCTAATCCCTCGATTGCAGCCAGTCTCGTTTCTAACGTTATTTCCGGCCTGGTTGCTAATCGGCTAGATCTTCAAGGTCCTAATTCCTTAGTGGATGCTGCTTGTACTTCTGCCATTGTTGCCGTTCAGCAGGCCATTCGTTCCTTAGATTCTTGTGAAACTGACTTGATGTTGGTCGGAGCATGCCAGGCGACAATGTCCATCCCGATTATTCAGATGTTCTCTATGTTAGGTGCTATCTCCTTCAACGATATTCAACCTTTTAGCCACCATGTGGAGGGTACTCTTCTTTCTGAAGGTGTTGGCTTCGTCGTCTTGAAACGGTTAGAGGACGCTCAACGTGATAATGACCGAATATATGCGGTTATACGCGGCCTAGGTCTCGCAAGTGACGGCAATGACTCATCAATCCTAGCACCTTCCAGCCGTGGCCAGATACTAGCAATGCGCAATACATATAACTCCATGCACAATATCAGCCCTTCTGATATCGGATTTCTCGAAGCTCACGCCACGGGTATCAACCTCGGAGACGATACAGAACTAACTTCTATTCTTGAAGTCTTCCGGCCTCAGGAACGTAAACGTCCACTCGCTCTTGGTGCACTAAAATCCCTGATCGGTCATAGTATTCCAGCGTCAGGAATGGCCGCTTTGATAAGAGCTGTTTATGCGGTCTCCTTCGGCGTATATCCAGTTACACGTTGTAACCAGCCAGACGATAGCTTGCTAACCATTCGAAATGGAATATTCTTACCTTCCGCTATGTCTCCGTGGTACGAGTCTCCCATGGTGCCGAGGCGCGCAGCTATCAACTGCTTCGGCTTTGGGGGTATCAATGGTCACCTTGTTATTGAGCAAGCATCCATCACTGCCGATGATCATTTGCTCCGTTGCTCAGGAGTGATATCCGGGGGTAAATCCTATACCTCAGATTCCAATGTGGCTTTATTACCATTGCCAGATGACCGACATCGCTGCTCAACTGTTAGCCCCCTTTTCATTGTCTGTCTCTCTTTTGCGGATGAGCAGGAACTTATAACTGTTCTTACCCAGGCTTTGGATGCCTTGCCTGACATGGCTACTGGAACCAATCGCTGTCGACACTTCATTGCCAGTCCAACCAGACCCAATATCTACAGACTAGCTCTGGTTCGTCGGTCGCTTGAAGATCTTACGACTGACTTGAAAAAGCTACGTGCATCTCCAGAGACCCACCACGAATGGTCTCGGCTAGTTCCTAACACCGTTCCAAAGCTCGCTGTGATGATACCCGGAGAATCGTTGATCCCCTTTGGCCACCTCTCACAACTATCACATTATTTTCCATCGTTTAAGAACCTGCTCGAATTTGTTGATCGATCATCTCATGACCGTTCTGTTCTAGCTGACTGCATTCATCCTGCTTGGAGTCATTTGTTGTCTGAGGCAGACGTCCAATTGCTTCGCGCCACAGCCAATCAGCATGACAACGCTACAAAAATACTATTTGCCGTTGCAATCGCTTATACTGGGCTTCTTCGATTTATGGGAGTCGAACCATCCGTATTTGTCGGACATAGCACTGGCGAGATTAATGCCTTGATGCTTGCAGGCGGTCTGGACTGCTCTGAGCCACGTGATGTGCAGCTTATTCTCCGCGCATTCAATGACTTATATGCAGATACTACGTATATTGATACATTGGAGCAAGGTACTGTTGCCTTGGTTGCCGGAGTCGATGATGATCATATCGCCGAGTTGATTAACCTCAATGAAGGCATCCACCTTGTTTCAGATAACTCTCCCTCGCACCGACTTATCTATTCCTCTACTTTGTGTTTAGAAGACCTTAGTTCTCTCGTTGGTCAATACGGTGGCTTTGTACTTCCTACACAGCTAAATCGTGCATATCACACCCCATTATTCGCCTCTGGCGCAAGGGTTATGCGTACATTCTATGAGCAATTACCCTTGGCACCACTGCACTCCACGGTTTATTCTTGCTGTTCAGCTGAACCCTATTCAAGTCCTACTTCTGAGCAAGTCGATCTTCTAACAAGGCAGTGGGTTGAACCTGTTCGCTTCCGACAGGCATTGCTCAATATGTATAGAGACGGATTTCGTTGCTTTATTGAACTTAATGCGAGTAAGACGCTGCTAGGTTTTGCCGAGGCTACCTTTTACCGTTATGACGATGTACACCTTTTCTCGACTGGCAGTTCAACTGATGTAGGTGCTATCGATTCCCTGGCTAATGCTCTTGTTAACCTGTGGCTACAAGGCCATCAGGTCAAATGGGACAGATGGGACACAATGTTTCTATTTCCGGCTAATCTCTCTCTTTCTCATATTAAGCGACCCGTCAATGCGCAATCTATATCACACGAGCTCCACCGTTTTTCAAGTGATGATCTTATGGCTGCTTGGAACCCAACTCTTAGCGAAGCAGGTGACTCTCCAAGCGCTACAGATACTTGTCGACGGAACCGTTTTCAATCGGATCTAGCTTCTGAATCAGATCCCCCACTTGTTCACGAGTTAGATTCTGTCACCCCTAGTCAGCCCACTTCGCTTCACCAAGATACTATGCGCCAATTCCTTTCTTCAATCACCAAAAATACCAGAACTACTCTGGAAAACCTATAGTGCTTTAATTAAAATGACAGGCTCACTCATAATGATCCGTCATGCATTGATCGACAACCTACGCCTTCAAGTTCTTAATCACGAACCCTATCTTGATGATTCCGAGAGAAAGATTCTTGCTGCCAGGGAATATAGATCTCAACTCCGCTCTGAACAATATATCTATGGACGGTTGTTGCTTAAACTTCTACTGTCAGACTATCTTGGCGTGGATGTACGTTCATTGAGCATCCGATCTGCTTCAAGTGGGTTGCCCGAGCTATATATCCGTGACGCTCATGTCAGTTACATCTCAGTTTCCTTATCTCATGACCGTGACCAACTCTTTGTCGCCGTTGGTGTTAGGTGTGGATGCGCTGTTGATATTCAGTTGCTGCATGGTATTCACTGGCCCTCCGTAATCCGAGCCATGGGCTGGTCTCATCATCTGAATACGTGGACAAGCATGGATCGAGACCCTGCCTTTTACCCAGCACTTTCACTCTCTGCTCGTTGCGGGCTTTTATGGACTGGATTTGAAGCATGGATGAAACTTACTGAATGTCGATTTTCTCCTAGTACCTTTGCTTGGACTCACATCAAGCTTGTTTCCTACGAACCTGCTTCCTCGTCATTTATTTATAAACTTAATCTTGCGCCCCGCTGTCCCTATTATGATGCTCATATACTTCTTATGTTCAGACACAATGTCTGCTATGCGGTTTCGACCATCTAAGATTATCCTGTTAATCCTATCCCTGCTCATTCACCTGCTGCCTTCCTGCGCATTAGCTGGCAACCGTCAAACCTTTGTCTACGCCGTTATGCCTGGGGTGCCCCAAGACCATTTATTGATTGATCTCTATCCATGCTCGCAATCATCTAGCGCACTTGTAATCTATGTCCACGGAGGTGCCTGGATTCTTGGAGACAAGGCAAATGTACATACAATGCCTGACTTCTTTGCCAGGCATAACGTTTGCTTTGCTTCCGTAAACTATCCACTCAACCTACCCGCAGATGGTTCTCTAATCGACACCCAGCTTGCTGCGTTGTCTTCACTTGATGAATGGTTACAGCTTGAAGCGAGCCGGCGCGGCCCGAACAGTCCCTACCAAAATGTTTCGCTTATTGGCCATTCAGCGGGTGCTCATCTCGTTGCTTTATTGGACAAGCAAACCGGTTGGAACGATAAAATCAGAAATATCGTCTTAATGGACTCAGCGGCATATGACTTGCAGCGTAAATTCAGTGAAGCAAAGCCCCAGTTTAGAAAACTCTTGAGCTCACTTCTCCGCTTGGATGCCTTCCCAGTCGCTAGTCGAAAGCAAGTTCTTGCCCAATATTCACCTGCACTACTTCCACCTAAGCCTCGAAAAAATCTCCCTCTGAACATCTTCCTTCTTTCGGGCCTAACCCCCGCTTCTCATAGCTCAGCTCTATCCCTGCAAAGGAGTTATCGTTACTCATCTGATCATAATATCTTCCTGTATAATCTTCCTTGGCAGCATTCTGAGTTCCCCCGTAAGATTGGTACCGATCCAGGCTTCAGTCAGAAACTTCTTTCGGTGATCCAGCCCTAGCTACGTCTAGCCGTTACATGACCCCCAGCCATTCACATCCAGTTGATCGTCGCGATCAGTGATAGGTTAACGCAAGTTGCCTTACGGAAGTGCTTTCTCCTGCTCCCCACGCGTTGCCACCACGGGGACGCTTCCTCCATGTAGGATGTGGCACCAAGCGATCTGACCAGACACCTTTCGCAGGCTTGGGCTGGGACGAAATCCGTCTTGATATCAATCCAGATGTATCGCCAGACGTGATTGGGTCCATGACAGACATGTCATCGGTCGCAACCATGTCTGTTGATGCAGTATTCTCTTCCCACAATATTGAGCATCTATATCCTGACGAAGTTCCTCTTGCATTAACGGAGTTCAGAAGAGTCCTTAAGCCTTCAGGCTTCGCATTAATCACGTGTCCCGATCTTCGTTCGGTTTGTGCCCTCATAGCTAACGATCTCCTTACTGAGCCTGCGTATACAAGCCCTGCTGGACCCATTGCACCGATCGACATTCTTTACGGACATAGACCCTCCCTAAAGGTTGGTAATCGTTTTATGGCCCACCGCTGCGGCTTTACACAACGTGTTCTCGTTGCAACCCTTCAGGCCTCAGGTTTCGCACAGGTTGCAAGCTGTCAGCGCACCTCTGCCTTTGATTTGTGGGCGTTGGCTACGTGCGAGCCTTGGTCCGACGAATCCCTCCGGGAGGCGGCTTCTCGCCTCCTCCCCATTATCTCTTAACAGTATATGACCTACCTTGTGTTGAACCAACTGGTGTGCTAGTACAGAGATAAGTCGTTCTTTCGACCCATGACTCGTACTTCAACCATGAACTGCCTTTCTCTGACAGATGGTTTTCACGGATCCTGTCCTTTGGTTTATGCACACAACGATGCTATAGGCGCAAGCGATATGGACGTCCTTGTCATCCCACCTGAACTATCATTGGAATTCGAAAGACTCTCTCCAATGATTAATTCGCTCAGCCGAGCTTTCGAGCTTGGTCTGATTCATGAATGATCAACCAATAAGTCTCCTGATCAGTCTCAACTGTCTTGGTAAGCATACTCCATTAAGATCAAAGCAATCTATCACTCTCTTGCGAGCGCAATTGCCAATGCGCTCACTTTCTTCTTTGCACCTTAGTATTTCTGTCACCCTACCTACCAGTTCATCCTGATCAAAGAAGTCTACTAGTATGCCAGACTCATGATTCTCTATCACTTCTCTCACAGGCTCTGTATTGCTCCCAACTACTGAGCAACCGATCGCCATTGCCTCCAAACAGCTCCAGCCTAAAACGAATGGGTATGTGAAATAGACGTGACATCTGCTTACCTGAAGCATTCTTATATACTCTGGATAGCCTATCCTCCCGGTGAACCATACTCTCTTACGATCAATCCTATCCGCTACTTCATCCAGAAAGACTTGCTTCCACGTCTTTCCTTCTGGGGCTGCACTGCCGTAGCTTACATTGTCACCACCAACCAGCACTGTATGTACTTCGGGATTCCGTGACTGAATCTCTGGTAGTGCCCTCATAATACGGTGGTATCCACGATATGGCTCAAGATTGCGGCTTACAAATGTTAGTACAGGATCTCCCACCCTAAAAGTCGGTGAATCAGCTGACGGTTTGAAGACAGCATGCTTATCTGGTCTAAGCACGTTTGTATCGATTCCATCGTGAACCACACTTATCCTCTCTCGTGCCCACTCTGGATACGTCGACGCCTGGAATCTTGTCGGAGTTATCCCATGATCCATTCGATTAAGGCCAATAAGACTCGAGGCTGTCTTCGCGACTACCCTAGACTGACTTTCCCATGATAAATTTCCGAATTCACTGTCGAACCCAACATCAAGCCCTCTCGGAGAATAGTGAAATTCTAGGTAGTGCAGCTGTTGGCTTTCAGGCCAGACTGTGTCTAAAAATAACATCTCTCCCCACCCAGGATGGCCAATAATTAAGTCTGGAATCCAACCTCCAGCTCTCAGTTTCTCCGCGATCCTTGCAGCCGCTTCAGCACGGATCAGCTTAGTTTCGTAATCTTGTGAGAAGGGATGAGCATTTTGAGTTGTGCTCCTGTTTGCCTGCCATCCAACTGTATGTATCCCTTGCCAATGGGTCCCATTCGTTGGCCCAGCCTTTATCGCTTTAACATCGTATCCCTCCCTTGCCAGAACTGGTGCTAAGTGCTTAAACTGTGCCGGGAAATTCTGATGAACGAATAAAACTCTCATTGTTTCTTTATTCCTACCATAAAGTCTTCTGCAAGTAACCGACTTCCGTAGTTACTTAGGTGGTCACCATCAAAGAAGAGAGGCCGCCCTTTTAAATCTGCTTCGCAGTATTCTTCATTGCACAGCCGATCAAGAGGATCCCATATATCTACATTTGAATACCTCTTGTCTAGCCAATCTAATTGCACCATGGCTGGACTTCTCAGTCTCTCTATTACTTCACGCTTCACCCTTCTTCCTCCTGTACAGACTGGGTTCTTGATCGTGTACCAGTCTACACAACGAAATGGTGGTATAGTCAGTACGGGCTTAGGCGCATCTATCACTATACTCAGGCCTCGCCGTTCCAGTTCTGGCACTAACTTCTTTATTTCACGTAATCCTTCTCTTCGTTCTCTTTTGCCCCTTGATCCAAATATTATCTCCTCAGGTTGTGGTTCTAACCTACCCCACTGATCGATGAACCGCTGAAGTCGCAACGACGCGAGTAACACAATATCACCAGGCTTACTCTCCGTATCTAATAGTCTTACAACCCTATCCTTCTCCTTTGTGTACTCTGTAGTAACCGGTGCAGCAGCAATAACCTGGCCAATTACACATTGACCCATGTTGATAATCCTCGTATTCATACCCATTTTCTCATGTACTATTTGCAGAAGCGGTGCATAGGCTGATGCATGTGAATTCCCAATGACGAATACCGTTGTCTTGTTCTTGTCATTCCCTAGCTCTAATGGTGCCTCGGCAAGCCAGTCACTCCGGTTTCTGCTAACCTCAGAGATGCTTAGGTATTGCCTGTTCTTGAAACCATAATCTGTCATTATATATGCTCCTCCTGCTAGACATATCGAACATGACAATGTCTGCCATTGTTTATTCTTGATGACTGTGCCCACGTCCTAATCGGTTCTTCAATCCAGAATGTCGAAAGACATGCGAGAGATATGCTTAGTAATGCCGCTATCATAATGCTTGACCAGTGTTCCATTCCTAAACTCCAACGCAACAGCACGATTACTGGCCAGTGCCACAGATAGAGAGCATAACTTATTCTTGCCAGCCATCTTCCAACATTTATACATAATACACCTTTCAACGTAGCACCTAGTGGGTTTCCTGGCCTTTGTGATGCTGCACATCCGATGATTACCAATAGAGTTCCAGTTACTGGAACGATTGATCCAGGAACTGGAACTGAACTATTCTTAATCCACATTCCGCCTGTTGCAATCATCAGAAGCCCTGAGCCCATCATGGATCCATACCATTTCGAACCCACACGACTTGCGATATCTGATTGATACAGCAGTACACCCAATCCTAGCTCCCAAAACCGCCTTGTATTGAGTAAAATGCCCAATTAGGGCTACTAGACATCCATTGCCCTGCCAGAATAAATGATGCGCATGTCAATATCGTTATTATCCACGTGCTCAGGCTTCTTTCTACTCTCCCTGTACAACATCCTCTACTCTGAAGCGCAAGCAGAAATGGAATAACTAGATAGAACTGTAGCTCGACTCCAAGGCTCCAGGTCTGCGTGAAAGGGTTATATTCGCTTCTTGGTGCGAAATACCCATCATCTGTCAATATTAGCGCTACGTTTGAAGCACCTACAGTTGCCCATGACGCCGTTGTCTCCATACTATTACTTAGCCATGCCTCTGGAATGAGAACAATACTTGCTATGCTCGTTACAATACAGCAGACTAACAGCGCAGGAAAAATCCGAACCGTTCGTTTTGCGTAAAAGCTTAACAGCGTCGCTGACAGGCTCTCACCCCCATTTCTTGAAAACGAACGACTTACTAAATAGCCCGAAAGAACAAAAAATATATCAACCCCAGTGAATCCCCCTGGAAGCCAATCCTTGTTTAGATGATTAACCAGAACCATTATAACTGCTATTGCGCGCAGTCCTTCTAGTTCTGGGATCGTACCTTTTGCTGCTTTCACAGTCTCCTTAGTGAGTCCGCTTTATCTTTAAATTCTCCAAGTAATAGCTGGAGGTATGTTACCTTTCTTAGCTTTATGTTCGCTGTCAAGCTCATTCCAACTTGAAGAGGTAGCTTCGAACCATCTTTCAATACTAAAGTCTGGTTTTTAATCTCAATATCTGTAGGATATCGGTACTCTATCTTATTATTCATCGGATCTGGCGCCAGTGCGTCTGAGCCAATTCTCTTAATACTTCCATGCAATACCCCAAAATCAGAGGCGGGAAACGAATCTATGCTGATATCTACCGGCTTCCCAACACTTACGAATCCAATATTGCTGCTAGGTATTTCAACCTTTGCAAGCAATTTGGATCCTGGGACAATCTTAAGGACTGGTTCACTCCCTTGAGCTACGAATCCAGGACTCTTAGGTTTCAAGTCAAAAACTACACCACTTGTCGGAGCTTTTATGTCTTGATATCGCAGTGTTACTGCAAGCTCTGTCAATGTCGAATTCAGTTGAGTTATCTCTGTTTTTAAGCTCTGTATGTCTTGACTCAGAATAGTACCCTGTCGGATAGTGTCAACCTTTGTCTTTTCTATTTGTCCCCTTAAATCTTCTACTCTGTTCTTTTGCTCTAGATACTGAAGCTCTGCCGTTGCACCCTGCCGCGCCAACTGAACATATCTAGATAAAATCTCCTTATTTAGCTGCAACGTACCTTCAAGTGTGTTGAGCTGGGACTCACCGAGTTCATTCGTCCTCGAGAGTTCTTGCTCTTTGAGAGAGAGTTGTGTTCTGCGAAGTCTCAACGCCTGCAGTGTATTCTCATATCTTCTTCGGCTCACCTCAGTGTCTAACCTAATCAATACTTGACCTTCCTTTACTGTTTCTCCATCTTTAACTAGAATTTCTTTTGCTACACCCTGTAGCGGCATTTGGACGTCTTTTACGCTTCCGATTGGCTCAAGCTTTCCCGGTGCCACCACTATCTCCTCTGTCTGAGCAAATGATAACCACACAAGACCGAATACGCTCCCCCCCACTAGGTACCAGGTAATAGCTTTCGCCCAGTATCTAGATGGTTGCAGATTAACTTCCTCGTGTTCGTTTCGTATTCGTCTTTCGAGCATATCTTGTGCACGCTGGAACATCCGAACTGGCTTCTCAATAAGTCTGGACATCAAACTGTCTCCTGTTGGCGATAGAGGGCAAAGTATCTTCCTCTCCTAGCCATTAAATCCTCATGCTTTCCCTGTTCGACTATTGTTCCTTTATCCATCATTAGAATCACATCTGCATTTCGGATGGTACTTAGCCTATGCGTTATGAAGAAGACTGTGCATCCATTTAGACTCTCACGCAAGTTTTCACAGACTCTTCGTTCTGTGTCGTAGTCAAGTGCGCTTGTTGCCTCATCCATTACTAGGAGCTTTGGATTACTAAGTAGTGTTCGAGCTATTGCTACCCTCTGACGCTGCCCACCCGACAATGAAGTACCCCTTTCGCCAACATCTGAGCTGTAACCATTTGGCAAACTCATGATGAAATCATGAGCACAAGCAATTTTAGCGGCTGCAACGACTTCTTCACTCCTAGCTTCTGGATCTGTTATTGAGATATTTTCGCTTATTGAACCACTAAACAACAGTGGATCTTGCGGGACGATTCCAATCTGCCTTCGCAAAGAGTACAACTCTACCTTGTTAATCTCATATCCATCAACTAGAATTCTTCCTTTTTCAGGTGCATAGAGCCTTGGCAATAATTTCATTAGAGTGCTTTTCCCACTTCCACTTTGCCCGACGACTCCTACAAATGTTCCAGGTGGGATATCCAGCGCTATGTTCTGAAGTACAAGAGGACCGTTGGGACTAAATCTAAAATCCACATTGTCGAAAGTTACTCTTCCTGTTATTGATGGTAACGGTATATTAGCCCTATCCTTTTCGTCAGACTCTTGAGGGGTATCAATAACATCAGACAAACGTTCAAAGCTAACCTTTAATTCCTGAATATTCTGCCATATATTGCTCAAGCGCAATAGCGGCTGAGTTACATAGCTACTAATGATTCTGAATGCAATGAGTTGCCCAAGGCTCATTTCACCACCCAATACTAGACTTGCGCCTACCCACAACACTAACAGTTGAGAGAGCTTCTGAAGAATCTGTCCACTTTGTGACAAAGTCGTTGCAGTAAGACTCTTTTCGAATGTTCTACCTATGTACTGACTATACAGATCCTGCCATTTCCATCTGCTAACCATTTCAACGTTTTGGGCTTTTACCGTTTGAATGCCTCCCAGAACCTCCACCAGGTGGCTCTGCGTCCGCGCATTGTTCTGTGCAACTTCTCTTGTTTGCCTACGATAGAGCGGTGCTCCTAGTAGTGTTAATCCTATCTGTACAGGCAAGACAGCCAACGCAACAAGTGTTAGTACCCAGCTATACATAACCATTACAACAATGTATATAACAGAAAAAGCTGCATCAAGTATTACCGTTAAACCCTGTCCCGTAAGAAACTCCCTTATCTTTTCCAATTCGGCAATTCTACTGCTCAGTTCCCCTACAGGCCTTCTGTCGAAGTAGCCGAGAGGAAGTCTAAGCAGGTGATCAATTACCTCCGACCCCAACCGCAGGTCAATTCTGTTTGTAGTCTCAGTGAACAAGAATGTCCGCAGGCTCCCGAGAACTCCTTCCAGTACTGTAACGACGACGAGCGCCAAACCGAGAATCTGAAGGGTATCAAGGCTTCGTTGGCTTATCACTTTGTCGATAATGACTTGAATTAGCAGTGGATTTGCCAACCCAAATAGTTGAACTACAAAACTAGCAATCAAAACCTGCGTTAATACACCACTATATCTTTTAATGACTGGAAAGAACCATTCGACTCCAAATTTCTGCTGTGGTGTAGAGCTGCTCTTGTCTGCCAGAAGCATTTGTATGCCGTCTGGAAAGCTCTCAATGAGATCATTTAGTCCTATCTCTATCATTCCCTGTTTGGGCGAGGCTAGTGTTGCCCCTTCAGAATTGCTTCTTCTGAGCAGTGCAAATCCACCCTCCCATGGAATGATTGCGGGTGTCTGCAATCGACCTGCCATGCCCTGCGGTACAACGATATGAGTTGCATGCAGACCCATCATCGAAGCGAGCCCTCCGAATAGCTGAAGACTTGGTTTTATTTCACGTCTGAATACGTCACGGACTATCTTTTCGATGTTATCTCGACGGAATGGGACATCAAGCTCGCTAGCCAACATCTGCATGCATGCCAATGTTTCTTGTAATTCCCCTTGTGCTTTTACTAGCTTAAAGCGAACTCTTTCTTCATATTGACCGAGTTCTGCGTTACTTGAACCTGGAAGCCTTGGCGCTTTTAATGTTATATCTTCTGTGTTTGCATCCTTTCCGGTCGTGCTTGTCAACGTTTGCGTCTGAATATTCTCAATCGGTGTCATTATTGACTCGATCAAGTTTCTTGGTACCTTGATGAAACGTCCTGACAGTGGCGGACGACTTTTAGGGAGTCCCTCTCGTATATTTACGATGTCCCCTGCTGTTATTCCAGGTATATTCTGACTAGATGCCAGAACTATGTAGTCATCTGACAGGTCTGTAACCGATTCATCGCTTGTAAAAGTTTCAGCACTCCTTAGCATTTCACTTAGTGCCTCCTGAGCATTAAGCCTGCTTTTTGGTGAAAGACGGACTAGATGACTCGCAATCGCATAGAGTTCAGCCGGAAAGCTCAGCTTGTCGCATTCCCTTCGGAATGTGGCACACTCTTTGTACAATTCTAAGATTGAGCTATCTGGTATTCCAAATCCAATCAGCTCCGATGCTGCGCTTACTTGTTCGCACCCCCCGGCTCTTAGTAGTGATGCTAGGCCTATTACAGAACCTTTGCCTAGTTTTCCGACGCTAACTGGCTTGCCATCTTCGACGCCACACAACCGTGCCTGTCCTTCCAGTACTATTGTTATCTGATTGGGTATTATATCTCCGTCGCTTATCCTTTGGCCAATACTATATCTGAAGACCTTGCCTTTGGAGGCCAGGATGTTCAAATTCTCTTCCGATAGAGCACTGAACGGCACTACTTCATTCAGGCTGAGTGCGTACTGCTGAGTCATCGCTTTCAGGCGGCTACCCGACCTGAGTCGGTTTCCAGTCGTTCTATCCTACTAGCAGCTTCGCCTCTTGCCCAGGCGTTCAGTAGTTCTTGCGCCAACCCGGACTCTGTTGCAGCATCGAGCGACGCTGCCTTCTCATTTTCTAGCCGTACGATTAGCCACCAAGTCTCGACACTTACCGGTGGTCTTATCTCACCTATCTTGCTTGTTCTGAGGTGCTCACTTAATAATGGATGTGCTTGGCTCAATGGAACAGGTCCGACAATCCCACGGGTAGATCGTTCAGGACCTTCCGAATACTTCTCAGCCAGTTGTGCAAAGTCACCTTCTCCTGTACTCAGTTGGAAATACAACTCTCTTGCCAAATCTGCGTCTTTTACTCTTATCAAGCTATAGACAACCGAGTCGAGGTTATGTTTTCTGGTCAGAAAGTGCTGTTCCACCTTATGTCCGAACTTTTTCATTCCGTATTTACTCAGGCGTATCGGCCTAGATGCTTGTTCAAGCGCTATATCGACATCAATCCCCCGTTCTGTCAAAGCGCTTTCCAGGTTCTCGGTCTCTTCGATCCCGGCCTGCCTTCTCAATCCATCTTTTATGTCTTTCCATTCTTGTTCAGATAGTGCTATTTCTGAAGCAACTTCGTATAGTACTTGACTAACTGCAAGTTGCTGTAGGAGCCCATGACGTTTCAGAAGACTGATGGCTTGTGGCGAGAGTACAGACAGTGCTTCCAAGGTTTTGGCAGTCCTTTCCTACCATCTTAGCGTATCCCCGAAGGGTTTTTCCTGCCGTTTCGGCTTGCTACTCCGGTTCTTGTGATATGCACTATCCCTACGCCCTTTCTTGTATTACTTGATTTTCATCTGACATCTTTTACTGTTGATCCTCTTCTCAGTCATTTGTCGTCGTCACGCTCATTTAGTTATGCTTTAGTATTGCGGCATTTCTTCGGCATTGCTGGTATGTATTAATTCTTCCTTCTTATATCTGCTCTTTAACATGCAGAGCTCTAACCTTGCTTCTTGTGCGTATTGGTTCTGGGTGAGGGCATGTCACATTCTGTTTGTTGTTAACGTTCCCCTCGTGAGTGTCCTTCAAGAAACCTTACAATTTCATCCTCAACACTGCCTTGTTGTTTGTCTTACCCATGCCTCGCATTCTACGATTCTATGTGGGTCTTGAGGCTTCCTACAGCCAAAATAATTGTTGCATTTGACAACCAGTATACTTTAGACTCAAGAAATTCTTCTTGCTTGTGTCTCTAAATCTAATAATTAACAACTCATTATTTATCTTTAAACCATTAAGACATGGTTTAACTTAAATCCTTTTTTTATCAAGCGGATGAAGAGATTCGAACTCTCGACCCTCTCCTTGGCAAGGAGATGCTCTACCACTGAGCTACATCCGCATAATGCCTTTCGGCCAACTGCAGGGCTCTCGCCCCGACCAGCCCAATCATGCACGACCGACGGCCCCTTGGTCAAGTGGTCGCTCAGGTCGCTTCCACCTGTACGCCCTCTTGTGGTGGTCGCTGGCTTTTCCGGCCCTTCCTCTCTGTCTCCTGGCCTGCGTGAACCCCTTTCCCGCGGGCGACCTCGTCCCACGAGCCCTCGCCTTTGCCCTGTTCACTTTCAAGTCTTCCCTTTCAGGCGCTAACCACTGGGCTCATGCGCCCGTTCACTCGCGTTATCGATCAGCGTTTCCGGCAGCCGACCTGAGTGCTCGAATCGGTGCCCTCCGCTTTCTCGTCCTTGTCTTCCCGTTCATTTTTCTTGATATTTCCAAGTTGCTGATGATTCTTCCCTTCTTCTCGTGTTGTATCTGTTTTCCTTGATGATTGGTGCGGCCAATCCTCTGTAAACATTTATTCGCTCTCTAATTCTGTCTGTTTGATGCCCCCGCGAAATCCTGGGCCCCTGCTGGCATCCGTCCCTGATGGCCGCTTCTAGATGCATGTCATTTCATTGCGCTTCCTCTGCTGTATCTGAGTAGCGTCGTTCGGGCCTTTCCCCTTTTCTGTTGTACATCTGCCAACCGAATGAAGCTTGCTTAATAGAGGTCTCGTATCTTCTTCTTTAATTCTTCGATCTCTTGTTGTATTTCAAACTGTTCCCAATTGCGTTTGAGCGACGTGTCTTCTTCTGGTCGAGGTCTTTTCTTTTCCTTAGCGCCTTGACGGTTGGTTCTTGCTTCGCCCGTTAGTTCTTTTTCCAGTTGCTCCAGTGCTCGCCAGCGCAAACGGCCCCGCTCCATCTGGAGATCAACCTGCTGATCGGCTCTTGCGGCCAGGTCGGCGGCTCCGGCTCTCCGGGCCCGCACGCCGCGACCGCGCCACTCGTGAACCTCTGAAGCAATCTGCAGCAGTTCCCTGCGGAGTGCTTCAGCCTGCAGCAGTATCTGGCTCTGGCGTTGCTGTTGGTCGCGCCGCGCTTGTTCGTTCAGCAGCGCTTCTTGGCCGGGATTGGCCCGCAGGAAGGCCTCCAGCTGCTGCTCCAGCCGCGCTTCCAACTGCTCGAGCCAGTCGGCCGCCGGGCTCATGGGGCGTCGTTGGGCTGAGGCTCTGGCGCCCGGGTGATCAGCGGCGCTTCGATTTCTTCCTGCAGCGGGGTGATGGCCGCCTCACGCGAGCGCAGCAGCAGTTGGGTGAGCCGGGCGATGCCGCCTTCGCCGAGGCTCTGGCTGGCGAGCTTCTCGAAAGCGTTGCCGTAGAGCTCC
>Ga0194123_10004081_pt1 | contig 16824 bp, 18 predicted proteins | sample TA2MahsurfametaG_5_FD_155479 | JGI IMG/M metagenome (GOLD analysis project Ga0194123, IMG submission 155479) | Freshwater microbial communities from Lake Tanganyika, Tanzania - TA2015023 Mahale A surface | ecosystem: Environmental > Aquatic > Freshwater > Lake | place: Tanzania: Lake Tanganyika... | reverse complement strand
CTGGCTGCACAGGCTCCGCATCTTCTACATTAGTTTCTTCTTCTGGCTGCACATCAGTTTCTTCCTCAGTTTCTTCTTCTGGCTGCACAGGCTCCGCATCTTCTACATTAGTTTCTTCTTCTGGCTGCACATCAGTTTCTTCATTGGTTTCTTTTTCTGATTCTACAATTTCAGGTTTAATTTCAGGAACCGGCTCATCTAATTTAGTGGCCTCATCCTGAGGTTCTTCACCTCCTTTAATTCTTTTATATCTCTTCATAGTTTTCTTGGAAAGATCCAACTTGGTTTTCTTTCTAAACGTTCTTTTGTTCTTAATATCAGAGTTCTTATTTTTAATCTTTCTACGGGTTTGTTTTTTTTTCTTGTATATTTTTCTAATTTTTCCTTTAGTCAATTTCATTTCTATATAAATAAATTAATATTTTTATTTATATCCTTATTATATTAATGAGCAATAATTCTTTAATAAACATCTCTCCACAAAATATCAAGGGTGATTGTGATTTAAAATGTGCTTATTCATTCAATTATGCGAAAACTAATTTAACAATGAAAAATAATGATATTATGCTTACATTAAAGCCAGATGGAACAACTAGTGGTTCTGAAGTAACATATAATGAAAACAAATATACGGTTTCACAAATAAATATTTATGCACCGTCATTACATTTATTTAACGGTCGTAAAGTAGCCGGAGAAATACAAATAGAACATATTCCTGAAACTGGTGGAAACAATCTATATGTTTGTATTCCACTTGTAGGCAGTGGAGATGAAACGGAAGCCTCTGGATTAATTAGCAAATTGATAATACTTGGTTCTCAAAAAGCGCCTGCCAAAAATGAATCCGCCAACGTAAATACAGGTGATTTTAGCTTAAAAACTATTGTCCCGATGAAATCTTTTTATAGTTACACAGGTGGTTCAAATTTACCTGGTGACTTTATCGTTTATGGCATGAATAATGGAATTCCACTTAATATAAAACTAGTCGGCGTATTAAGTAAAATCATTAAACCTTATGATTTGGAAATGACTGGAGGTTCGCTTTTTTTTAGTCCTAAAGGACCGCGTTCAGGATATTCTGCAGGGGATGGTATATATATATCATGCCAACCTACAGGCAGTTCAGGCGAAACCACTGTAGAAACTGAAAAAACAACCACCACATATAATTTAGGCGATGTTTTAAGAAGCGATGAATTCAAAATTGTGGTTCAAATTGTATTATCATCTACAGTATTTATTATTTTGATTTATGGGTTAAATAAAGGGTTTAATTATTTGATGAAAGGAAATGTGAAAATGCCTACTATGAAAATGCCATCTATGAGTATGCCCACTATGAAAATGCCATCTTTAGGTACGACAAAATAAATAAAAAAATTATTTCATTATTTTATTTATTTAATTAGATGAAGTCAATGGTGTCGCACCATGAAGATCATTAAGTTTAGGTTTGAATGATGATTGTGAGAGAGAAACACCACTATTCACAGCAGGCGCCATTTTTTTCACTATCTCTTGCTCTAATGTATATGGGAATTGATTGAATGCAGAGAACTGCGACATTTTTTTCTCTTCGGTAGGTTCATATTTCTTTAATGAGTCCATGCCGGTTGATTCCGCAGAACGGCGCATAAGATCAAAGATAACAAGGAGACCCAATACGGCTAAAACAGGATGGAAATTCAAAAACATATAAACGGCAAGAATAAACAATACCATTTTGCCACCAACAGTATCTATCTTATCCGCAATTTTTTCAGGCGTCTCAAACCCAATCACAAGATAAAGAATAAACAACATTCCTAATATCATCTGACCCACATTGTCTTTTTTGAGAGAAACTTTCACGAAAAATTCTTGCATATAACATATTGATAGATAATATTTGCAAACAACTCCTCTTTATGAAAAGAATATATGGAAACCATATAAAAACTTTGTCCTAAATTTATTAAGTTGAAAATTCATGGAAGAAAAAAAGATTATGAATAGTTACCTTGGACAAAAAGGTTATACTATACCTAAAAATGAATTAACTGTAGAACAGCAAAAACAAATCAGAGATGAATTAACAATTAAGCCATTTACGTCTGGCATGCCTGGTACAAATGCTCAAGTATCATTTCCAGCTTATCGCGAATCCAACAATAAAATGTATGTGCCACATTATTATGGTATTGAAAAATTTGGCATGCCTAAAGAATATAAAATTCCTGAAGGTGATAATATTGACTTAACCTTTCACGGAAAACTCCGCGATTATCAAGAACCAGTTGTCAATATATTTTTAGAACATTGCAAAAAAGAACACTGTATTGGTGGGCTTCTAGAATTATATTGTGCTTGGGGAAAAACATCTGCATCTTTGTATATTATTTCTGCGCTAAAAAAGAAAACCATTGTCATTGTTCATAAAGAATTCTTAATGAACCAATGGATAGAGAGAATTAACCAATTTTTGCCAGATGCTCGTGTTGGAAAAATACAGGGTCCAGTAATTGACATTGAAGGTAAAGATATTGTCATCGCCATGCTCCAAAGTCTCTCTATGAAGGATTATCCAGCCTCAACATTTGACAGTTTTGGTTTCACTATTATTGATGAAGTCCATCATATTTCAAGCGAAGTATTTTCAAATTGTTTATTTAAGCTGGTAACTAAAAATATGCTAGGATTGTCGGCAACCATGAACCGAAAAGATGGAACGACCTATGTTTTTAAAATGTTTTTGGGAGACGTTGTTTTTAAGGCAAAGAGAGAAGATACTCATGATGTCATTGTTCGTGCCATAGAGTATCAAGTAGATGATGATGATTTTAATGAAGTCAAATTGGATTTTCGCGGAAAACCTGCCTATAGCACAATGATCTCAAAATTATGTGAATATAATCGCCGCAGTGAATTCATATTAAAAGTATTGGGTGACATGCTTCAAGAAAATCCTGCGCAGCAAATTATGATTTTGGCGCATAATAAAAATTTATTAAAATATTTGCACGACGCAATTTTGCACCGTAATATGGGGTCTGTAGGTTATTATTTAGGTGGCATGAAAGAGGCTGCGTTAAAACAGACCGAAAGCAAGACAATTGTAATTGCGACTTATGCAATGGCAGCAGAAGCGTTGGATATTAAAACATTGACAACTCTTATCATGGCAACGCCGAAAACAGATATTGAGCAAAGTGTTGGACGTATTCTTAGAGAGAAACATAGCAACCCAGTAGTGGTAGATATTGTAGATAGCCATGATCTTTTTAAGAACCAATGGTACAAACGCAAAACATTTTATAAGAGAGAAAATTATAAAATCATTTATACAACCAGTCGCAAATATAATCCGGACACAGATTCAAGTGCGTGGAATTTAGTATTTCAACCGAATTCAAAAAATAAAAAGGGTGAATGCAAACAACCTGTGAAAAAATCATTAATTAAAAATAAAAGTAGTAGCTCAAGTGATCGGAGTATTACTAATGATTCGGAAAGCGAAGAAGAAAATGAGGTAGAAGTAGACATTAAAAGCAAGGATCCTTATTTATGTGGCAAGTGTTTGCTTACAATTAAGAAAAAATAATATGCATAAAAATCTTATAAAAATAAAACAAAATATATAATATTTATTACCTATATATTTTGTTACATAATTCCGTTACGACTTGGGAATCCCATGTTTGTATAATGATTATAGTTATCTACGCAACTGCTTCCTCCACGGTGACGACGACGAGTGCGTCTTCTGCCACCATTATGTATTTTAATAGGAGGTGGGTTAGCAAGAGCTGATTGTTGGGCAGTTAATTCGCCGCCCACTGAGTAACTAGGAGTGAGAGGAACATTGTTTTGATATTGACCATATCCAGGAGGGTAAGGAATGCCTGGAGGTCCAGGGGGAGTGTAACCGCCACCTTTGCTCTTTTCGGTCATCTTTTTATATGCTTTGCGAAGCAAAAAAATAGGAACACCGCCCTGTTTTCTTTTACCATGCTTCGTTCTACTATGGTTTCTTCTGCCATACTTCGTTCTAATCTTTCTCTTAATGCTGGAAGTGCGTGTTCGGCTATGTCTCATCTTATACTTTTTAGTGATATTTTTTATTTTTTTCTTCAACATTCTTGAACCTCCCTTAATTATAGAATTTCCAGGCCACATTCCTGCTGCCGCACTTACATTATCTTTTGTGCCTGCTAGTCCAGGAAGAGGTCCTGGAGGTGAGCCTGGTATAACTGTGCTTCCAAAACCGCTTGGACTATTTGAATTATCTACATTTACATAAGCTCCATTAATATTACTTAATGGCGCTATATTTCCATAACCTAAATTTGAAGCGCCTGATCCAGACATATATATATTATTGTTTATTTTTTCTCTCTGCAATTTCATTTTACCATGTATTTTTATTTTACACCATCCTCAAAGGTACCCATTTTTTAAATTTATGGTTATACGCACAAACCATATCACATTCTTTATCCAAATGAACATATTTATCAGGCTTTTCATTTTCAAATTCCTCTTCATCATCACTTTCTTCTAATGCATCTAAATTTTCATTTTCCTTTATATTTCTAAATAACTTATTCATCATTACGCTTGTAGTAAAATTCGGAATAAAAGCAATATCAATAAGATCATATTCATTTCTATCATTCAAAGAATACAAATGGTAAATATCATTTTGAATATCTGGTCTTACCTTAAATACTTTTTCTCTCTTCATCTTCGTTTCAAGAGTAGTTTTATTATGGTTTTTCTCTTGTGGAACCTTAATAACTTCATTTTTATCAAGCACCATGTTACAATACTTGTTCTTTTTCTCACTAAGTAAATGAAGTGGCATAAAATAAGATACATTTCTTTTATGATAATCTCGCGTTTGAATACAATTTAATTTATACTTTATTTTTTCCAAATTTCGTTCTAAAGTTTCTAGTTTATCATACATTAACGGGAGACCGATAAACAAAAATGTATTATTCAATGCAACTTGACGAATGTCATTATTTACGATATGATCAAATATATTCATTTTACTTTTCCAATTATGTGTAGCCACCTGGTTACCTTTATAATAAAATATATCCTCCATTGTAAAACAATTCATGCCCAAATGATAAAAAAATGTTCCGTATAAAATAGTGCAATAGCTTAACTTAGGGTCGTAACAAGCATTTTTGATTTTAATATTTAATATTTCTTTTCTATCTCCTAATTCCATAAGAAAACATGTTGGTTCATTTTTATAATAGGAAAACCAAAGAAATGATTTTCTCCCATCAGGAATGGCTAAATACATATCCGCATTATAAACTTTTTTATGCACAATATTTTCATAAGAAAGTTTGACATTAGGAAACTGGCTTAAAATTTCAGTCTTTGCAAATTCAGATAACATGTTTATCCTTTCAAATATAGAATACATTGCCTTTATATATTTTTCATATATTAACTATATTGCGAATACATTTGGGAAGAAGACATACTATCAAGCGCAGAAATATCAGTAGATGATGATTGACTATTGTCCGATTTTAGTTGCTCCTTCAAAAAGTTTTTTAATTCATTTTTCATATCATTTTCCGATTTGGGCAATAAATCTGTATTTTTATAGAATAAATCATTTATATTACTAGTGTTTTGAATATGGGACTCATTTTGAGAAAGAACGTTGAATATGTTTTCATATTTTTGAGTAGGCGCATTTACTAAATCTTTTATTTTTGGAACTGTCAATGTAGATTTGAAGAAATTAAATAAATGATGCACTAAATAAATCAAAATAAAAGATATAATTGTAGTTTGGATGATCCAATATAGCATATAATATTATTATATTAGTTTAACATGGATAAAAACACATTTATATGTTCGGGTTCCATTTTCAAACCTTCTAGATAGAAATCTATGGGCTTATTTCTTTCATCAAAAATAATAACTAATTCCATAGTACATTCTTTTGATTTAGTTACACGATAACGTGCCATTTGTGTTTTAATAAGACGATGATCTAAAGGTAACCAATGTACTTGCGTTTTTTTAATTTCACTGTCATCAATACAAATATGCCATTTTTTATCGTGCATAACAGACTTTGTATTATCCTTAAGGATGTCTATTTTATAAATATTATTTTGGTCAATTTCAAAAAGTCCATCTTCTGAATATACCTGAATTATTTTGTTTTTGTTTGTAAGATATTTCTCCAAATTATCAAGACAACTGGTTAATTTTTCAATATCATAATTTTCAATATATATTTTCATTTTCAATAATAATATTATTTATGGAAACTATTTAAACCTTATTAATAAAAGAATATTAAAGATGTCAGGGCCATTGAATATTATTATTGTTGAAAAGGGGGGGTCATTAAAGCCACTTGCAATTAAGGATTATAAAGAAGAAGAATTATACAAGAAATGTGGATTCAAAAAGGCCGAGGATTTTGTCAAGCAAACCGAATGGTCTATCAAGTTTGAAGGCAAACGATACACAATCAGCGTATATGCAAAGACAGATGGAAAGGCAAATAGTGAAAATAAATACGATTTTCCTCCTCCGATTGATACGAAATTATTTTTCGGAAATTGTGCGATTGTGGCGCGCGTTAGAATGGAAGATGGGAAACAAGAGTTGGCTGATTTGAGTGTTCCTCTTTGGATGAAAATTTATGAGAAGCTTTTTGGGGGTTTTGAAGATTTAGCAAAAACCGCGGCCGAGGATGAAAATGAAGAAGATGAATTGGAAAATGTGCCAAAGGAAAAGAAGACGAAACAAGGATATTTGAAGGATGGTTTTGTCGTAGATAGTGGGGACGACGATGAAGAAGAATATTCTGGAAGTGGATCGGATGACGACGATGAAGAAGATGATACTGAAAGTAGTCTTACAAAAGAAGATCCAGATGGGGATTTAGTGATTGACGACATTGGGTCGGAATTGAGCGACGAGTCATATGATTATGATGAATAATTTTTACAATTTTATAAAAGATAAGATAAAAAAGAAAATTGATTTAAAAATATAGCCAAAATAGAGAATATATCTAATACAAGACATGTCACTAAGAAAGATTGATAATCCTGATACTTTTCGTTCAAACGTGAAAAATACTTTGAACGAAATTTTGAAAAATGAAAAGAATGCGTCCAATTTGGAGAAAGGTATTTTCAATTATTCTTTGAATGAAGCCAAGAATAAAAAGGTGGTGAAGAAATGGGACAATCCCTATTTTGTGCAGATCTACGTGGATCGTCTGCGTTCCATCTACGTTAATTTGAAGAATGAAGACATACTCAAGCAAGTCAATGATGGGTCTATTAAACCTCATATGATTGCTTTTATGACGCATCAAGAAATGCGACCGGATAAATGGAAAGACATTATTGACGCCAAAAGTAAAAGAGATATGAATAAATTTGAAAATAAAATTGAAGCCGCGACAGACACATTTACGTGTCGCAAATGCAGAAGTAATAAATGCACCTACTACTTGCAGCAGCTAAAGGCAGCAGATGAACCAATGACGTGTTTTATCCAATGTTGCGAGTGTGGATACAGATGGAAAACATCATAAAAATTATAATTAATTATAATTATATTCAAAACCATCATAAAATAAATATACAATTTCTAATAATTCATTATTTTTTTCATTGTGTATATACTCTATTTGTTTATTTATTTCTTCTTCCAAATATTTCATACGTCTTTTCATGTAGGGATTTTTCTTTGTTCCAAACCCATTTACAAATTCATCTGGATTAAAACGAATAAAAATAAATTTTCCTCCATGGATCATAAATAAATCATCATATCTAATTTCTTCATCTGCTTTATTGTATCTTTTATGTTGATATTCATCTACTTCAATACATAATAAAGTATTTCCTATCAGTTTTCTAAAATCAATGCGTCTTCTATGAGAACAATCGCAATTGCCTGTCCATAAGGGTTTGTCATGAATAAAATCAGGGTCAATTTCTTTCAAAAAATCTCTAACATAATTTTCTTTTGTTTTTTTACGTATATTTTTACTTAATTCATCATCAGGAAATAAATGTTGGTAACAAAACGTGCAATAATATTTATATTTAATATTTCCACTTCTTACACATATTTCATTTTTACATTTATCCATAACATTTATCATATCATCTGTTTTGCATGTATTGCAATATTCAGCTTTTAGACCCTCTAAATTATAGGTTGCTTGTTTGTCTTTGCATTGAATACATCTTCTTTTTCTCACTATAATCATACCCTCTTTTTTACAATCCTTACAATATTCTGGTTGCAATCCTTTATAATTAAATGATGCTTGCACTTTTCCACAAAAACATTTTTTGCACGTAACATTTATCATATCATCCTCCTTGCATTTTTTGCAATATTCTGGTTTAAATCCTGGATAATTAAAATTGGGTCTAGAACTATTACCACATTTGCATGGTTCGTTTGCAACATTTATCATTCCGTCTTTTCTACATTGAGAACAAAAATTTTCTTTTTCGCCAGGATAATTAAATGTTGGAGTTGCCTTTCCACAATAACATCTTTTATCATTTACATTTATCATGCCATCTTTTTTACATTCAACGCAATAATTAGCAAATAATCCAGGAAAATTATAGGTAGGTCTAGCTCTTCCACATTCACATAATTTGCATAATAAATTGACCATTCCAACCAATTTATGTCTTGAGCAAAATTGTGTTCCTGTTCCATCTCTAAAACCGAAAGATGCAATGAACGTGCAACCTTCGGTAGATTTACACTTTTTATGTTTTCCGCCCATATTATGATAACCTAATTTATCATAACATGTCATATAGTCTTTATATATTTTTTCCAAACCAAATAAGCAGTATAAATAGAAGACCCAACCCAACAAGTGTAACCCAACTTTTGCCTACATTATTTATATCTCTCTCTTTCATGTAACTATATATGTAATATTTCAACATAGAATTAGGAAATATTGGATCTATTTTTCGCATAAACATCATATACTGATTGGTATGTAACATTTGCTCTATAAATTGAATATCCGCAGCATCGCAATTTTTAAAAAGATGCGGGCTCGTTGCATTCTCCATACGCGTCCAATCTGCAACATTGCTTGATGCGTTTATTATGTCCGCAGTAGCATTTTGATGCTTGAATATGATGGCAAAAATGCTTTCATTGGCAAGGCCGCCATCGCATATTAATTTGACTAATTTTCGGTTCTGTTGAAAAAATCCCAAAACTAATTTGACATGTTCTCTCTTCAATACAAACCAAGGGTCATTCCCCAGCCTGAATTCTTCTGGTATCAATGCCAAATTGGCCCGTTTATGAAATTGTACATTCCACCAACATTGGCGCCAAGACATAATGGATTTATCTGCGTTTGATTCAAACAAATGACGGAAATAGGTAGGCGACACAATAGGGCAACAAGAATCTGTTAAAATACAAAACCATTGATTAGATTTGTCATCATTGTAAGCATAGTTGAAGAGAGAAATGTAGGCAGGAATGACATAATAATAACTAGTAGGAAATATATTTTCTGACGGTATGGCATGCTTCAAAATCCAATCGGATTTAATTTTGCTTCTCTCTTTGTAATAAAAATAAACATTGATAATGTCGCGATTATATTCAATCCATTCACGCCATATATCTTCTTTATTGAGATTATGATCATAACTAATAATAAAACACAATGCAATTTTTTTCATATAATAAAATAGAACATAATTTCTAATTTATTATACAATATAAATGTTATAATTATTTGAATATTTGAATACGTAATTTTTTGTTTGGATTTTCCACCATAAATATACCAAATTCATCATCATCGTCATCATTGGTAGAGAGAATATTAGGATTATACAATAACACCGTTTTTTCCGACATATCAATCTCTGGTTCCATTTTTGGCCTCTTAGACACGAAAGTTTTGAACCTTTGAATAAGCATTCGTATATATTCTAAAATAGTTGTCATATATTTTTGTAATATTTATATATTTTCAAAAGAATTAAATGAAATGATATTTTTTAATATTACTGCAAGGAATAATATCATAACATTCATTATCAATTTCATCATGAGGATGCATTTCATTCGGTTCTGTCTGTGTAGAAACATCTATACTAGTGTTTTGAACGGGCTCACTTTGAATAACCATTTTTGTTTGAATTAAAACTTGGACTTCCTTTTTATAATGATCTAATTTCTCATTTTGTTCTTCAATGTGATCTATAATAGTTTCTATTTTTGATAAAATATCACTTGCTGTTTCTTTTATACCTCCTGCATTATATAAAATAAGATATTTTAAAGTGCGCATGGTTTCTTCTAGTTTTCCCATATTTTGATGCATAAAAAAAGAAAAGGTTGTATAACAAGCCGTAAATATGGATATGCCAAATAAAATAGTATGCGTTCTTTTTGTAAATATTTGAAACCGCGATATCAAATTTGTTTTTTGCATAAAATTAGCAAGAATCTTCCCCACATTTTCATTATTTTCGTTTGTCATAACTTACCAAATATACGTATAATCTATTTAACTATTTTATCAAATAAAATTGATTAATATTTTTATTCTTTATTCATTTCAATAATAGAGAGAAAATGAGAGAAACCCAAATTTATTTCAGCGATTTGGATGAAGAAATAACATTTTACATAGGAACAAATGCAAGGGATAATTTTGAAGCCATTGATGAAGGTGCTCCAAATGATTTATGGTTTCACGCCGAAGAAGTATCCTCATGTCACGTTATAGCCATTATGCCAAACTATAAAATGCCGAAAAAAATATTGGATAAGATTATTATTCAAGGATGTTTGTTATGCAAACAAAATACAAACAAATTAAAATCAGAAAAGAATGTGAGTTTTATTTATACTACATTAAGTAACATAAAGAAAACAAAAAATCCGGGAGAGGTTCTAACCAGTAATACGAAATGTCGCGCCATCTAACTAGCCTACGAGTGTTTTGAATGTGGTATTATTCTAGGCAACACGTTTTATATATAAGAGACGTAACTACATAAGGATCGATATTTGCGGCAGGTCGGCGATCTTCAAAATATCCTTTTTTATTTGCATATACTTCATTGGGAATACGAATAGATGTATTTCTGGTCCCGACACCCCAACTAAACTTGTCCATAGATGATGTCTCATGTTTGCCGGTTAAACGTTGATCGTTGTCCTTGCCATAAGCCGAAATATGCGAAGTATGATTTTTTTCTAATTTCTGCATACACTCTAAAATAGCATCATAATTTTCTCTCGTTGCAGCAGTACTGAAATTGGTATGACATCCGGAACCATTCAAGTGTTTAAATGGCTTTGGCTCATAACAAATAATTACATCATACTTTTCGGCAATACGATCTAATAAAAAACGAGCAATAAGCATTTGATCTCCAGCGGTTATTCCTTCTACAGGACCAATTTGAAATTCCCATTGACTTGGCGAAACTTCGGCATTTATTCCAGAAATGGTAAGACCTGCACGAATACACGCATCCAAATGTTCAGTTACAATCTTCCTTTCAAGAGTGAAATTATTTACACCACAATAAAAGCGGTTGCATTCTATTTCTGTATTTTCACGTATAAGACCATACTCGGTAGAATGCAAAGGGGATGAATTTTTTGGGAATATAAAATATTCCTGCTCCAACCCATACCATGGCTCATTTTTAAATGCATCTATTTTGAATAATTCATTTGCATTATATCTAGTATTTGTTGCAAGGGGTTGATCGTCAATATCATAAGTATCACATAAAACCAAAAAATATTTAATTTGTGTATCGCTTTTATTCAATGGATCTGGACAAACAAAACAAGGTTTGATTTTTACCTCTGTATTTTTATCAGAATCTGCTTGATTTGTAGATGATCCATCGTAATTCCAAATAGGTATATTATCATTTATTGGGTCGCCATGTTGCCAATCGTGAATGACCTTTGTTTTAGATCTTAACTCATTGTTGCCTCCTACCCAAATGTACTCTAATACAAGTGTAAAAGGTCTATTCACATATAAAGCTGGTTCTGGCATTCTTATTAACCTTCTTAAAGTCATGGCAATAATATATAATAAACATATTAGTAATCTTTTAAATAAAAAACGTATTCAATTATATTTTTTATTTAATTATTGTTTATATTTTTGAAAAATACTATCTAAAACGCAATATTATCCAAATCTTTGACATTCCAGTATTCAAATGCTCCACTAGGCAAAGGACGACGAATGATAAAAGGTATTTTCTTTTGCTGTAGTTCTAGCTCGGCAATAATATAACTGTCTATGATAGTTTCCGGAACATTTACGAACGGTTTTGCACCATTTTCAATTTGCTTTGCACGCTGTCCCAAAATTCTTGTTTTTTCATATTTTGTTAAAAAGGGAATTGTTTTATGAAATGGGTCAATAATAAGCCCATTACTGTCGCGTACTACTTTGCTTAATTTCATAATTTCTTCAAAATTTTCATTCAAACATTCAGGATGAAATTCATGAATATAATTTTTACTAATTTCTTGATTAAATTTTTGTAGATAATTTTCTTCATCGTCATCATCATCGTCATCATCATAATCATCATCATCTTCAACAATTTTACTTGGTTGCGCTTTTGATTTCTTAGCCTTTTTTTTATCATCATCTGCTCCACCTACTTGCATAATATCATCAAAATCCTCATCATCTTCCTCTTCTTGTTCATCATTATCATCCTCATCGTCTTGTTGCTCGTCGTCATCTTGTTCATCGTCATCTTCAGCATCAGGTTCATCTTCTTCTTCATCATTAAAATCATCTATTGTAATTGCTTTGTTGAGAATATTCTTTTTCACAATATTTTTTGACTGTTTTTCTTCTTCCTCATCTACATCAGATACATCACTATCTGAATAATAATCTTCGTTGTCGCTCATTCTTTGTTATATTAACTAAAGATACTTTTAAATAAAAAATATCAATTTTTTATTTAATAAAATATTGAATTGAAAAATAATATAAAACAATGTCAAAACAAAATTAATTTTAATTACGTCTCAGAGTTTGTTTGCCATACAGTATCGCATGTAGAGCATAAATAAATATATTTCATATTAATATCATCGTATCTAACATAAATAATTTCTCTCTCTTTACCCTTTGTATTTGTAAGACAATCCGCATTTGGACATAAAATAGTATTAATGCGGGGTAAGGTAGGATCTAATTTCGTGTATTTATTAATAATATGATTAAATGACTGCGTTGTTTTCTTTATTTGTATCTTAGATACACATACATTTTCAGTGGCTAACATTTTATCTTCATTTCCACAATTACGACAATAATAATCTAATTTATTCGGATCACTTTCATTAATCCGAATATAGTACATATTTTGACAGTTTGAACAGAAATGCATTTTGTATATAATATAGTTTTACATTATTTATTTATTTCAATTTTCTTTAAAATAATTAAAATATTTTTATGCAAGAATGCAATAACACTTATCTAATTTTTCCTTTATATAATCATAATCCATCATCACTCTCAACCCATAAAAACCTGTAACAATTATTGGCTTTTCATTTCCATATTCCACCTTTTTATTCAAAACAAATTCATCCAATTTTTTATAATTTTTTAGAAAATGCTCTTTAATAAATGGATAAAAATTGTCAAAAACCGGTAAATAAATCCCTTGTTTTTTTGCAATAATGTCACAAATAGCAATATTAATATTGGAAAATTCAATGATTTTGTTATATTTTTGAAGATCGTGATGTTCCGTAGTTACGCCAGGTTCATTTAAAAGCGGATCTTTGCATAAAAGAGTGCATAATGTTAGTAGAACAGTGCTAATGGTTTGGCATGATGTCCATTGTTCTCCACTCCATGTATTTAATAGAGATACACATACTTTGCCACAAACATACAAATTTGGATTAAAACGAATACCATTTCCATTCGTAAGATAGGTCACTTTCGGCGGACTGTGTGGGTAATCTTTTGGATAATTTAATTCAAAAAAATAATATCCTCCAAAATAAGGTGTCTCGGATGGTCCCACAATTAATGCATAACCTTTTAAAATATCTTCTTCATCATGAATATAGTATATTCCGTTATCTGTTAGTGGATTTTTAATAATTTGCTTGACATCACTCATTAGTCTTTGAACCATGTCTCTTGATAAAAATACGCTCATAGTTGAATATAATATTATATTAGTACCATCGGTTTATATCTTTTTTTATAAATATAAAATGAAAAAATGCAGCTAAAATGAGGTGAAATAAATACGTTTGTTTTGAGTGTATTTATATTTTTTTGAAAATACAAAATAAAAATGAAATAGAAATATTCCATTATATTATATTAACAATGAATGAAAAAATGGAAACATCGTGTCAATACAAAGATTTAACTGACTTTTTGATCAAGCATAATGCTAAGAATTTTAAAGATAAAGAAATAACACACACGCGAATTGGCGACAACGAAAGTATATATGGCGGCTCCTATGTTATTCCGACGGAAGAACTTTCTGTATTTTATAAATTGTATTATGAGGCAATTTTTGTGCAAAAGAAAAAAGAATATTTGACTGAAAAACAATTGTTAAATGGTGGCCCGATTGCGGTTGATTTTGATTTTAGGTATGATTATGATGTCAGCAAAAGACAACATGATAAAAATTATATTCAGGATATGGTTCTTGTGTATTTGGAGGAACTTAAGGAATTCTTTCTATTTGAAGAAAACAAACCATTCAATGTTTTCATTTTTGAAAAACCACACGTAAATAGAGTTAAAGAAGATGAAGTGACAAAAGATGGGATTCATATGTTGATCGGACTTCAAGCGGATCATACAATTCAGATGTGGTTACGTGAGAAAATGATAGAAAAAATTAAAGAAATTTGGGATCTGCCAATCAAAAATACATGGGACAAGGTTCTTGATGATGGGATTAGCAAGGGAACCACAAATTGGCAATTATTTGGATCTAGAAAACCTGCAAATGAAGCATACGAATTAACATATCATTTTATAATTAGTTATGACAAATCAGATGGTGAATTTATGTTAAATGAAGAACGCGTAAGCGATTTTGATCTTAGAAAAAATTTCGCAAGTTTGAGCGTTCAAAATGCAAATATTCCGCGATTTGAATTAAATCCTAAAATCGTAGATGAATACAATAGACGTCTTCAAAATAAATCTGGTGGCAACAAAATCAAAAAACCAAATAGCAGAACTAAAATGAACTTGATTGTAGAAGACGAAGAAGCCGATCAAGAAACAATATCTTTATCAGACATCAAAAATAAGGAGGTTCTGGAACGCGCAGTCAATCAAATGTTGAAATCCCTAGATAGACCCGATGATTACATTGTAAAAGAAACACATTATTATGCGCAAATTTTGCCAGAAAAATATTATGAGCCTGGTTCGCATTTGTTAAATCGTCAGGTTGCTTTTGCGTTAAAACACACAGACAATCGTTTGTTTTTGTCATGGGTAATGTTAAGAAGCAAAGCATCCGATTTTGACTATAATACTATTCCAAAATTATATCATGACTGGAATTACTATTTTAATTCTAAACAAGAAGGCGTAACTAGACGATCTATCATGTATTGGGCGAAACAAGACAATTATGAAGAATATATAAAGGTGAAAAATACAACTATTGATCATTATATTGAAGAATCATTGACGCCCAAACCACGTGATTATGACAAGGCAAATGTATTATTTCAAATGTTTAAGGACAAATTTGTAAATACCGGATACAAAGATACTGTTTGGTATGTTTATAAAAATCATAGATGGTGTGAAGACAAAGGTCTCATTTTGCGTAATGCGATTTCAACGTCGTTGTTTGATCTTTATGCCGCCAAACGAGATGCATTGAGCAATGAATATACGCAATATGACCCAAATGACGAGCGCGCGGAATTTATCAAAAAGAAACAAAAATTGGTATCTGACGTAATGGATACATTGAAACAAACTACACAGAAAAATAATATGATGCGTGAAGCAGTGGAGTTATTTTATGACCCAGATTTCCAGAAAAATCTAGATGCGAATAGAAATCTATTGTGCTTCAATAATGGAGTGGTTGATTTCACAACAAAAACATTTCGTGAAGGCTATCCGCATGATTATATTAGCAAATCAACAAATATTGATTTCAAGATTTATGACCCGAATGACAAACAAACAAAGGAGATCGCTGAACAGGTTCTTGATTTCATGGAAAAACTATTTCCTGTGCCACAATTGAATAAATATATGTGGGATCATTTAGCATCTTGTTTGATGGGAACTAATAAGAATCAGACTTTCAATGTTTATCATGGTAGTGGAAGTAATGGCAAGTCAATGCTGGTAGATTTAATGAGCAAAACATTAGGTGATTACAAGGGCCAAGTTCCTATTACTCTGATTACTCGCGAGAGAAATTCAATTGGCGGAACTTCATCTGAGGTGGCTCAATTAAAAGGAATCAGATATGCCGTCATGCAAGAACCATCCAAGGGTATGAAATTGAATGAAGGTGTATTAAAGGAACTTACGGGTGGCGATCCTATTCAAGCGCGTGGCCTTTGGCAAGATAGCGAAACCTTTATTCCTCAATTTAAATTGGTTGTATGTACAAACAGTTTGTTTGAAATTGAAAGCAACGACGACGGCACTTGGCGCAGAATTCGTAAATGCGATTTCTTGTCAAAATTCGTGAATGAAAACGATAAAAATGAATATGAAACATC
>Ga0194123_10004074_pt1 | contig 16841 bp, 16 predicted proteins | sample TA2MahsurfametaG_5_FD_155479 | JGI IMG/M metagenome (GOLD analysis project Ga0194123, IMG submission 155479) | Freshwater microbial communities from Lake Tanganyika, Tanzania - TA2015023 Mahale A surface | ecosystem: Environmental > Aquatic > Freshwater > Lake | place: Tanzania: Lake Tanganyika... | reverse complement strand
AGCAGACGCAGGGCGGGCTCGGGGACCTCGGGCGCCTGCTCGGCCTCGGGCTGCCGATCCTCGCGATGGTCGTCGGCGCCGGGGCTGCCACGCGCGGCCTCGGCGCCGAGCCGTCAGTGCCGCCCCGTGGTGCAATCCGTGGAGCAATCCGGGCGACGAAAGACGACGCATGACGACCGGGCGCTGGTTGCGTTCGCGCGTGCGGGCCGACGCGAGTCGTGCGCCAGCGTCGGCTATGGTCGCGTCTGTGACGCGCCGTCCCAGCGAGCGTTCCCCTCACGCGACGGCGGAGGGCGACCGTGGACCTCGGAAGCGGCCCGAGCGGGAGGCGTAACGTGCGGATCACCGGCATCGAGGTCCTCCACCTCCGGGCCCCGGCGGACGATCCCGACGGCTTCGACGGCTCGTACGACGACGTCGTCGTCCTCGTGTCGACCGACACCGGCCACGTCGGGATCGGCGAGGCGGAATCGCTCGCCCCGGCCGTGCGGGGCGTCATCGAGGGGCCGGGGGCTCACCGCCACGCCCGCGCGCTGGCCGAGGTGCTGATCGGCGCGGACCCATGCGACCCGATCGCGCTCTGGCGGGAGATGTACGAGGCGACGTCCTCGATCGGCCGCCGCGGCCTCGTGCTCCACGCGATCGGCGCGCTCGACCTCGCCCTCTGGGACCTTGCCGGCCAGGCGGCAGGCGCTCCCGTCAGCGCGCTGCTCGGCGGCGCCCGCCGGGATCGCGTCCCCGTCTACGGCTCGATCTACCCGCTGCCGCAGACCGAGGCGGACGTGCGTGCGACGATCGTGGCGGCGCGCGCTGCGAACCTCCGCGCCTTCAAGCTGTGCGCCGATCCGTGGTGGTTCGACGACCTCGCTCGGACCGCCCGGCTCCTCGGCGCCGCCCGCGAGGCGGCGGGCGCCGAGGCGACCCTGATCGTCGACGCGGCGCTGTCCTACCACCGCGTCGAAGACGGGCTCGCGCTGCTGCCGATCCTCCGCGGCATCGGCGTGGCCTTCCTCGAGGCGCCGCTTCCCCTCGACGACGCCGCCGGGCACGCCGCCCTCGCGGGGCACGGCGTGCGCCTCGGCATCGGCGACCTCGGCCTGACCCATCTCGCGGAGTTCGTGGAGCTCACCGAGCGTGGAGCAGGCGATGTCTGGCAGCCCGACATCACCGTCGTCGGAGGGCTCAGCGGGATCCTGCCGATCGTCGCCGAGGCGGATCGCCGCGGCCTCGAGATCGTCCCGCACGGCTACAAGAGCACGATCACCGTGGCCGCCTCGAGCCACCTCCTCGCCACGCGTCCTTCGGAGCCGCTGATGGAGTACTCGCTGAGCGCCTCGCCGCTGCGCTGGGAGACCACGCGCGAGCGGATGGACGTGCTTCCCGACGGGACCGTGGAGGTCCCGCGGAGCCCCGGGCTCGGCGTCACGCTGAACCCGGAGATCCGCCGCTACGCGGTGCGCTGACGAGACCGCGCATCCCGGTGCCGCGGCTGTCCGTCTGCTACAACGCCGCATCATGGCGGAACTGAGCTTCGACTTCACGGGCCGCGCGGCCCTCATCACGGGCGCGGCAAGCGGGGTCGGCCTCGCCACTGCGCAGCTGTTCGCCGAGGCCGGGGCGCGCGTCGCCCTGCTCGACCGCGACCCCGACGCGCTCGAAGCCGCCGCGGCGACGGTGGCCGGTGAGACGCTGCGGTTCCCGGCCGACGTCACCCGGTCGGCGGACCTCGACGCGGCGGTGGCCTCCGTCGAGAGCGCGTTCGGCGGCCTGGACATCCTGATCAACTCGGCCGGTATCGCCGGCGCCTCGATCCCCACGCTCGACGTCGACGACGCCGAGTGGGAGCGCGTCCTCGCCGTCAACGCTAGCGGGACCTTCTTCGCCACGCGCGCGGCGCTACGCGGCATGATCGAGCGCGGGTACGGGCGCATCGTCAACGTCGCCTCGGTGGCGGGTAAGGAGGGCAACCCGATGGCGGCCGCCTACTCGGCGTCGAAGGGCGCGGTGATCGCGATGACCAAGTCCATCGGCAAGGATGTGGCCGGAACCGGGGTCCTCGTCAACTGCGTCACGCCGGCGCCAATCGACACGCCGCTCGTCCGTGGCCTCTCCGAGGAGCACGTGCAGTACATGCTCTCCCGCGTGCCGCTCGCCCGGCTCGCCACGCTCGACGAGGCGGCGACCATCATCGCGTACCTGTCGAGCGAGCAGATGTCCTTCTCCACCGGCGCCGCGTTCGACCTCTCCGGCGGCCGGCTCACGTACTGATCGGGCTGCGGGCGCCCGCCGCGGGCGCCCGTATCCGCGGCATCGCGTCGCGGCGTGCCGTCGTTCCCGGCGGCTGCCTGCGTCGCGCCATTGACAAGCCGCGCCCACCGTGGGATAAACATCGGACATATGAAGAATGACTTCCCCGTGGTCGGCGCCCGCACGAACCTCAGCGCATCGGTCGCGGCGCTGATCGAGGAGCGGATCCTGAGCGGCGACCTCGGGCCCGGCGACCGGCTGCCGCCCGAGCCCGAGCTGAGCCGCCAGTTCGGCGTCAGCCGGTCCGTCGTCCGCGACGCCTCGCAGGCGCTCGCCGCCCGCGGACTGCTGTCGATCCGACGCGGCATCGGCACCACGGTCACGTCACCCGACAGCGGCGGCTTCACCGACGCGGCGTTCCTGATGCTCGTGCGCGGCGACGCCACGGTGCGCGAGGCGCTCGAGGCGCGCATCGAGATCGAGGTGATGGTCGCCGGCATCGCCGCCGAGCGCCGCGGGCCCGACGACGTCGCCCTCCTGCGCGACTGCCTCCGGACGTTCCTCGACGCCGGGGCCCGCTCCGACGTCATCTCCGTCCGCGAAGCCGATCTGGCCTTCCACGGCGCCATCCTCAAGGCCACCCGGCAGCCCGTTCTGACCGCCCTGCTCGGGCCGCTCGGCGAGATCATCCAGCGCACGTCGATGACACCGCTCGCCACCGTTCGGTCCTTCGACCTCGAGAAGCACACGTACATCGTCGACGCGATCGTCGCCGGCGACGTGGCCGCCGCGCGCGAGGCGATGCGGGTGCACTTCCTGTTCATGGAGGACCCGATCTACGCCTCCGTGCACGCCCAGCCGCTCCGCACCGTCCCGTCCCTGATGGAGATCCGAGAGGAGATGCAGCATGGAAGCGCCTGACGCCTCCGCGCCCCGCCCGTCCGACGGAGGCGATGCGACCCGGCCGCCGACGGCAAGCCGCATCGCCTCCGTCGAGGCGATCCCGGTCGTCACCCACACCGTCGACGCCTCCGATCTCGACGGCTCCGCCGAGACCGTGCTCGTCCGCATCACCGACGAGGCCGGGCGCGTCGGCCACGGGGAGGCGGACGCGTCCGGCGAGGTGGTGCAGGCGTTCCTCGAGATGGCCGACCTCCACGCGTGGAGCCTCAATCCGATCGACCTGCTGACCGGCCGGGACCCGTTTCCGATCCGCGCCATCTACGACGCCCTCTACGAGGGGACGATCTACCCGGGACGACGCGGGCTCGGCATCCACGCCCTCTCGGCGATCGACGTCGCCCTGCACGACCTCGTCGGCAAGCAGTTGGGCCGTCCCGTCTTCGAGCTGCTCGGCGGTCGCGCACGGGAGGCCCTCACCCCCTACGCGACGATCTTCCCCGGCCTGCCCAACGGGCGCACACTCCCCGAGATGCTCGACGCGATCAGCGCCCTCTTCGACCAGGCGCTCGAGCTCGGCTTCCGCGCGGTCAAGATGGAGGTCCTCTTCTACGACCTCGTCACCGATCGCGAGCTCGTCGACGCGATCGTCGAGGGTCGCCGCCGTCTCGGCCACGAGATCACGATGCTCGTGGACTTCGGCTACCGCTGGCACGACTGGCGGGCCGCGGAGGCCACCCTGGCCCGCCTCGAGGACCAGGACATCTGGCTCGCCGAAGCGCCGCTCCAGGACGACGACATCGACGGTCACCGCCGGCTCGCCGAGCACGTCCGGGGGATCCGCATAGGCGGAGCGGAGATCGCGGCGACGCGCTTCGAGTGCCGGGAGTGGGTGGACCGGGCGCGGGTCGACGTGCTGCAGGCCGACATCTCCCGCGCCGGCGGATTCACCGAGATGATGCGCATCGCGGACTACGCCCACGCGCACGGAGTCCTGGTGGTCCCCCACGGCTGGAAGTCCGGCATCACCGCCGCCGCCAGCACCCACTTCCACGCCGCCCACGTCGCCTGCCCGCTGTTCGAGTTCCTGCACCCCGACCTGTTCCCCTCGCCGATTCGCTCGGAGATGACGACGGATCGGCCGGTCATCCGCGACGGGGTCATGGAGCACCCACCGGGCCCCGGACTCGGCATCGAGATCGACGACGACTTCGTGGCGCGCCATCGGCAGCCGCGGCGGGGTGGCGGCTCGTGATCGAGGCGCTCCGATCCGCCGCGGACATCCTGATGCGGTACCCCTACTCGTGCTGGCACTACGGCGACTCCACCGGCTTCGAGGGCCTCATCGCCGCGTCCGACCTCCTCGACGATCCCCGCTACGCGTCGTTCGCGCACGGCGTCGTCGTCGGGTGGGCGGCTGCCGATCGCCCGCTCCGCGAGCTCGACAACACGGCTCCCGGCTACGCGATCTGCCGCCTGTACGAGGCGACCGGGGACGAGCGGCTCCTCGCCGCCGCACGGCGCCTGTCCGACCACCTGCTGGCTCGGCGGCGCTACCGCGGGGCGTTCCTCGCGTTCGAGCGCGCGCCCCTGCACGCGCCCTACGACGGCTCGGTGCTGCCCGCGGCGGAGGCGGCGCTCCTCGAGGATCCCGGCGCCGGCGTCTTCGTCGACCCGATCCACTTCGACGCTCCGTTCCTCGTCAGCCTCGGGTTGCTGCTCGACGACGACGCGCTGGTCGACGAAGGCGCCGCGCAGGCGGTCGCGCTCTGCGAGATCCTGCAGGACTCCGACACCGGGCTGTTCGCCCACTTCGTCCTCGAGCGGACCGAGGAGCGCTACGGGTTCGCCTGGTCGCGCGGTCAGGGCTGGGCGCTGCTCGGGCTCGTCGAGGTCCTCGACGTCCTCCCGCCGGACCACCCGCGGTTCGAACCGCTCCGGCTCGCGCTCCGCGCCCTCGCCGACGGCCTCGCCCGCACCCAGGACGCGACCGGGCATTGGCATGCGCTCTGCGGCGACCCCGCGACGTACCTCGAGAGCTCGGTCGCGCTGTTCGTCGCCGCGGGGATCCCGCCGGCGATCGACAAGGGGCTCGTGGATCCCGCGCATCGCGAGATGGCCGAGCGCGCCTGGGACGCAGGCTCGGCAGCGCTCCGGAATGATGGTACTATCGAGGACGTGTCCGCCGCCGTGTGGTGCTCGACCGCAATCGGCCACTACGGAGCGGTGCCGGTCGGATTCCAGGTTCCGTGGGGGCAGGGCCCGCTGCTCATCGCCGCGCGGCACCGAATGGGCGGCCACGGTGGCTGAGGCGCGCTGGCACGGCGTGGTGCCGTCGACCGTGACCCCGTTCGACGCCGACGGGGCAGTCGATCTCGACGCCCTCGCCCGCCTCGTCGACTTCGCCGTCTCCGTCGGCGCGCACGGCATCGCGGTCACCGCGCTCGCCGGCGAGGCGAGGCTCCTGACCCGCGACGAGCGGCGGGAGATCGTCGCGACCGCCGTCGCCGGCGTCGCCGGGCGCGTGCCCGTGCTCGTCGGAGTCGGCGCAGCCGCTGTGGACGACGCGCGCAGGCTCGTGCTCGACGCCGACGCGGAGGGAGCCGACGGCGTCGTGCTCCCGCTCCCCGACGCCCGACCGCCCGGATGGGGCGTGGTCGACGCCCTGCTCGAGATCGCCCAGGCGAGCGAGGTGCCGGTAATGGTGCAGGACGCGCCGCGGTACCTCGACCGGGCGATCGGGGTCGAGGACCTCGCCACCGTCATCGAGCGCGCGCAGAACGTGTGCAGCGTCAAGATCGAGGGGGCGTTCGACCACGTCAGCACGGTCATCGCCGCGCTCGGGGAGACGACGGACATCTGGGGCGGGGATGGCGGGCGCGACCTGCTCGCCTGCCTGGACGCCGGCGCGGTCGGCGTGATGCCCGGCATCGAGGTCGTCGACGAGCTCGTCGCGATCGCCGGGGCGCGCGACCGCGGCGCGGTCGACGATGCGGCCGCGCGGATGGAGGCCATCCGACCGCTCCTCGCGTGCGAGATGCGCTCGCTCGAGGCCTACGTCGCGAGCGCGAAGGCCCTGCTCGAGGCACGGGGGCTGCTCGCCGGCACCCGCACCCGCCTCGGCATCGAGCTCGGACGGGACGAGCACGCCGACCTGCTCGGCCTGGTCCCGTCCGGCATCATCGAAGGCGTGCGGGCGCATCCCGCACAGCGAGCATGAACCAACCAGGAGGGAGAAGATCACGATGACCGGAGATCCGATCGGAAGGGGACTGAGTCGACGTCAGGTCCTCGAGCGAGGAGCCGTGCTCGGCGCGGCCTCGCTGTCCTTGCCGGCGCTCCTTGCGGCCTGCGGGTCGGGGAGCGACGGCACGGGGACCACCGCGACGCAGGCCACGACGGCGGCCGCGGGCACCGGCACGTACGGGGGGTCGCTGCGGGCGGGCTTCGTCGGCGGCGGACCCGCCGAGACGCTGGACCCCCACATGTCGATCTCGTTCGTCGACGCCGCGCGGGCGAAGAACCTGTTCGACAAGCTCACGGACTACAGCACCGACCTGAGCATGGAGTACCAGCTCGCCGAGTCCATGGAGCCGAACTCCGACGCGACGGTCTGGCAGATCAAGCTCCGCGACGGCGTGACGTTCCACGACGGCAAGCCGCTCACGGCCAAGGACGTCATGTGGACGATCCAGCGCAACCTGGATCCCGCGCAGGCGCTGCAGGGCGCCGTCGATCTCGCGCCGGTCGACGTCTCCAAGACGAAGGTCGTCAGCGACCTCGAGCTGGAGCTGCACCTGATCCAGCCGATCGCCGACGTGCCGACGATGTTCGCGGCGCGCACGCTCGGCATCATCCAGGAGGGCGCGACCGGCGAGCAGCTGGCGGCCAATCCGATCGGCACCGGCCCGTTCAAGCACCGCACGTTCACCGCGGGCGAGCGCGCCGAGATGGACGCCAACAAGGACTACTGGGTCGAGGGTCGCCCGTACGTCGACGAGCTCGTCTTCGTGTCGATCCCGGACAACGCCGCGCGCCTCAACGCGCTCCTCGGCGGGCAGATCGACTGCATGGAGAACCTCGATTTCGCCCAGGCCAAGGCCAGGGAGGGCAGCGGCGAGATCGCCATCATCCGCGCTCCCGGGTCCAACATGGTCCCGATCACGATGGACGCGACCCGCAAGCCGTTCGACGATCCCCGCGTCCGCCAGGCGATGCGGCTGATCGCCGACCGCGAGAAGCTGCTCGAGACGGCGTTCTTCGGCTTCGGCCAGCTCGGCAACGACGTCTACGGCAAGGGGCTGCCGTTCTACAACGACACCCTGCCGCAGCGCACGGCCGATCCGGAGCAGGCGTTGGCCCTCCTCAAGGAGGCCGGGGCGGCCGACGAGACGTTCGTCCTGACCACGTCGCAGGCGGCGCCGGGCATGCTCGAGTCGGCCACCCTGTTCGCCGAGCAGGCCGGGGCGATCGGTGTCAAGGTCGAGCTCGACAAGACGCCGGCCGACACCTTCTACACCAACAAGTACATGCAGGTCCCGTTCTGCCAGACGCAGTGGGGGACGCAGTCGATCGAGTCGCAGCTGTCCCAGTCGTCGCTCACGAACTCGCCGTACAACGAGACGGGGTGGAAGAGCGCGAGCTTCGATGAGCGCTTCGCCAAGGCCCGGGGCACCCTCGACGAGGCCAGCCGGCAGGAGCAGTACTTCGCGCTCCAGCAGGAGCTGTACGACGACGGCGGCTACCTGATCTGGGGCTTCAACGACTGGGTCGACGCCGCCTCGCCGCAGCTCCAGGGCATTCAGGCGAGCCCGATCTTCGCGCTCGGCTGGTACAACTTCAAGGAATTCTGGCTTGGCTGAAGCTCTTCGGAGCAGCGACGGCGAGCGCCAGCCGAACCCGTTCATCCGCTTCCTCTGGAGGCGGCTCGCGGTCGGTGTGGTGCTCGCCGTCGTGGTCTCCGTGGTGATCTTCGCGGCGACGGATCTGCTGCCCGGGGACGCCGCCCAGGCGATCCTCGGCAAGACCGCGACCCCGGAGGCCGTGGAGGCCCTGCGCGTCCAGCTCGGGCTCGACCGACCGGCGGTGCAGCGGTACGGCGAGTGGCTCGGCGGTATCGCCCAGGGGGACCTCGGCGACTCGCTCTCCACGCGCGGGCCCGTGACCGAGGCGATCTCGGGCCGCGTCGTCAACAGCCTGATCCTCGCGGGCCTCGCCGCGCTGATCATGATCCCCCTCAGCCTCGCGATCGGCGCCTACGCGGGGACGCGGCCCGGACGCCCGGGCGATCTCGTTGCATCCGGAACCTCGCTCGTCTTCATCGCCGTCCCCGAATTCGTGACGGCGGCCTTCCTGATCCTGATCCTCGCGATCGGCGCCGACCTCCTGCCACCGGTGTCGATCGTCGCGCCGGGGACGTCCCCGCTGGCGACCCCGGCGATCCTCGTGCTGCCGGTGCTGACCCTGCTCCTCGCGTCCCTCGCGCACAACGTCAGGATGGTCCGCGCCGGCGTGATCGAGACCATGCACTCGCCGTACGTGCAGATGGCGCGCCTGAACGGGCTCTCCGAGCGCGAGGTGGTCTTCCGCCACGGCCTGCGCAACGCGCTTCCGCCGGCGGTCCAGGTGATCGCCCTCAACCTGCAGTGGCTGATCGGGGGCATCGTGATCGTCGAATTCGTCTTCCAGTACCCGGGCGTCGGGCAGCTCCTGACCCAGGCCGTCGCCCTCCGCGATATCCCGCTCGTGCAGGCGCTCGCGATCCTGATCGCGGTCCTCTACATCGTCATCAACATCGTCACCGACCTGCTCGTCGTCCTCTTGGTCCCGCGGCTCCGCACGGCGGGAGCGTCGTGAGCCGCGCGCGCCGAGCCTGGCGGGCGTTCCCGCCACCCGCCCGCGTCGGGCTGGTCGGGCTCGTCGCGATCGTGCTCGTGGCGATCCTCGGGCCGCTCTTCGCGCCCTACCCGCCGGCCACGAGCGTCGGACCGCCGTTCGCGCCGCCGAGCGCGGAGTTCCTGCTCGGCACGGACAACATCGGGCAGGACGTCCTCAGCCGCGTGCTCAGCGGCGGCGCGTCGGTCCTGATCCTCGCCGGCCTCGCCACGCTCCTCGCCTACGCGATCGGCATCCCGCTGGGGCTCTTCGCCGGCTACAACCGCGGCCTCGCCGGGGGGATCGTGATGCGCGGCGTCGACGTCCTGCTCGCGATCCCGGCCCTGCTCCTCCTGCTCGTGCTGGCCACCGGCGCCGGCGCGGGCGCGACGATCCTCGTGGTCGGAATCGCCCTCGTGCACGTCCCGCAGATCACCCGCATCGTCCGCGCTGCCACGTTGCAGACCACCGGACGGGCGTTCATCGAGGCGGCGGAGGCCCGCGGCGACTCGACCGCCAGGATCCTCGGCGTCGAGATCCTGCCGAACATCAGCGGTCCCCTGCTCGCCGACGTCGGCGTGCGCTTCACGGGGTCCGTCCTGCTCGTCGCCGCCGTGAACTTCCTCGGCCTCGGCGTCCAGCCGCCAGCGGTCGACTGGGCGCTGATGATCAGCGAGAACCGCAGCGGGATCTCGATCCAGCCCTGGGCGGTCGTCGCTCCCGCCGCACTGCTCGCCGCGCTCGCCGTCGCGGTCAACTCGGTCGCCGACGGCATCGCCCGGATCTACGGGCGGTCGTCGGCGTCGGGCGAGGAGGCGCCGGCGTGAGCGAGCGCGTCGCCATCGAGGTGCGCGATCTGCGGATCGAGACCCGCGCCGGCGCGGCCATCGTCGAGGGCGTCGACCTCGCCGTCGAGCGCGGCAGCATCCTCGGGCTCGTCGGCGAGTCGGGCAGCGGCAAGTCGACCCTGGCGCTCGGCCTGCTCGGCTACTGCCAAGCGGGGCTGCGCATCGCGCGCGGCGCGGTGCACGTGGACGGCACGGATCTCCTCGCCCTGACCGACGCGCAGGTGCGCAGCCACCGCGGGCGGGACATCGCGTACGTGCCGCAGGACCCGCAGACGGCTCTCAGCCCGGCGCAGCGGATCGGCGAGCAGATTCATCGCATCCTCCGTCGTCACGCCCCGGAGCGCGACACGCCCGAGACGGTCGCCCTCGTTCTCCAGCGGGTGGGGCTGCCCGCGGACCGCGACTTCGTCCGCCGGTTCCCGCACCAGCTGTCGGGCGGCCAGCAGCAGCGAGTGGCCATCGCGATGGCGATCGCCTGCGAGCCGGCCGTCGTCGTCTTCGACGAGCCCACCACCGGCCTCGACGTCGTCACCCAGGCACGCATCCTCGACGAGATCCGACGTCTCAGCGGCGAGTCCGACGTCGCGATGATCTACGTCAGCCACGACCTCGCCGTCGTCGCCGAGATCGCGGACCGCGTCGCCGTCATGTACGGCGGACGCTTCCTCGAGGAGGGGGCGACCGCCGACGTGCTCCAGCGCCCCCTGCATCCGTACACCGCCGGGTTGATCGACGCGATCCCGGACCATCGTCGGTTCGCAATGCCGCGCGGCGTCCCCGGCGTCGCCGTCGCGGTGGGCGAGCGACCGGCGGGCTGCATCTTCGAGGCCCGGTGCGCGCTGCGCGTCCCCAACTGCGCGGTCGAGGAGCCCTCGCTCGACGTCGTGCTGCCGGGACGGGCCGTCCGCTGCTTCGAGTGGGAGCGAACGCCGCCGTTGGCCCGCCCCGAGCGCGTGGAGCCCGCCCTCGCCGGTGACGCCGAGCCGCTGCTCCGGATCGAGGCGCTGTCGGCCGGCTACTCGGCCGGCGGCTCGACGCGCCTCGTCCTGCGCGACATCGACCTGACGGTCGCGCGGGGACGCTCGGTGGCCCTCGTCGGCGAGTCCGGCAGCGGCAAGACGACGCTCGCCCGGTGCATCATCGGCCTGCACCCGCCGGCGAGCGGTGCGATCCGCCTCGGCGGCGAGGACCTCGCGCCACGCGCCCGACAGCGGTCGCTCGACGCCCGACGCCGGATCCAGCTGGTGTTCCAGAACCCGTACGACTCGCTGAACCCCCGCCAGCCGGTCGGGCGGCAGACCGCCTGGCCGGCGCGGCGCCTGCGGGGGCTCTCGTCGACCGACGCCGACGGCGAGACGCTGCGCCTGCTCGATCTCCTCCGGCTCCCGGCCCGCGTCGCGCAGCGCTATCCGCACGAGCTGTCGGGAGGCGAGCGCCAGCGCGTCGCCATCGCGCGCGCCCTCGCGGCCGCCCCCGACGTGCTCGTGTGCGACGAGATCACCTCGGCACTCGACGTCTCCGTGCAGGCCGCCGTCCTCGAACTGCTCGCGGAGCTCCGCTCGGCGCTCGGGCTCTCGATGCTCTTCATCTCGCACGATCTCGGCGTCGTGGCCGCGGTCGCCGACGACGTCCTCGTGCTGGACCGTGGAGAGATCTGCGAGGCCGGCCCCGCCCGCGACGTGCTGACCGCGCCGAGCGCCGAGTACACCCGCCAGCTCGTGGAGGCCGCTCCGGCCCTCGAGGGCTCCGACGGCGGAGGAGCATCGTGATCCGGCTCGCCTCGGACGCGCTTGCCGTCGAGCTCGATCCCGCCGTGGGCGGCGAGGTGCTCGCCGTGCGAGGACCAGACGGGCGCAACGTGCTCTACGAGACGCCGTGGGACGTCGACGAGCGCTCCGAGCGGGGCGCCGACGGCGACTCATGGGTGCGCGGCTGGCGAGGCGGGTGGCAGCTCCTTTTCCCGAACGCGGGGGAGCCGTGCCTCGTCGACGGCGTCGACCATCCCTTCCACGGCGACTTCGCCTTGGGAGGCACGACACCGCTCGAAGGCGCGGACGGCACCTCCGCGGAGGTCGTCTGGCAGACGGATACCTGGTCGGTCCGGCGCGCGTACGCGATCCGGGGCGACACCCTGCGCATCACTACGCACGTCGCGAACCGGTCGGACAGGCCGGCGGCGCACGTGGCCGTGGAGCATCCGATCCTGGCCGAACGGTTCGCGACGCCCCCGGCGCGCCTGCGGTTCCCCGTGGCTGAGGCGATGGCGCTGTCGGAGACAGGCGGCCCGACCACGGCCGTGGTCGAGACGGACCGCTGGGCCGAGACCGCGGATCCGCCGGACCTCCGCTTCGGCTCGATGGCCGCCGGCACGGGCGTGGCGAGTGCGGAGGTCGGGGACGCGGCGGTCGAGCTCCGCTGGGACGTCACCGCGCTCCCGTGGATGTGGTTCTGGCTCGAAGCGGAGGCCACGACTGCCGAGCCGTGGAACGGCCGCGTCCGCTGCGTCGCGCTCGAACCGTCGGCGGCGCCGACCGGCGACGGATTGGCCGAGGCCGGTCTGCGCGGCCAGGCGCGCGTGGTGCCGGCCGGCGGGACGGAATCGTGGTGGATCGAGATGACCGTGCGAGCGGTCGGCGACTGACGACAGGGGGCGGGCAGCATGCTGTTGACACCGGGGAACGCGGAGATCGCCACCGAGGCGATCGGCACCGCATGGCACATCGATCACGCCGAGGGCATCGCCATCGACGCGGACGGCTGGGTGTGGGTCGGGGGCGAGGAAGGGCAGGTCTACCGCGGGCGACTGGACGGCGAGCCGGATGTGATCGCGACCCTTCCGGGCCGTGTCCTCGGCATCGCGATCGACCGCGACGGCAACGCGTTCATCGCGGACATGACCGGACCGGGCATCTACCGGGTGACGCCGGACGGCGCCGTCGACCTCGTCAGCGACGGCTGCGCGGAGCGTCCGGCGCGGATCCCCAACCACCCCGTCTTCCTCGCCGACGGCACGCTGCTCTGGACCGACTCCGGCGACTGGGGAGTCGCGAACGGCTGCGTGTATGCGACCCGACCGGGCGGCGACACGCGCATCGCCTCGACGGAGGCCTCGCGGTTCCCGAACGGGATCGCGCTGTCGCCGGCGGGAGATCACGTGCTGGTGGCCGAGTCGACGCTGCCGGGCGTGATCAGGATGGACGTCGGGCCCGATGGCGCTCTCAGCGCTCCGACGATCCTCGCCACCATGCCGGGCACCGTGCCCGACGGCGTCGCGTTCGATGCCGAGGGGCGCGCGCTCGTGTCCTGCTGGGCGCCCGACGCGGTCTTCCGCATCGAGATGGACGGGTCCATCACGACCGTCGCCTTCGATCCGCTTCGCTTCGCGCTGAACTCGCCGACCAACATCGCCTTCGTCCCGGGCTCGACGACGCTCGTGGCGGCCAACATCGGCGAGCGGTACCTGAGCGTCATGGAGTACGGCGCGGGTGCCGAGCTGCTGCGACCGGAGGTCCCATGGCGGGCGTGAGCGCGGTCGTCACCGGCGCGGGCGAGGGCATCGGCGCGGCGATCGTCCGCCGGCTCGTCGCCGACGGCCATCGGGTCGTCGGCGTCGACGTCGACGCCGATCTGCTCGCCGCCGGCGAGCGCGCGCACCCGGGTCGCTTCACCGGGGTGCTCGGCGACGTCTCCCGCCAGGATGTCCACGAGGCGGCGGTTGCGGAGGCGCTCCGCCACGGACCGCTCGGCGCGTGGGTCAACAACGCCGGCATCGATGTCCCCGCGCGCGCCGATCAGGCGCTGGAAGCGGACCTCCGACGGATCATCGACGTCAACCTGATCGGCACGGCGCTCGGCTGTGCGGTCGCCGTTCGCGCCTTTCTCCAGCAGGACGGCGGCGGAGCCATCGTCAACGTCAGCTCGCTCCAGGCGATCAGGGCCTTTCCCGGCGCCTTCTCCTACGAGGCGTCGAAGGGCGGGATTGACGCGCTGACCCGCCAGCTCGCCGTCGAGTACGGGGCCCGGGCGATCCGCGTCAACGCGGTTCAGCCGGGCGCCATCAGCACGCCGATGACGGAGCGGTCGCTCGCCCTGGCCGAGGACCGCGAGGCGGAGCTCCGCTCGTATGCGGAGCTCCACGCGTTGAATCGGATCGGCGAGGCCCATGAGGTCGCCGCGGTCATCGGGTTCCTCGTGTCGCCGGACGCGTCGTTCGTAACCGGCGTCTGCCTGCCGGTCGACGGCGGAGCGGCGGCCCGATCGTTCCGCTACCCACCCGATCCGGCGCTCGGGGCCTAGAGCCACCGGGGTATCGGACCGGCAGCGATTGCCATCGCGGGCGCCGCCTCGGAGAGTGCACGCGATGGCGCGCCTGCCCGCCACCGTCCGGCTCTGGCTCGACTGGACGATTGCCCGTGCGCTGGCCGTCATCCTCTTCGTCGTGCGCGCGTTGCCGTTGGGGCTGTGACCCGGTGCGAGGCCGTCCACAGCGGATCCACGCGGACGAGGCCTTTGCGGTTCCCCCAGCTCAGATCTCCCCCAGGCACTCGGTTCTTGGCCACAGCGCGGGCGTTCGGGCGATGCCCCCGGCATGACTCGAACATGCGACACGCGGTTTAGGAAACGATGCGAATCGCTCCGAAAGCGGCTTGAACACTGAGATTCCCGAACTGCGCGCAGTACGCGCGTAGTTCCTCCGGCTCGGCGAGCGGCTCTTCCACGCGGGTGGCGTCCGACCCACTTCGTAGACCGATACCAGTGGAAGGACCCAATCTCATGTCGAACAAGCTCCGTGGCGTGCGTGCTCGCCATTCACGCGGTTGCGCATCTGTCGCAAGCCCACGCAAGCGATGCTCGTGCCAGCCGTCCTGGGAGGCGGCTGTAGTTGTCGGCGGCAAGCTCCGCCGGAAGTCGTTTCCCAATCGGGCTCTCGCGATCGCGCAACGCGACGCATGGCGCTTGGCGAATGCTCAGGGCGAGGTGCACGCCAAGCAGACGCTCGTAGGGGTCGTGGCCGAGGAGTTCGCCGAATCCCTCAAGGGTGGGACGGTGCTCACCCGGACGCGGGAGCCATACAAGGCATCGACCGCTCGTTCCTACATTCGGGTTCTCAAGCGCACGATCATTCCGGAGTTCGGCACGCTTCGCCTCGACGAGGTCACTGCCAAGGTTATCGAGAAGAAGGCTGTCGAATGGTCGAATGCTGGCACCTCGGGATCGACGATTCGCAATAGGCTGATGCCGCTTCGCGTGATCTTCGCCGACGCCGTTCGCAATCGCGATTTGCCGGCATCACCGTTCGACCACATCCGCCTGCCGAAGATCAAGGGACCGAGGTTGCGGTACGTCTCATGGGAGGAGGGAGCGCGGGTGCTTGACTTGCTGCCTCCGCAGATTGCGCGTGTCTATGCGACGGGTATCTACGCGGGGTTGCGCGCGGGGGAGATCGGAGCCTTGCGGCGAGAGGACATCGACCTCGACCGGCTGCTGATTCGCGTTGACGAGTCCATCGACTTTCCATCGAGCACGGTCGATGGGACGAAGACCCGTGGCACGCGTGCAGTGCCGATCGTGCCGGAACTTCTCCCTTACATCGAGGCCGCGATGATGACCGTCCCGGCGCTCGCCCTCAACATCGAGGAGGCGGCCCGCGCGTGCGGCCTGTCGCCGGAGACCTTCGATCGGCACGTCCGGCCGTACGTTGCCCAAGTGCCAGTCAGCCCCGGCGTCGTGATCTTCCGCCCCGAGACGATCGCCAAGTGGTTGCAGGAGACGGAGGAGCTTGGCACCTAACCCACGAGGGCGCCGGGTCCGCTTCGCGCGGCTCCGGCGCCCGAGTGGGGTCCGGGTGCGGTCCGTTTTGCGGTCCGTTTCGCCCGACGGGTGACGACCCATGGCGACCCATGGCGACCAAACGCCTAGGATTCATCCCGGCGGGGTGCCAGAGTGGCCTATTGGGGTGGTCTTGAAAACCGCAGCCCGGCAGCAGTGCCAGGGCCCCGGGTTCGAATCCCGGTCCCGCCGTCGGCTCAGCCGGACGCGGGACCCGCGGACTCGAGCCGGAAGGCCGTGACGGCCACGCCCGGCGCGGCCTCGGCGCGCCCGACGGCGGCAAATCCGAGCCGCTCGTAGTAGCCGCCGTTGGCCGGGTTCGTCGACTCGAGGTGGACGGGCAGGCCCGCCGCGGCGGCGCGCGCGATGCCCGCCGCGATGAGGCCGTGCCCGGCGCCGCTGCCCCGCGCCGGCCCGACCGTGCCGACCGCGCTCAGGTACCAGTGGGGGCCGTCGGGGCGGAGGGCGCCCATCGCCGCCGACGCCTCCAGCACGCGGGCCGCATGCTCCGGGCCGGCGAGGCGCGTCACGAGGTCGGCGTAGGGCTCGTCGGCACCCGACCCGCCGGTGCGCTCGGGCTCCGGCGGCAGCCACACCGCGGCCGCGGCCGGGCCGCAGCGGAGCACCTGCCCGTGCGGCAGCGCGTCGTCGACGACCCAGCGGAAGAACACGTCGAGCGCGAGCACCCGGTCCGCGGCTGCGGCGAACGCCCACGCGAGGTAGGGGTCGCCGCCGAACGCCTCCGCGAGGACGCGGGCGGCCAGGCCGGCGTCGGCCGCCTCGATCGGGGTCACGCGGAGCCCGTCCACGAGCCGTGACCCTACCGGCTCGACGCACCACTGCGGGGCGCCCTGCGCGATCGGCATACCCTCCGGCACCGGTCGGCAGTTGCCGCCGCCGGGGCCCTGTGCGACGTTGGCCGCATGGCCGCGCCCGGCACGTTCACGCACGCCGGGCGCGCGGTGCCGGGCGCACGGCGGCAGTCTAGACGCCGGCGATCGCCGGCCGGGCGGCGGACCCGAACTCGCGCTTTGAGGAGTGAACCTCGTCGGGAGTGGGCCCGGCACCCGGCCGGGATCGCCGGACGGCGCTAGACCTGGCTGGCGGCCTCCAGGAAGGTGAAGCCCATGGCCGTGTTCGCCA
>Ga0194123_10004071_pt1 | contig 16852 bp, 14 predicted proteins | sample TA2MahsurfametaG_5_FD_155479 | JGI IMG/M metagenome (GOLD analysis project Ga0194123, IMG submission 155479) | Freshwater microbial communities from Lake Tanganyika, Tanzania - TA2015023 Mahale A surface | ecosystem: Environmental > Aquatic > Freshwater > Lake | place: Tanzania: Lake Tanganyika... | reverse complement strand
CTCCGGCTGAGCCTCATTACGCGACAAGCTCCCAAATCCGGGCACAGTCCTCCCCTTCCCCGGAACCCGCAGGCGAAGCTACCGGCCTGTTGGAACTGGTCGCTGCCTGGGCCTATCGCTACAGCTCGCTCGTGAGCCTGGAGGGTGCGGATGCCCTGGTCCTGGAAGTCGAGGCGAGCCTCGGGCTCTTTGGTCCCTGGCCGCGTTTTCGCGAGAGCCTGGCGCAAGACCTGACGGCGCTCGGCTTCCGGCATCGAATCGCCTTGGCTCCTACACCGCTGGCGGCCTGCGTGCTGGCCGGTGCAGGACGCAACGTCGCCGTCACCCGCAGCGCCGCCCTGGCCTCTGCCTTGGGCCCGGTGCCCTTGGGCGCGGCGCGGCTGCCGGCAGGCGTCTGTGAAAATCTGGCGAAGATGGGTGTGCACACACTCCGCCAGTTGCTGGCTCTGCCACGCTCAGGGCTCAGGCGGCGCTTCGGGCCCGCGCTGTCACAGCATCTGGAGCGCTTGTGCGGGGAATGTCCCGATCCCCGGCAGTGCTATCAGCCCCCGGATTTCTTTCTGGCACGGCTGGAGTTCAACCACGAGCTGGTGCATCACATGGCTCTGCTCTTTCCGGTGCGCCGGATGATTGAGGATCTCGCGACCTGGCTGGGCCGCCGTGACGGTGGCGCGCAACGTTTCGAGTTGCAGCTGGAGCATGGGAACAGATCGACCACCACGCTCGTCATCGGTCTGCTCGCCCCGGCGCGGGATCCGGTCCAGATCTTCGAGCTCTGCCGGGTGAAGCTTGAACAGACCGCCTTGCCTGCGCCGGTGCAGGGACTCAGCCTGCAGGCACGCGATCTGCCGCGCTTCGATCCCGCGCCCGGTGATCTGTTCGCGCGCGCTTCCGGTGATGGCAGCTCCTGGGAAATCCTGCGCGAACGTCTGCGTGCGCGGTTGGGGGAGGAGGTGCTGTTCCAGCTCCAGCCGCAGGCGGATGCTCGCCCCGAACGCAGCCTGCGCACGGTGCCGATGCTGGTACGCGAACCGGTGCCGAACGGCACTCCACGCCGTCCCACCTGGCTGCTCAATCCCCCGGTGCCGTGGCGAGGCACGGTGAAAGGGATCCTGGCGGGCCCCGAACGCATCGAGTCCGGTTGGTGGGATGAGGCCGATGTGCGCCGTGATTACTACGTCATCGAAACGCCGCAGGGCCAGCGCGCCTGGGTCTTCCGTCAGGCGGGCAGCACGGCGAATGACTGGATGCTGCACGGCTGGTTTGCATGACAGAGTACGCCGAACTGCATGCCTTGAGCGCCTTCAGTTTTGGGCGTGGTGCCTCCAGCGCGCACGAGCTTTTCACACGCGCACAGGCACTCGGTTACCAGGCACTGGCCATCACCGACGAGTGCTCGATGGCAGGCGTGGTGCGCGCCCTGGAAGCTGCGCGGGAATCGGGGGTGGCCCTCATCGTGGGCACGGAACTGACACTGGAGGATGGCCTGAAGCTCGTGTTGCTGGCCGAGAACGCTGCGGGCTACACCAACCTCTGTCGTCTCATCACACAGGGGAGACGGCAGGCCGGGAAAGGGCGCTATCGGCTGGGGCGCGAAGATTTCCCGCCCGGCATGCTGGGTGTGCTGGCCCTGTGGCCGCCTGACTGTGATCCCCATACCGGGCAACCCGCACCCCACGCCCGGGAACAGGGCCGGTGGGTGCAGACAATTTTCGGCAAACGGGCCTGGCTCGCGGTGGAGCTGCATCGAGGTCCGGATGACACGGCACGCCTGCAGGCCTTGCGCGCGCTGGCCGGGGCACTCGGCCTGCGCTGTGTGGCAGCGGGTGACGTACACATGCATGAACGGGCGCGACGTCCCGTGCAGGATGTACTCACCGCCATCCGTCATCACTGCACGCTGGAAGAAGCCGGAGGGCTGCTCTTTCCCAATGGCGAGCGTCACCTGCGCAGCCGTCGTGCGCTCGCGGCAATCTATCCGCCGGATCTGCTGACAGAGACGATCGCCATCGCCCGGCGCTGCACTTTCGATCTCGGGCAATTGCGCTACCAGTATCCACACGAACTGGTGCCGGAGGGAGAGACGCCCACCGGCTGGTTGCGCACGCTCACCTGGCAGGGCGCCGCTTGGCGCTGGCCCGAGGGCGCGCCAACCGCAGTTGCCGCCCAGATTGAACACGAGCTCGCTCTCATTGCGGAGCTCGGCTACGAGCCCTTCTTCCTGACCGTGCACGATCTGGTACGCCATGCCCGCAGCCGCGGAATCCTCTGCCAGGGACGCGGCTCTGCCGCCAATTCCGCCGTGTGCTTTGCGCTCGGCGTGACCGAAGTCGATCCCGCCAGACACGCCCTGCTGTTCGAGCGTTTCATCTCGCGTGAACGCCGCGAGCCGCCCGATATCGACATCGATTTCGAGCATGAACGTCGCGAGGAAGTCATCCAGTACGTTTACGAGAAATATGGTCGTGAACGTGCCGCACTCGCCGCCACTGTCATCTGCTATCGCGCGAAAAGCGCGGCGCGCGACGTGGCTAAAGTACTCGGCCTGCCGGGAGATCAAATTGGAATCCTGAGCCGGGCCCTGTCCTGGTGGGAGGGAGACACCCCTCTCGATGATCGCCTGCGTGAGCACGGCATTGATCCGGACAACCGTCTGATGCGCCGGATCATCACCCTCACCCGTGCCCTGCTCGACATGCCGCGACATCTCTCGCAGCACGTGGGCGGCTTCGTGATCTCCGAACAGCCCCTGCATCATCTGGTGCCGGTGGAAAACGCCGCCATGGCCGCACGCACCATCATCCAGTGGGACAAGGATGATCTGGAAACCCTGGGTCTCCTGAAGGTGGATTGCCTGGCACTCGGCATGCTCACCTGTGTGAGCAAATGCCTGCGCCTGCTGCGAGAGGTGCGTGGCGTCACGCTGACCCCGGCAACCATTCCGGCCGAGGATGCGGCGACTTACGTCATGATCCAACGGGCAGACACCATCGGTACTTTCCAGATCGAATCCCGAGCCCAGATGGCCATGCTGCCGCGCCTGAAACCGGCCTGTTTCTACGATCTGGTGATTGAAGTGGCCATCGTGCGGCCCGGCCCCATCCAGGGCGACATGGTCCATCCCTATCTTCGGCGCAGACAGGGACTGGAGCCGGTTGAATATCCTTCACCGGAGCTGCGGGCCGTATTCGAACGCACCTTGGGCGTGCCCTTGTTCCAGGAGCAGGTGATGCAGCTCGCCATCGTCGGGGCTGGCTTCACACCCGGGGAAGCGGATCAGCTGCGACGTTCGATGGCGGCCTGGAAGCGACGGGGTGGTCTCGAGTATTTCCGTGAGCGCATCGTCGAGGGGATGGAAACGCGCGGCTATGAGACTTCCTTCGCCCTGCAGGTGTTCGCGCAGATCAAGGGTTTCGGCAGTTATGGTTTCCCCGAATCACATGCTGCGAGCTTTGCGCTCATCACCTATGTGAGCTGCTGGCTGAAGTGTCATGAGCCGGCCGCTTTCACCTGTGCCCTGCTCAACTCCCAGCCGATGGGATTTTATGGCGTGGATCAACTGCTGCAGGATGCGCGGCGTCATGGGGTGGAGATCCGTCCTGTGGATGTCCGGTGCAGTGACTGGGAGTCCACCCTCGAACCACGACCGGAAGAGCCTGCCGGACAACCGGCGATCCGGCTTGGTCTGCAACAGATCAGAGGGTTCCCGGTGGGCGCGGGGGCGCGTCTGGTGGAGGCGAGGCGCGTATGTGCTTTCCGGGATGTGCAGGATCTCTGTCTGCGGGCGGAACTCGATGCCAAGGCCCGTCGGGTGCTGGCAGACGCAGGTGCACTGCGCGGACTGGCAGGTCATCGTCATCGCGCGCATTGGGCGACCGCAGGCGTGGAGGCTGCGCGGCCGTTGCTGACAGCCGCACCGGAGGCGGCCGTCACACTGCCAGTGCCGAGCGAGGCCGAGAATCTTCTGGCCGATTATGCGAGCCTCGGTTTCACGCTGGGCCGTCATCCCTTGCGTATCCTGCGTGCACGCCTGCAGGCAGGCCGATGCCTGAGCTCGCAGGCCCTGCGTGCGCTCGCGCATGGCACACCCGTGCGCCACGCAGGCCTCGTGACCTCACGGCAACGCCCATCCACCGCCAATGGCACGACCTTCCTCACCCTGGAAGACGAACATGGGATGGTGAATGTCATCGTCTGGCGCAGGCTGTACGAGCAGCAGCGGCGGGTATTGCTGGAGTCACGCCTGCTGTGCGTGGAGGGACGGGTGGAATCGGCAGACGGGGTGCAACATCTGGTCGCTTCCCGGCTGCAGGATCTGAGCGCACTGCTGGGAGAACTGGATGTGCGGGCCCGGGATTTTCATTGAACGCGGGTCAGGGCACCGCGCATGCCCTTGCGTATACTTCGGAGTCACACGAAAAGGAGAGGCGCGCCATGAAAAATCTGTTGTTCCTGCTGAGCCTGATGCTGCTTGCGACCACGGCAGGAGCGCGCGCGCCAGCACAGATGGAGGCCGGCGAACAGGCCATGACGGTCACGGTCACCGGGACGATTCAGCTTGAGGCAGCACCCTGATCTTCTGGCGCGCCCTTCACGTCGAGATGGTGCTCCCGCCATCGATGACGAAGTTCTGGCCGGTGGTGAAGCTGCCGGCCCGGGCTGCCAGATAGACCGCAATACCCGCAATCTCCTCCGGCTCGCCGATGCGACGCAGGGGATCGTGCGCGGTACGACGCGCGAGATTCTCCGGATCCTCCCAGAGCGCACGCGCGAAATCTGTACGGATGAGTCCGGGCGAAATGGCGTTCACGCGAATGTTGTGCGGCCCGTTCTCGCACGCGAGATTGCGCACCAGCTGCAGATCGGCGGCCTTGGAAATGCAGTACGCGCCCAGTTGTTCGTGGCCTTTCAGCCCGCCGATGGAGGACACGATGATGATCGCGCCATCCCGCCGCGCCTTCATCTCCGGCAACACTTCCTGCGCCAGCCAGTGGTTGGCCATGATGTTGACCTTGAGAATCTTCTCGAACGCGTCGTCCGGCAGTTCCGCCATGCTGCCGTAGAAGGGATTCACCGCGGCATTGCACACGAGGATATCGATGCGTCCCAGGCGGGCACGCGTCTCGGCCACCAGGGCGGTGATGGCCTCGCGGGCACCGATATTGGCTGGGATGGAGATTGCTCCGCCGGGGCCCTCGGGCATTTCGTCGTTGATGGCTTGGGCCACCGCCTTGCAGACCTCGGCCTTGCGACTGGAAATCACCACCTTGGCGCCCTGGCGTGCCATGGCTTCGGCAATTGCCTTGCCAATACCTTTGCTGGAGCCCGTGATGAGGGCCACCTTGCCGGTGAGATCAAACAGATTGCTGGCCATGTCCGGCATCTCCCAAGACATGGGTCCCGGAGACTGGCCATGCCTGCACTGGCCCGACCGGTTGCCTGGTGGGGACGCTGGGCGACCTGCGGGGATTGGAATTGGCGCTCCCTAGGGGACTCGAACCCCTGTTTTCGCCGTGAGAGGGCGACGTCCTGGGCCACTAGACGAAGGGAGCGTGGCGGGCGTGTATTATAGGCAGCATGGTCGGGCCGGCACCATGGCCCTGACGTCTTCGTGACAGAGCCCTTCGTCATCGAGCCCTTGTTGATAGAACAGTTCCCAGGAGCCTCATTGGACCCCCAGCAGACCCCTCGCGGCGAAGTCATTCCGCTGCATCCCCGCCCACGCATCTACGCCCGCGCGGAGCATCCGATCTCGCGCAAGCAGATCTCCGAAAACGCACTCAAGGTGCTTTATCGACTCAACAAGGCCGGTTTCCGCGCCCTGCTGGTCGGCGGCAGCGTGCGCGATTTACTGCTGGGTCGCCAGCCCAAGGATTTTGATGTGGCAACAGACGCCCTGCCCGAACAGGTGCGGGAATTGTTTCGCAACTGTCGCCTCATCGGCCGCCGGTTCCGCCTCGCTCACGTGCAGTTCGGCGGCGAGATCATCGAGGTCGCCACTTTCCGTGCGGCGCATGAGGGCGAGACCGATGCCGCCGCCATGACGGACGAAGGACGCATCCTGCGCGACAACGTCTACGGTTCGCTGGATGACGATGTGTGGCGGCGGGATTTCACGGTCAATTCACTCTATTACGACATCGCCGACTTCTCGATCGTCGACTACACCGGCGGGGTGGAAGACATTCGCGCCAGGCGTCTGCGGCTGCTCGGTGATCCCGAGACCCGTTATCGCGAAGATCCGGTGCGCATGCTGCGTGCGGCGCGCTTTGCCACCAAGCTCGACTTCGAGATTGAGCCGGCAACTCTCGAGCCCATCGCCCGCCTGCGGCATCTGCTGGAAGACATCGCTCCGGCCCGCCTGTTCGATGAAATGCTAAAACTCTTCCACGGCGGATGCGGACGCGCCAGCTTCGAGATGCTGCGGCGTCATGGTCTCTTCCACTGCCTGTGCCCGCTCACCGACAAGGCGCTGGACGGTGCGGAAGGAGAATTCGTCAACCGGCTGCTGACTTCCGCGCTCGACAACACCGACCATCGCATTGCCGAGGGCAAACCCGTCACGCCGGCTTTTTTATTTGCGGCCCTGCTCTGGCAGAGTGTGGAAGATGAAACCCAGGTCAACCTTGCCAACGGGCTGAGCCCCATAGAGGCCGTGCAATTTGCTGCGGATACCGTGATTTCGAAGCAGGTGGCGAGGATTGCCATGCCGCGTCGATTCACCAGCGTCACCCGCGAGATCTGGGCCCTGCAACCGCGCCTGATGCGCCATACCTCAAAGCGGGCGCCCCGCCTGACCGAGCACCCGCGCTTCCGTGCCGCCTATGACTTCCTGCTGTTGCGGGCGGCTGCCGGTGAGCCCGTGCAGGAAGCAGCCGACTGGTGGACCCAGTTCCTGGAATCCGACGAAGCCGGACGCGCACAGTTGGTGGAATCCGCGAGCACCCAGGGCGGCGACGCGCGACGCCCCAAGCGTCGGCGGCGGCGTGGCGGACGGAGCCGTCGCAGCGCGGACGACGCGGGCGCCTGAGCGCGGCAGTAGTGGCAACCGTACTCGCTGCAGTCGGTATCGGGAGCAATCTCGAGGATCCCGAGGCCCAGGTGCGGTCCGCCCTGCAAGCGCTGGAGACGCTACCGGGGTGCCAACTGGTCTCCGCCTCATCGCTATACCGCAGCGCCCCCATGGGGCCTCAGGATCAACCCGACTACATCAACGCAGCCGCCCTGCTGGAGACGACGCTGGGCCCGCATGCGCTGCTCGATGCCCTGCAAGCCGTGGAGCGCGCCCATCACCGGGTGCGCGAGCGCCACTGGGGTCCACGCACGCTCGATCTCGATCTGCTGACTTTCGGCAGGATATGCGTGGCAGACACGCGCCTCACGGTGCCGCATCCCGGTCTCACCCTGCGCGCGTTCGTGGTGTTTCCGCTGGCCGAGATCGCACCCGAGCTCGAGATCCCGGGCTTGCCTGCGCCTGGTACTTTGCGGGAACGGATGGGTGAGACGGACATCGTCAGACTCACCCCACCCCCACACCAGGGCTGAGTCCGTGCCAGTGCCGAGACATATCGCCGTCGAGGGCCCGATCGGCGTGGGCAAGACCAGCCTGACCCGGCGCCTCGCGCGCCATTTCGGCTGGGACACCTTGCTGGAGGGTGCGGAGGAAAATCCGTTCTTGCCCGACTACTACCGTGATCCGGCACGGCATGCCCTTGCCACACAGCTGCATTTTTTGTGTCAACGTACCCGCCAGTTACAGGGGCTGGCCCAGCGCGACCTGTTTTCGCCCGGACTGGTGGCGGATTTCATGTTTGAGAAAGACAGGCTCTTTGCCGGGATCGCACTCAACCCCGAGGAGTTCCGGCTCTACGAGGAAATCTTTGCGCGCTTCTCACCGCGGGTGCCCTCGCCGGATGTGGTCATCTATCTGGTGGCCCCCATTCCTGTGCTGAAAGCCCGCATTGCCCAGCGCGGCATCGCCTGCGAGCAGCAGATGGGTGCGGAATATCTGGCCAGCCTGCGAGCCGCCTATGACCGGCTTTTCCAAAACTACGAAGCGGCCCCCGTGCTGATGGTGGAGACCGATCGGGTAGACCTGCTGCATGACCCCAGTCACTTCGCCGCACTCACTCGTGCCCTTGAAACCGGTGTGCAGGGACGACAGCTGCTCGAGCCCACGGCGGAAGGGCTCTTCGTGGCCGCTGGCTCCTCTACCCATGCTCGCCTCGCCATTTAGAGTTGGATTACACTCCGCGGCCCGCGTACTGAATTTCTCCCTATGGAAACCGTCTTTTCTCTCGATGACCTGCGTCGTCGCATCCAGGGCTGGCGGCGCGAAGGCGCGCGCATCGCACTGGTGCCGACGATGGGCAATCTGCACGCGGGCCACATCTCCCTGCTGGAGCGCGCACGCGCGCTGGCCGACCACACGGTGGTCAGCATCTTCGTGAACCCCATCCAGTTCGGGAAGGGCGAGGATTATGCGCGCTATCCGAGCACGCTGGAGGCCGATCAAGGGAAGCTGTCCGCCGCGGGGCTCGACTTGTTGTTCGCTCCCAATCTCGATCAGCTCTACCCGGGCGGAATCGAGGAAGACACGCGCGTGACGGTGCCGGTGCTGTCGAGCATTCTTTGTGGCCAATACCGGCCGGGACATTTTTCCGGCGTGGCCACCGTGGTGAGCAAGCTCTTCATCAATGTGCAGCCCGATGTCGCGCTCTTCGGGGAGAAGGACTACCAGCAGTTGCTGGTAATCAAGCGCATGACGCGCGATCTCCTCATGCCGGTGGAGATCCTCGGCATGCCGATAGTGCGGGAGTCTGACGGTCTCGCCATGAGTTCGCGCAACAGTTACCTCAACGCCGACGAGCGCGCGCGCGCCCCGCTGATCCACGAAGAACTGCGGGCTGCGGCGGACAAACTCGTCACTGGCAAGCATTCGCTCATCGCGATCGAGACTGCAGCCATGGCGACACTTACCGCAGCAGGCTTCCGGCCGGAATATTTCAGCGTGCGACGTGCCGAGGATCTGGAGATCCCCAAGGCCGGTGACCGCAGCTTGCAGGTGCTGGCGGCGGCATGGCTGGGCGAAGCCCGGCTGATCGACAACCTGCGGGTGGAGCTCGCCGGCCCCCTGCCCCAGGGCTGAGACGGTAAGGGCTGAGCCAGGAGCGCTGACATGAAAACCGCGGCCATCCTCATCATAGGCAACGAGATCCTCTCGGGGCGCACGCGCGATGCCAACTTGCAGCTGCTGGCCAAAGCGCTCGCTGCGCGTGGCGTGCGATTGCTGGAAACCCGCGTGGTGGCCGATCGCTTCGAGGCGATCGTGGCAGGTGTGAACGCCCTGCGCGCAAGCTACGATTACGTGTTCACGACGGGGGGCATCGGCCCCACCCACGATGACATCACCACTGAATGCGTGGCGGCTGCCTTCGGCCGCAGGGTGGCGGAAGATCCCGAGGCGGTGCGTCGGCTGATCGAGTACTACGGCGCCAATGCCGTCAACGAGGCCCGGCTCAGGATGGCCAGAGTGGTCGCCGGTGCCAGCCTCATCGACAACCCGGTAAGTGCCGCACCGGGCTTCAGGATCGAGAACGTGTTCGTGCTGCCGGGTGTGCCCCGCATCCTCGAGGCGATGCTGGATGACGTGATATCCGCTCTGCCCCAAGGTGCGCCCATCGCCAGCATGAGCGTCACGGTATGGCTCAGGGAGAGCGAGATAGCGACCGGACTTTCGAATATCCAGGACGCACACCCCACGGTGGATATCGGCAGTTACCCCTTTGCCCGCGAAGAGCGGTTGGGAACCTCACTGGTCGTTCGGGGTACCGCACCCGAGGCGGTCGCGGACGCCGTGAACGCCATCACAGACATGCTGCGGGCGGCAGAGGCGGAATTCACGCTCGACACCCCGGTCTGAGCGGACATGGGCCCGGGCACACGCCCGTCCGGAGGCCCTTTTCTTGGCATTTTCATGCCCCCTGTGTAGGGTAGGCCCCACGTTCAATCCTCAGGACCCCATGCCCAAGCGCGTATACATCAAGACCTTCGGCTGCCAGATGAACGAGTACGACTCGCAGAAGATGGCGGATCTGCTCGGCAAGACCCACGGCATGGAAGTGACGAGCTCACCCGAAGAGGCTGATCTGCTCCTCATGAACACCTGCTCGGTGCGCGAGAAAGCTTCGGAAAAACTTTTCTCGGAACTGGGGCGGTGGCGTGAGCTGAAACTCGCGAAACCCGGTGTGCGCATCGGCGTGGGCGGCTGTGTGGCCAGCCAGGAAGGCGACCAAATCTTCGCCCGGGCGCCTTATGTGGACCTCGTCTTCGGGCCCCAGACCCTGCACAGGCTGCCCGAACTCTTCAACCGGGCCGAGGACGGCAGTCCGCGGGTCATAGACATCAGCTTTCCCGAGATCGAAAAGTTCGACCGCCTGCCGGAGCCACGCGCGGAAGGCCCGACCGCGTTCGTGTCGATCATGGAAGGCTGCAGCAAGTACTGCACATTCTGTGTCGTGCCTTACACGCGCGGCGAGGAATTCAGCCGTCCCTTTGATGATGTCATCGCCGAGATTCACCAGCTTTCACGCCAAGGCGCATGCGAAATCACCCTGCTCGGCCAGAACGTGAACGCTTATCGCGGAACCATGCATGACGGGCGGCTGGTCGATCTGGCGGCCCTCATCCGCTATGTCGCTGCCATCGAGGGGATCGAGCGCATCCGCTATACCACTTCGCACCCGGTGGAATTCACGGATCGGCTCATCGAGGTCTACGCGCTGGAGCCCAAGCTGGTCAGCCAAGTACACCTGCCTGTGCAAAGTGGTTCGGATCGCATCCTCGCCGCCATGAAGCGCGGACACACCGCACTGGAATATCTCTCGAAGATCAGACGACTACGCCAGGCGAGACCCGGCATTTCCATTTCCTCGGATTTCATCGTCGGTTTCCCGGGCGAGACGGAAGCCGACTTCGAGGCCACGATGCGCCTCATCGAACAAGCCGACTTCGATCATTCATTCAGCTTCATCTACAGCCCGCGGCCCGGTACCCCGGCAGCCTCCCTCGCGGATACCACGCCGATGGAAGAGAAAAAACGCCGGCTGGCGGTGCTTCAGGGCCGCATCGAAGCCATGACCTTCGAGAAGAGCCGGCGCATGGTGGGCAGCACCCAGCGCGTGCTCGTGGTCCACCCCTCGCGCAAGAACGGCGCGGAACTCGCTGCGCGGACCGAGAACAATCGCGTGGTGAATTTCCCCGGATCTGCAAGCCTCATCGGCCGATACGTCGATGTGAGAATCACCGACGCCCTCCCCAATTCCCTGCGGGGCGAACTCCTGAATCCCGTACAACAAGCGAGCTGACTTGAACCCCGAAACTTCCACCGAGCTCACGCTCGAACCCCTCGAGAACGAACGACTGGCCAATCTCTGTGGCCAATTCGATGAACACCTGCGCTTGATCGAGCGCCGCCTCGGGGTGGAGATCAGCAACCGCGGCAACGAGTTCAGCGTGACCGGCAACAACGCCGCACGCGACACCACCGCCCGGATCCTGCGCAGGCTTTATGCGACGGCCGGTCAACATGCCATCACCCCTGCGGACGTCCATCTGCAACTGCAGGAGAACGCCGCTGACGGTCCGCTGGAAACCGAGCCGGATGAATTCTTGCTCCAGATGCGCCGGGGAATGATTCGCGCGCGTGGCACCAACCAGCGCCAGTACCTGCGCAATATCGAAACCAACGACATCAGTTTTGGCATCGGACCGGCGGGTACCGGCAAGACCTATCTGGCGGTAGCTGCGGCTGTGGCTGCACTGGAGAAGGATCAAGTGCGGCGTCTCTGCCTGGTGCGGCCGGCAGTGGAAGCGGGCGAGAAACTCGGTTTTCTGCCCGGTGACATGGCGCAGAAGATCGACCCATACCTTCGCCCCCTGTACGACGCGCTGTACGAGATGTTGGGCTTCGAGCGGGTGGCGAAGCTCATCGAGCGCAATGTGATCGAGGTGGCACCTCTCGCCTTCATGCGCGGACGCACCTTGAATGATGCCTTCATCATCCTCGATGAAGCTCAAAACACGACCATCGAGCAGATGAAGATGTTCCTCACCCGCTTGGGCTTCGGTTCCAAGGCGGTGATTACCGGCGACGTGACCCAGATCGACCTTCCGCGCGGCCGCGACTCGGGGCTCAAGCAGGCGATCGCCATCGTGCGCGACGTGCCCGGCATCAGCTTCACTTTCTTCAAATCGCAGGACGTGGTCCGACATGCGCTCGTCGGCCGGATACTCGACGCCTACGAGGCGTTCGAGAAACAGCCGTAAGCCATGCCCGTGCGGGTTTCAGTCCAGCGTGCCAGCAAGGAACCCGCGCCGCTGCGCGGGCAGCTGGTCCGCTGGGTGCGTCACGCACTGGCCGGGCGCAGGCGCGACGCGGCACTCACGGTGCGCCTGGTTGATGATGCGGAAAGTGCAGCACTCAACCTGCGCTGGCGGCACCGCGAGGGTTCGACCAATGTGCTGTCGTTCCCGGCGGGAGAAATGCCGGAAAGCATGCAAGACGTCCTGGGCGACATCGTGGTGTGTGCGCCCTTGGTTGCGCGCGAAGCCATGGCTCAGGGCAAGCCCGTGGAGGCGCACTGGGCCCATCTGGTTGTTCATGGCACCCTGCATCTGCTTGGCTTCGACCATGTGAAATCCCGCGAGGCCACTGTCATGGAAGACACTGAACGCCAGATTCTGTCCTCACTCGGCTACCCGGATCCCTACCAGGAATCCTGACCCCATGAAAAAAAACCCGGATCGACCTCCACCTGCCACGGGTAACTCTTTCCTGTCCTCATTGCGCACGCGTTTTTCCCGACTGTTCCGGCAACGTCCTCGCGAGCGGGGAGATCTGGTCGAAATGGTGCGTGACGCCGAGGGCGAGCACGTCATCGATCTCGATACGGCGGGCATGATGGAAGGCGCACTGATGGTTTCCGAGCTCAAGGTTCGGGACATCATGGTGCCGCGGTCCGAGATGGTCTTCATCGAGAGCGAGCAAACGCCGAAGGAGTTCCTGCCCGCAGTCATCGAGTCGGCGCATTCGCGTTTCCCCGTGGTGGACATGAAGCATGAGAAGGTGCTCGGGATCCTGCTCGCCAAGGATCTGTTACCGCTGGCGGCTGACCCCGGCCACCCCTTCGAGATACGCGAGGTGCTGCGCCCCGCGGTATTCGTACCCGAGAGCAAGCGGCTCAACATCTTGCTGCGGGAATTTCGGCTCAGTCGGAATCATCTGGCCATCGTGGTGGATGAATATGGCGCAATTGCCGGCTTGGTCTCCATCGAGGATGTGCTGGAACAGATCGTGGGCGAGATCGACGATGAATATGACGTCGACGATGAGCTGTTCATCCGTCAGCACCGGGCCAACCGCTTCACCGTGAAGGCCCGGACGCCCATTGAACACTTCAATGAATTCTTCGACAGCCGCTTGCCGGATGGCGATTACGACACCATCGGCGGACTGGTCGTCCATCACTTCGGCCGGGTGCCGGAGCGCGGAGATGAAGTGGATTTTGCCGGCTTCAATTTCAAGGTCCTGCGCGCGGATCGCCGACGGGCTCATCTGCTGCGCGTGATGCGGCAGACAGCGACGGACAGCACGCCGGTCGATGACGACGGCTGAGCGTAGCGTCCGCCACGTCTGGTGGGCGCGTGCAGCCGCGCTGGCGAGCGGCGGTTTCCTGCCTTTCTCTTTTGCACCTTACGACGTGCTGCCCGTGGCCGTGGCGAGCCTCGCGGTATTGTTTTTCTTGTGGCAGGACATCAGTCCGCGTGAGGCCGCGCTTCGCGGTTACTGTTTCGGGCTCGGCATGTTCGGTCATGGCGTGTGGTGGGTACAGGTGAGCATCCACCAGTTCGGCCTGCCGCTCTACAGTTTCTCGGTCACCATGACCGTGCTCTTCGTCGCCTTCATGGCACTCTACCCCGCGCTCACCGGTTATCTGGTGCAGCGACTCCCGGCACGCTCACCCGCAATCCGCCTGCTCCTCTGCATGGGGCCTTTATGGGTGCTGTTCGAGTGGTTGCGCGGTTGGCTGTTCACGGGTTTCCCTTGGCTGCATCTGGGCTACGGCCAGACAGATGGCTGGCTCGCCGGCTATGCGCCGGTACTCGGCGTGCATGGCGTGAGCACGGCAGTGGTGGCGCTTGCCGCCGCCCTGGTGCTTGCGGTCCAGTCCACCGGCTACCGGCGCAGCATGGCGCTCCTGTCGCTGCTGTTGGTGCCGCTCGCGGGGCTCGGGCTTGGCTACATCTCATGGACCAGTCCCCAGGGACCGCGCGCGCAGGCGGCTCTGGTACAGAGTGCGGTACCCCAGGCGGTGAAATGGCGGAGTGATTTTCGCGCACGCACGCTCGAACTCTACGAGGTGCTCTCGGAACCATACTGGGGACATGCCGTCATGGTCTGGCCGGAGACCGCGGTACCGGCGTTCCCGTCAGAGATTCCGGACGTGCTGATGCGCCTCGGGGCCCGAGCCGATGCGACGGGGACAGCGCTGCTGGTCGGCATGCCGGAAGGCGAGCCGCGGGGGGCACGTTATTTCAACAGCGTGGTCCTGCTCAACGGCGACCGGCAACGTTATGCCAAGCACCATCTGGTTCCCTTCGGCGAATATCTGCCGTTCGACCGGGTGTTGAGACCGCTGCTCGATTTTCTCACCATTCCGATGTCGAGCTTTTCCGCGGGGCCAGAGAGGCAGCCTCCCCTGGCACAAGGCGCGTTGCGGATTGGGGTTTCGATTTGTTATGAGGACGCTTACGCCAGCGAGGTGCGGAAAAGTCTGCCGGACGCCAATGTGCTGGTGAATGTGAGTGATGACGCCTGGTTCGGGGACAGCATCGCCCCGCATCAGCATCTGCAGATTTCACGCATGCGCGCGCTGGAAGCAGGCCGCTACCTGCTGCGCGCCACCAATACGGGTATCTCGGCCATCATCGATGAGCGAGGTGGAATCGTGGCCCGCTCTCCGCAGTTCGAGCCGTATGTCCTGACCGGGATGTTCGAGCCGCGCAGCGGAACCACGCCGTTCATGCACTTCGGCCATGCCCCACTCATGCTGGGGATGTTGGCCCTGGTGCTGCTCGCACTACGCCGTCGGCGCGACTGAACCGCGCCTCCCGGCCATCCTTACAACTGACGCGCGTGAACCCTGGCCACCATGGCGGCCACGTGTTCCGGGTTGATGTCGGGCGTGATGCCGTGGCCGAGATTGAAGATATGGCCCGCGCCGCCGCCGAAGGCGTCCAACACGCGGTCAACTTCCTGTTCGATGACGGGAACGGGCGCGCGCAGGATGGCGGGATCGAGATTACCCTGCAACGCCACGAGATCACCGACGCGCCTACGCGCATTGCCCAGATCGACGCTCCAGTCGCAGCCAAGACCGGTACAGCCGGTAGCCGCCATGGACTCCAGCCAGAGCCCGCCGCCCTTGGTGAAGAGGATGTTGGGAGTTCCCGGTGACAGTCCCTGCACGATGCGCTGCATGGGCGCGAGGGAGTAGCGCTCATAGGCATCTGTCGTGAGCACACCGCCCCAGGTGTCGAACACCATCACGGCATCCACCCCTGCGGCAATCTGTGCATTGAGATAGACCGTGACAGCATCCGCAAGCAGATTGACCAGTGCTTCAAATGCCGCGGGCTCGCCATACAACCAGTTCTTGACCAGTTTGAAATCGTGGTGACCACCACCCTCGATCATGTAGGTGGCCAAGGTCCAGGGACTGCCGGCAAAACCAATCAACGGCGTCTTGCCCTGCAACTCACGCTTGATGAGTCGCACGGCATCGGTGACGTAACGGAGATCGGTCTCAGGGTCCGGGATGCCGAGACGCGCCGCCGCGGCAGGATCACGCAGCGGATGCGTGAAACGCGGTCCCACGCCCTCATCGAGAGTCAGGCCGAGGCCCATCGCATCCGGGACGGTCAGGATGTCCGAGAACAGGATGGCCGCATCGAGAGGAAACCTGGCCAGCGGCTGCAGGGTGACCTCGCAGGCGAGCTCCGGTGTCTTGCAGAGATTGAGAAAATTGCCCGCACGCTCGCGGGTGGCGCGGTACTCCGGCAGATACCGGCCGGCCTGACGCATCAACCAGACCGGCGTGCGATCGTTCCTCTCGCGGCGCAAGGCGCGAATAAAGCGGTGGGGGGTGTCACTCACGTGCGGTTCTCCCGAGGCTTCAGGTCAGCGGAGCAGGCAGGGATGTCTCTCCCATCAGGAAGCGGTCCATGCCCGCTGCAGCGGAGCGGCCTTCGGCAATCGCCCACACGATCAGCGACTGGCCACGCTGCATGTCGCCGGCGGTGAACACGCCGGACACGGAGGTCATCCAGTTGCGATCACGCCAGACATTGCCGCGGTCGTTGAGCTTGACCTTGAAACCTTCGAGCACGGGATGCTCGGGTCCGGTAAAGCCCATGGCGAGCAGGGCGAGATCGCAGGGGATTTCGCGCAGCGTTGCCGGCAGCTCTTCAAACACCGTGCGGCCGTCCACGTTGCGGATTTCCACATCCACCAGTTCGAGTGCCTTCACCCGGCCGGCTCCATCGTCGATGAAGCGTTTGGTGGACACCCCGAACACGCGGTCGCCGCCCTCTTCGTGCGCGGAGGCCGTGCGATAGATTCGCGGCCATTCCGGCCACGGATTGTCGCCCGCCCTGTCCGTCGGTGGCTTGGGCATGATTTCAAGCTGCGTGACATGCCGCGCGTGATGCCGATGCGCCGTGCCGAGGCAATCAGCGCCGGTGTCGCCACCACCGATGATGACCACATGCTTGCCTTCGGCATTGATGAAGT
>Ga0194123_10004065_pt1 | contig 16870 bp, 23 predicted proteins | sample TA2MahsurfametaG_5_FD_155479 | JGI IMG/M metagenome (GOLD analysis project Ga0194123, IMG submission 155479) | Freshwater microbial communities from Lake Tanganyika, Tanzania - TA2015023 Mahale A surface | ecosystem: Environmental > Aquatic > Freshwater > Lake | place: Tanzania: Lake Tanganyika... | reverse complement strand
TGGTCACCGGCGTGGACCTTACCATCGGTAAAGAGTCTACCCATTTGTTCGACCTGTGACGCCTTATAAATATTCGTGCCACCAAAGTTAAGGAAAGCCCCAGGTGTTGTAGCCTTAGGAATATCTGTAGGTCCTTCGATGACAGTAACTTCATGTCCTGCCTTGCCTAAGAGCCCAGGCACATGTGATTTCCACTGTGCTGTATAACGTGTTTCTACCGCTTCTAAATCTATTAGAAATACTCTGGCCATTATTGCCCTTTGTTATTGCGATTATTATAACCAACATGACCATTGCGAGACTGCCATTGCTGGCGTCTCTTGCGGCGCTCTTGCCACTCACGGTATTCCAGACTGCGATATAGATCAGCAGGATCATACTTAATCATACGGAAACGACAGTAGTTACACCATGCGTCTAGGTCGTTGAAAATTTGACGCACTTCTGGGCTCATGCGTAGATATTTTTTAACCCAATCTTGATTTGCCACGATTAAATCTCCTATACGGTGACAGTTTGGTAAGGACGAGTATGATTATACTCAACATAACACCCATTTTCGCCATCTTCAGATACTTCTATCCAAACATCACGATTGGGATACTTTTCAGCTATCTGCAGATATAAGTCATCTGCAATCATTTCACAGCTCTTATAGTTTAACTCTAATACACCATTGTAAAGACTTTCCGCCCAACGTTTAAACTGTATAAACTCAAGCTCACGGTCATCATGGTATACATCAATACTTATCCTAAAATGGAACATATGACGATGCGGATGTGCTAGGAAACTAACATCTGCTAGTTTAGGATCTGTAGCCGCCGCTGGAAAACAATGGATACCTTCACGTTGGAAAGTGACCCACACTTTCTTCTGTGCAGATTTTTTAATACGTTCTATCTTTTCACGTTCTTCTAGTATCATTTGATTATCTCATCTTTACCATACTGATCCCAATTAGTAAATGTTTCTCTAGTAGTTAATGAATGTAGTGGATGACACCAAACACCTGGGTTCGAATGTTTGAAATCTTTGTCGTCTAACTTAATTGTAGCATTATATCCTAGCTGTGTCAAGTAGGGCAACTTTACCGAAATTTGTGGAATAAACCGTCGATGTCTAATCACAGGCATTTCTAGTACACCCATCACAACACTAACATCAAAGTCCAAAGTACACCAAAGATCTGCTTCTAAACACTGACCAATCATGCGTTCCCATGGTCTCCACCCATCAGCGTCGTCTGTGGCCAGATTGGGAAAACTTTGATTAGCACCAAAGTAAATATGAGCACAGTTATAGCCCGCAGCCAGCTTTAGGATTTCATCTACGGGTTGAACACCTGTAACAAATAGTGTACGCATTCCATATGCAGGAGTGCGTTCAATTTCAACACCTGTAAAGAATGTGATATTTTCTTTAGTTCCCGCTGAATATTCACGCTTCATTGTATTCTGCCAGTTGTTTTTCAGTTTGAGTAATTTCACGCTTTACACCTAATTTTTCGTGTTTGATTTTGCTGAGATGTTGATCATCTAGATAGTGTGTATAACCATCAGTGATTTTCTTTTCTAATTCTGCATGACGTTCTTGTAATTGTTTAAGATAGTGTTTTAGTTTTTCTCTGCTGCTCATATTACTCTCCTAGTTCAGTTTCTAAATTATCCAAATTAGTTTCATCTAGTCCACTGTCATCTCTATGATGTTCTTCTGCTTCATCTTGCATAAACAAGTTCTTGAACTGCGGACCTGCACTGTATGTAGCATCACCAGTTGCACCTCTAGTACCTCTGATGTCAGTTAAGTATGCTTCAAAATAATCAACTAGTTCTAGTGCATCTTTTCTGTTGTTAACGCTGAAAATTATATCAACCATTTCACGGAATCTTGTGATACCATTATAACTTCTGGTTGTTTTCTTATCTGCTAGTTCACTATGCATCATAGCTGGATATCGTCCTGCATCATACTCTCTATTGGCTTCTTGTACAGCGTTAATATGGCTCCAAACATTATGACCCATCTGTATAGTATAACTAAAACTGTCCCACGATGTCCTACCTTCCTTGCCTATCTTATTTAGGTCGCCTGGTTTATAGATACAGATATCTTTGATAGTACAGCGTTTGCTAATTGGACTATCTGTAAAACCAGCAAATAATTTATCCTGCAACACAGCATCACCAAAACGACGGGAATCTGTGGAATATTTCTTATCATCTACACTAGGTACCATGCGGTAAGTCCATTTCTTTTGATGCTCTAATTCAGTCTGGATATAAATCTGTCCGTTAGCACTAGCTAGGAAAGGACTAGCACAGTCAAAACTGATAGTAAATTTAGGATTAATATACTTTCGAACACTACGTTGGATATCTGTAAGCAAGATAGCCCACTCTAGTTTGCTTGTGCCCAAGAAGTGCATCCAATCATGTAAACCTTCCTGTAACAAGCCATCAAAGCGTAAGGTGATTAATCGTTTCATGATCAAGTGAAGATCACACATGTTTTGACCACCCATGGCCCATCCATTGAATGGTCTTTCGTATTGTGTAGGATCACAGTACTTTTTCATGCGTTGATACCAATCTTCTGCTTCGATATGATTCTCACCTTGTAGGACGTTTAAGAACTTACATGCACCTGTACGGTTTGCCATGAAATAATCGTTATTGATATATGTGCCCTGTACTGCTTCCATGTAACTAGTAATGCCTGTGGCTAGACGACCTGCTGGACTACGACATACCCAGGCTGGAATATCAAGGATCATACCATAATCCATGTAAGCATCCATCCAGTCTAATACTAACTCGCGTTTTTTCTGTGCTTTAGGACAGGCGGGATTTTTCCAATCACCTTCCCATACACCTTTACCAATCTGAAATCCACCTGAATCACCTAATACAAAACTACGACTGCGATCTCTATTGCGTATCATATCTTCCTTGGGACTATGTTTTTTTACATCAAGTTCTGCATGTCCTGCTGAGTATAAGGCCCATTGATAGGGAAAGTATGCGGCATCGGGATTAAGCCAATTAAGCCCTTCGATGCCATTTTCGAAGTCTGCTGGAATACGTGCCGGATCTACATACGTAGGATCATGTCTTTGTTTACCTACATAGGTAGCATAGAAGCCACTCAATGCCGGTAAGAATACAGCGTAATCATTTTGTTTTGCTGTTAAGTTATCACGTCTCATAAAATTTTACGCCGCCAATTAGTTTATAGTCTTCTTCAAAGTATTTTTGTAATTTTAACACTAGTTCTGGATTTTGTTCAAGTAATTTGATGTAATATTCTTTGGTAGTTTGACGATTATCATCTTTACTAGCATTATATTCTATAGCAATATCAACATTGGTTCTATAGCCTCGATTATAGATCCAATTATTAAAATTTTTCCTTAAATTATCGTTAACCAGCATAAACGTTGCTCGACTTAGATCTACTCCTTGTAAAAAATACGTCTGCAGATCTGTATGATCATCAAATGTTATACGATCAAATATTTCATTAATAGATAGATCCTGTTTGCTATTATATAGATACTGAGTGATACCACTACACCAACGATCGATAGGATCACGTAACATGACCAAATTTTCCGTGCTATTTACAAGAGTTTCACTGTGATGCCAAAATCCACCAGACCCGATCAGCACACCCTTAACAAAACTGCTGGCATTTTTAGGAATGTTTATATAGCTGATGTTGTTGATTTTGTCAACCCAACATTCACCTAACCTATGCCCGAGGTGTACCCAACGGCCTAATGTCATTACTTGCTCTGTGCTGGTAGGATAAAGTTGTAGGTTGCGAGACCTGAGTTAACCGTGATCTGTGCCGCACCTTCGTCGCTGATGCTAAACTTCTTATCACCTGCTAGATTCAAGATGCTGATAACAGCATTAACTGGCCATGACCAATTTTTACTCAATGTGCCTGTTATCCCTGCTTGGAATACGAAGTTACCTGCGTGGCTTGAATGATCACCAAAACTTAATTCTAAATTGCCATTATTAGTTTTAGCAGTGAAGTTTGCTTCTTCTGCATTCGCTGACGCTTGGAATTTAAGTCTTTGGATATTAGCTACAGTTGGCTCAAATTCAACGTTCCAGGTAACTGGTCGCATCTTAACTGTTTTGAGTTTGTCATTGACGATCTCTTGGCTCATGAAGCGATAGTCGTTTTTAAAGTCACCGGCGGCGTTTTCAAAATGTAATCCCACTGGAACTTGGACCCCATTTCGATCTTGTTTGGTTAATGTAATTTTGGCATTGTCTTTGTATTCTGGAATACCTAAGATAGTGTTTAGTTTGCCTAAGTTTGGCATACCAAATATACCAACAAACTCTGCTACTGGTCCATTTAGTTTAGCCTGGACTATAACGGAACGATCTTCAGCTAGTGCTTCAATTGATGTTTCTGAATCTGTGCCTGATACTTTAACTAAGTCAATAATGCCTAAACCATAAGTGTTTTTAACGATGTCTAATAGATGGTCTCTCATGTGTTTCTCCTTTGATAATATATTGTATATGGTTTATTTAGATCTTGCAAGTGGTTTGATAAAATTATTTTATTGATTCGATTTTGCCTAAAACTTGTTGTAGTTTAATTGTTTTTAAATAGCCAGGTTTTTTGATTTCTATCCAACTTATGCGTTCTACTAATGGGTCTGAATTTTCCATATCAACCGTTGACTCAATCATAAACCCAATTTCATCACATATTCGTATCAAATGCCTTAATGGAGTGTGACTCATAATCTGCATGTCAACTAGCCTAGCTGATTCAAATATGTCGCTGTTGTTATAACTAAACATTAAAGTACCGCCTGGACGTAGTAAGCCATATATTTGTTTAAGATGTTGTTTGACAGCATCTATGCTCATAAAATTAAATACCCACCAACAAAAAACAAAACCGAATTGATTCTGAGGTAAAATAGATAAATCTTGATCTAAAATATATTTCCTAATTCTATTTTTGTATGCATCAAGGAAATGGTCTGTGACAGCAGATATCAAAGAATTATTAACATCACAAAAATATAGAGGATCTAAAGCAACCATGTGATTTGACAATAGTGTAGAGAAACTATTATCTTGATTTCTATTTTCATCAACTGTATTTTGTCCTACATATCTACAACCTAACCTAAGTCCCGGATAAGACCAATCAGCATACTTTTGCATTCTGTCTAATATTAATTGGCTTACATCAGAATCTATTCGGAATACTTGGAAAGACAAATTATCTTTAGAATTAATTGTAAACTGACCAGCCACACTATCAATCTTTTCATTTATATCATTGATTATTGAGTTATTATGTTCTTGAATAGATTCTAACATGGTTAAGATTTCATCGTAGCGAATCTTGGTTTGATCTAATTTTTCATAAGCCACAAATCTTTCGACATCTTGATTTTCCGATACAATTAGTCCTAACTGTTCAATAGCATCATTTATTGATCCGTTGGCAGCTAATCTGTCAAGTTTATAGATTAAACTGTTACGAAATTTTACGTAAGGATGTAAGCTAGGCATCATTCAAATGTAAACAAATTATCAAATGTTGTGGCGATCTGTGTGTTTTCTGCGATACGCCAATTCAGCACACCCAATAGGTTTTCTACCTTTTGATCTACGATACCAGTTTCCATACTAGCATCATCAAAAGGTAGTTCTTTGAACCATTGTGGTATGTGTGTTTCATCTGTGGGATAACCAATACTGCTATAGCCTAATGGATTGTCTTTGAGCTTACATACGATAGTCTTCATACCATCAACGATAGCCATTGAATAGTTGTCATTCATCATGCGTTTCAAATTGTTCCAGTTCATAGCCGCACGCACATGTCCTGGCATATTGGCTTTACCTAGACGTTCTTCTTCTTTAGTATATTTGGTCAAGTTATTTACACGTTTAGGTGTGCCTTTTTCCCAAGCTGGACGTTCTGTGAACAGTAATTTAAAATCGCGCACTTTGGTGATGATAGCGTCACGATCTGCGCCTGTAAGCACATCAAGCAAGATGTTGCTTAAAAAGTCCTGTATGACTTTTGGTGTGTCGGATCTTTTTAAATCTAAACCCATGGCTTTTACTTTACCTGGCACACCGTGGCTATCTAATCGCTTACCTTCCATGTCATATATCAGCACAGCATAACGTTTCTTTTTGATGAATAGCCCCTTGAGTGCTACTAGCTCACGACCACCCCTGATCAGCTCACCTTGGCGTCTAGGAGTATGGAAAGCACGTTCACAGAACGAAGGAAAACTTTCATTGACTTGATCTGCGATACTGTCATACAAACCTACTGCTATGTCTTTGTTCCATTCCATCCGACCTGCTTCAACATCTGCACGAACCATTGGGTAAGCACTAAAATAACAAGAGTCAGTGTCACCATAGATAATCGCTTCACCTATGTGATCATACTTGCCCGTTATACATTCATTGATATAAGCATCCATGTGCTTGGCTATTGTTCTGCCAGTTAAAGTTGTTGATTGTCCGATACGTTTGTCAAAGAAACGACATCCTGGATTAAGGATAGCACCATATAAACTGTTCAAATTAATTTTCTTAACCAACTGACGCTTGTCCCAGAATGCTTTATCTTCATCTGTTGTGGCTTCTTTGTTTTTGGCCTGCATGTCTTGGCGTTCAGCATACCAACGTTCTAGCAAGCCTGGTATAACACCTTTGCGTTCATTATTAAAGATAGTTCCGTTGGCACTGAGTATCCAAGGTTTGTTGCTGTCAAAGATTAAGCGCCAACAGTCTGCCGCACTAACTATGTCGCTAGTTCCATTTGCCCAGTCGATAGTAATCTCTGTACCTACTTCACCGTTCATGACCGCAGTGTATTCTAGAGATCCAAACAAACCTTCCCATGCGTCAGCAAATGACGAACCTCCTTGCTGTTTCTCGTTGATATAGTGTTCAGTCATCACAGGACGCAGTTGCCCTACAATAGTTTCTGGACCCATGTTAAGTGCGCGAATCGCTGAAGGATATAGTGAGTTAATGTCAATAGCACCAATGTAGTCATGCATGCCTGCTTTAGGAGTTGCTACATAAGCACCTGCGGCCTGTGTATCAAACTGTTCATCACGATTGCGATTCGGCACAACCATACCTAATTGATGTGCTTCATTGATAATAGCCTGTTCAGTAACAGCCACAGCACCCATTGTTGTCTGTAGTAGCACAGTGTTATCATGCGCCAATTCATTGGCTAGATCTAAGAAGCGTAGTTTCTTATCTAGTTTGGCTAGTAGTGCTGTATCTTGTCTGTTATATTCAATAAACTTAGGAAAGTCTTTATTATACAGTTGATCTAAGGTACCTTCATACTGTGTTTTGCTTTCTGCTAGTTCATATTCGCCGATAGCATCTAAGCTGTAGCTATGACGTTCTTCATAGGTATACTTGCGATACAGTTGCATATAGTCCATATGCACACGACCAATCAAATCAAAAGTCATATTAGCCGCACCGAAGCGTTCAAATTCACGTTGCTTGGGAAATTGCCCCCATAAACAGAATCTACGTGTATCATCTTTTGATAACACGCGATTGGTACGTTGTATCATATACGGAATATCAAAACCTTCTGAATTCCAACCACTTAGAATATCAGCATCATCGATCAAGTCTAAGAATGTTTTCAGCAGATCCTCTTCACGTTCCATCAGGAAACAGTTGTCATACTGTCCGCAGATTTCTTCGGCAGTTTCCCAACTCATGCTCTTAGGTGGCACTACCATGGTAACCAATTTGTCTAGCCAATCAAGATAAACACTTACCGCGGTTATAGGATTGAATGGCTCGTCTGGTTTACTGAATCCTCTGACAGGATCAAAGTCAACCTCAATGTCAAAGAATGCTGTGTGTAATTTTGGGCTAGGCTTGCCTAGATAGTTTTCTTCTAGGCAACGGAAAACGGGATTGATGTCACTTTCCCAGATGCGTTTACCTGAATTGATTTTGAGTTCTTTATGGAATTCTTTGCCTATGTGTGTGCTGAAACGGCTGACAGGTGTATCATACATAGTGCGGAACTTACCGCGGGGGTCATCATAATAAAAAGTATAGTTGGCAGGAAATTCTTGATATTCTCTTAGCCCATTGACTCTCTCTACGATATAAATCCGATCCTTTGTACGATCGAATAGTGCGTCTACGTAACTCATTTTTTTCCTTTTTGTGCGACTTCTAGCTCACACACACTCTTCATGCCCTGTATGGACGTTTTTTGTTATTATAACACTAATACTCGGTAAAATCCTACACTATCGATAACAAATAATGTAATTGTGGTCATCAATAGTCCAAAACTGCCACGGCTAATACTGGTATACAAGCTTATACTTAGTGCCACAAATATAATAGGATACACTATGAGCCAATTGGTATAGGGCACTGTTAAGCTAACTGATAATGCTATAACTATATTTAATAACCAATTACATACTTCTAAAAATAATCTTACGGGATGGCTATGCCAATCACGTCTGATAAAATTGGCAGTTGCGTGCCAATCTATCTTCAAACTGTGCGACCAACTGTTTGTAAAATATCAGTTAAAGTTTCGTGATCTGCATTGGTTTCAGTTAATTTTGATTTTTGAGCGATCTTAATGGCTTTTTTAAGGATAGCTGGTTTGATTTCTAGTTCTTCAGCGACTGCTTTAACAGTATCGTTTAAGCCTGCGCTCAAATCTTCTACTTCTTGTAATACTGCAATACCTTCTTCGATTAACTGTGTTAGTTTGGCTTTTTGTTCGCCTGAAAACATTTTTGACATGATCATTTCCTTGACTTAAAATTATATTATACTTGAAGTATTTAACCGTGTCTACGATGTTTGGTTAATTTATTCTACACTTGCGTAGTATACAGGTAGCAGTTTGGAATTCATAAGCCAAATCATCGAATAGGTCTTCGGGTGGACGCTCAGCATAAGCACGGCTCATGTAGGCTATTTGCCCTATATCACTATAGTAGACTTCAGTAGGCCAACGATACTTCCCCCATTCCATGCTGTTGATCAATAGGCATTCATCACCTATGTTTTTGAGTAGTTCTTTCTTGGCCTGTGCGGGAAGAGTGGCACTACTAAGCAATTTGATTCCAACTGGGACTGTATTCACTTGAGGTTTGTCCAGATAATGGGCAAACAAATGGACCACGTAGGCTTCTATTTCGTGTGTCAAATTAATTGTTAGCTCGCACTCTGCTCTGCGAACGATATCATACGACTCTCTTACGTAGATATCCCAATTATTCATCTACATTACCACTTGCGGCATGACCAGTAACGAGCTTTGGTGCGAGGACCCGGGTTAGCACAGTTATGGCGTGCTCTAAATGATTTACGGCGTGCTGGATTTGACTTCTTGATACGCATGTTAGGATCACCGAAATTTACTTTTTTGATGTTACCAGTGCTAGGATCTTTAACATAAACCTTAAATTTCTTAACATCGCCACGCATAGGCTTGCCAAGAGGTACTTTGCGACCACGATACTCTGCTTCATCCAATTGTTCATCTTCGTTATACCACATTTCACCATAGGCTTCAAAAAATGCATTACCATGATAGATTTCTTCCGCTAATTTTGATTCTGATAAGAATTCATTTATCTTCATGTTATACACTCCAAAATTTTCTTAGATGGGCTAGAGTAGCATCTATATCCGCATCAGGGTTAAACTCACCGTCTTCATCATGGAAAGCCGCTTCAGCATGCCTAAAGGCACTGCTTCTAGCATCAAAAGTCCTGCTGTCAATCATCTCATTGTCATAGTCGTCGTGTAGAGCATCTTGGGTATAGTCCATGGCCCACGCTATCTCATCAAGATTTTTAGGTCCTGATAATAAAATACGTTTAAGCTTCTTATTTGTAAGATGATCAAATGTCTGCGATGTTTGTGTAACTTCAAATATTTTCATTATCTAACAGGACCCCCTTCGACCCAAGCGTCACAGGTGCGTTTACTCGCACATTTGAATTTCAGGAACTTGCAATAGCCTAGATTACCTGCATCGATAGTGTCCATGGCATCTGATCCCGGTTCACTGCCTATACCTTTGGCTATACAATCCAGCATGTCTTCTGATATGTCAAACGCCGCACAGTTGCCACAGCGATTCTGTTTGACTGATTCTATGTCACTGGTATTCCACTTGTCTGCTAGTTCTTGCCAATATTCATCGTTAGGCTCGTTGGGATTTAAGGGACCATAGTGATATTCATCTATGGCTTTCTGACGATTACGTAGGTTAAGATCAATATCCTGCGTAGCTGGTGGACAACCTTGTTCTAATGCTTCAATGATACTAATTAAATCTCTCATTTTTTACGACCTCTACGCATATTTATCTGCCAGCGAGCTAGCTGTCCTCGACGACCTTTGCTTTTAGCTGCTTTTTGTAATTGTGCCATAGTAGCACCTTTAGGTATACCGTGGCGTTGGCTATCACCCTTGTCTTGTGGATTCTTACCATCGGCAAAGTTTTCCTGAAGGATATCACGGATTTTCATTATTTACGGGCTCCGATCATGCCGGTCTTGAAACTAGGAGCACTGGTATAGCCAGTCCTCTTGCCTCTTTGTGCCTGCACTTTTGTGCCAATCTTGCTGGTAACCATTAGTTCAGTCCAGGCTATTTGATTACGCACAAATACCCTTACTAATTCATCAAATTCTTTTTGGCTGGCTTTGTCCTTGGCGCCTGGACCAACAGCACTGACAAATGCGTCTGGTGGCACGGTTAAACCTAGATAGCTGGCAAAGTGGAACAGCTGACCAAACGTATTCTGCCAACCGTCATCACCACCTGATACCAAGCAACCAAACACCTTACCGTATAATGGTTGCACATTGTTTTTAATACCCCAATCATCAAAATAGCCCATACGTTCCATAACGGCTTGTATATAACTGCTGTAAGTGCCCCACCAGATTGGTGTAGCGAATATCACAGCATCATAGTCTAATATTTCCCGTAATAGTGCTGTCATATCGTCTGGAGTGCCATCTCGTTTGGCTATGTCAATACCAGGTTCAAATTTCAAATCTCTGAGTATGATCTCTTTGGTTTCTATTTTGTATTGGTCAAATTCTCTCCTTACCCTATCCACTACTTTCTGAGTGTTAGATTCTTTTGGAGGAGTTAAACTACCATTGAGTATAAGGAATTTCATTTGGTTTTCTTATTAGCGTTAATATATTTTCTATAGACTGCTGCCGCACTAGCTTTACCTGCGGCTTTAGCTCGTTGTTCCATGGCCACTGCCGCTTGTATTTTGTGTGCGTGGCTACGGCCACTGCGTCTTATTTTAGCCACACTAGCACGGGCATCTTCAACAGTGGCAAACTTGAGTCCAGTGATAGTACCACGTGGATCTTCATCTGTGTATAGATCACTGTGTTGTTTTGATTTAGCTGGTTGTCCTGGTTTGCGAGCTATCCTCGCATCTTCCGCTACACCTTCGTTTGACTTTTTGTTCTTTACACAATTAGGATAGGTTTTGCCAAACATCTTTTTGTTACCTTCTTTATGGTAACCTGGCCAGCACTTTTCATCTAAATGCTGTTCACTGACACTCTTGCTTTTGGTCTTCTTGCCAGCTTGTCTTGCTCTTCGGGCAGCACAGTGTGCCTTTTGGCTAAATCCTTTGGGATAACTGCAATTTATTGATTTCTTGTATTTCTTAGTCCAAGTTTCTGGCAATATGATGGGTTTCAACTGCATGTACTGGGGAAATTTCGTATTAAATTCACGCATGATCACACCAGCTTCTGCGTTGGCTTCATCTTCTATAGTACTACCTGTCCGCCCGCTGTCAGCATCTAGGCGATCCTGTTTCCCCTGTGCATAGTGTGTTAACTCATGTGCTAGAGTACGTAAGACATCGTTAGGATGGCGATTTTCAATGTCCACATGCACTATGCGATCGTCGTTTGTGAACTTACCAAAACTAGCCATATGCTCTGTGTTTACATCGCGTAAAAGTTTAATCTTTGGTAAGTGTTTGAGTTTAAGATGACGGACTGCTATAGGTAAGAAATCACGCAGAGCGTCTATTAGGGTTGGCTCTGGCGGTCCTGCAAGTTCTTCAAATAGTTCAACAGTTAGCATATACGTATTTAGCTAGTAACGACCCTCTGCACACTGATGCTACCGTATTGGAGTCCAAGTTCACCTTCCATGTTGCGTGCTGTGCGTTCTGCTGTTTCTCTGTCAACATTTGTCAATCTGCGATCTACACTGCGATTACTATTGGCTAATTCATAATCTCCAGTTTGGTTAGGATTATCTGCTTGAGGTTCTTCTTGTGGATTCTCAGTTCTCTGCACGATTAAATCGTTACGGCTAACCCCTAATCTTGCCGCTAGTAAATCTCTAGCATCACCTGATCTATTAGCACGTTGGCGATATTCCTGTCCATTATAATCAATTACGAATATAGTGCTACCACGTTGTTCCTCTTCTTCATCTGTCATAGGTATAGCGTATAGGTCTACGGGATCTGCCTCAAATCCCCGAGCCACTTCTTTAACAGCGTCAAGAGCTGTGAGTGCGTGAACTGCCATACCCCCACCTGTGCCATCGCGACGTTTGACCATCCAGTAGGGCTTGCTGGCATCTTTGGCTAGTTTTTTCTTTTCAGCACGTGCTTCACGTTCCATCTTGACAGTCTGTATGATGTATTTCCTACGCTCTGGGCTTGAGGCCTGATACTGTGCGATATAGTCTTTGAACTTGATCAGATCATCGGGCTCACCTTGGTCAGTGAGTAGTTTGTATAGGCGTTTTTCATAGTCCTGTTTATACATCTCAGGGTCTATAGCGATGCGTAATGATAAGGCCATGCGTAAGGCAGTGTTGACCAATTCTTCTACGGGTCTAGTTGTGTATTCTCCACCTGGTGAGCGGAATTCAATATAACCGTCTTTGGTATTGATACTAGTATATTTGTCTGTATAGCCCGTGTGTATGAGTTTACTTGCGGCTAGGGTAAGTCCTTCACGCATCTTGGCAAATACAGCTTTGAGTTGATCACCTTGTAGACTCGCAATCTTGCCACCAATCTTATCGTAAGCACTCTTGCAGTAGTAGTTGCTTAGACGATCAAATTGCTCTAGAACATATTTGTCACCTAGGAACACAGCCAGCTTGACATAGTCAAGGTTGTCTACATTATAGTCAGGGACACTGATGTTGATGTGCAGGCCAGTTGAGCTGTTAGTATATCCGTGACCTTTGATAAAGTCTAAGACCTTCTTCATCTGCTCAATTGCGGTGTTGATTTCCAGTGCTGGACTGATGAACTCTAGGCCGCCATCTTCACTTTCATCTACTTCAATACTTGAGTCAGGTTCAATGATCCAACGACCTCGTTCTTGAGCACGGCTACGGCTAGTGCTGTGATAGCTATCACTGGCAAAGGCTTCTATACCTGTGTCTGTGTATAGTTCGTCTGCTACATAATCTACATTTAGGTATTCTTCGTCACCATAGCTCTGATATGGCCAATATAGGTAGTGTGAATATTTGTTTTCTACATCACTCATGTAGCTCATGTCTATGTCTTTGGCGAATGCTTCAAAGTCATTGTCACCATCGTCGTTGAATTCGTCACGCATGGTTTCTAATGCCTGCATTTCAGCTTCTGCATAGATATCGCTGACTTTGCCCTCTTCTGCACGTTCAAACTCCAGTTTCTGCTGGCGTTCATCGTAGTCTAGATCTTCTAACTTACTGCGTATAAGTTCTTTTAGGTCAGTCTGTCCATCATCTGTTTTTAGGAAATTATCAAACCGTTGATCTTGCCATTCTTGGAAGTCATCATAGAGATCATTGCGTAGCTTATTGAGATCGCTTTCACGATTAGCATCGTTGTTGCCAAAGAAATTTATAATGTCTTCAATATCATATACAGGGTCGTCATAGCTATAGTCATTTTCGCTATAGTCATCATTGTAACTACGCACATTATGGATACAGGCTTCTAGCTCAAAGCCCATACGCATACCTGTGACAAGTGGGCTATTGAGAAACTCTTGGAACGCTTTAGGCGTCATCTCAGCTTCATCAATGATGGCTTCTAGTAGGTTAATTTTGAACTGATCATAGCGCATATCTTATATTTATTTGACACCTATCTTGAGGAATCTATTGTAGCTATCATCATAGCCTTTTAGGCGTATTTTATCTAACACACGAGTTTTGGCCAGGGGATATGCCCGATCAAAGCTGTCTAGATCCTGTGTGGTATTAGTGGCATTATTGGGCTGATTATCACGGCCTTCCAATGCTACTATTGCTCCAGTGGGCACATTGTCAAACCAACCCTCATTGACTACATCATTACAGCTGGTGTTGATCACTAGTATGCGATCGACTTTGAAATCTGTAGTGTTACAATCTTGTGTGACTGCTGTGATTCGATCATTTATGCCAAGCTGTTTGGTCATAGTTTGTACCCAGCCTGTGTTTTTAGGATCTATGTCTATAAGATAAGCAGTATCAAATTTAATTTTTTTATATAGTAAATAAGGACCCATGCTACCATACCATGATCCTAATACATACACTGTATTAAAACTATCTAGGCCTAGACGATTGAGTTCAGTCAGTAACCACAGCTTGCCAAGATTAAGATCAGCAGTACGGCTACCTGCTGGAGTATCTGGTGAATCCTCAAATAATTCAAATGCTAACATAATTTTCCATGCTCACTTCTGGCATCCCTCCAGGGCAGCAGCCGCCCCACGGCCTAACACTAACGGTCCTAGGCTGTGTTCTTAATTCTTCTTAGGTGGTGTGTAGAACTTAGCAGTCCACTTGTCACCATCTCGCTGCATGACCACGTGTTTGTGGATCCATTCTTCTAGTCCGCCATCACCATCACGGCTACGCTCAAATGCCTGGCGTACATTGTATGCTGGTATCAGTTCAAGTTCGCCCATGACGATCAATTCTTTTTCTTCTTCATAACCTTCTTCTGCGGTTCTGCGTGCTTGAGTAGGCGTAACTTCCACAGCTTCTTTAGCTGCCATAAACCAATCGTTGGCATCATAATTCCAGTTGAGATAATCTACATCATCCTCTGCGGCTCGATCCCAGTCGATCATGCCCTCTTCTTCATGTCCTTCTGGATATACATAGCCTTCTTTGCGTAGATGCTCATACCAGTAGTCATCATTTATTTCCCAATCACTTACCATTTCCCATACGTGTTCCATGACTATCTCACCGATCTTCATCAATGGTTCTTTAAGATAATCATCAGGAGCAAACATTACCCATTCACGTATAGCAGGCGCATGTTCTTGGAACCATGGTACCAAGTTGCCAAAGCGGTGTTCCAATAGGTTAACGATGTTTTCTACACCGTAGTCGTTTTCATCCATGAACTGCTCACTTTCAAAGTGCAGTTGATATTTTTCACCGTCATGACGAGGTTGTTTAGGCAGTAAGATATACAGTGGGCCATCTTTGTTGTAATGATTAAAGTAATTACTGCTGGTGCGAGCCGCAGTACACCAGCGTGTGCCTTGTCCATAGTAGCAGGCAGCTTGCTGATCTTCTGGCACGACTATACGCACTTGATCATTTTCAAATACTGTCTTAGCAGTGCCTTTATCCGCTTCTTTTTTCTCTTCTGGATCTGGATATTCATCTACCACTGCTACAAAGTCTGCTAGGTCCGCGTAACGCATGATGTCGTTGCGTGGTGCAGGTATTTTACGTTTGAGTTTTAGTAAGTGGAATTTTTCTAATGCTGGTTTGATCTTGCTTTCTAAGTCTTCGATCTTACTACCCCAGCCACCACCAGCATACATCTTAGCCAAGAACACTGTGTATTCTTTGTTCTTAGTTGGATCTGCACCTTCGATAGCCTGCATGACGCTGATCAAGATATTGGTTTTTGTATTCGGACTTAGATTGAAATCTTTAAATTCTTTGCGATACTGCAACATGTGATGTATGGCGGAAATCTCTGGGCTAGGATCTTTAAGCACAGTCTGCAGAAGTTTATCACCAAAGCGTTGTATCGTGGCCTGTTGATTGTATTCTAATATAAACTGTCTAGCTCTCATGTTCTAAATGTTCTTCCTGTTATCCCTCGTGCTTTTAAAGTGTTTATTACTTGTTCTAAAGGTATTCTATAAAAGTTTGCTATATCTGTTGGGGTTTTACCTTTGGAATATAAATCTACTATGCCTGCTGGTATTAGATCACGTTGTCTATAATTAGCATAATGCTTATTAGTTGAAATTGGGTTCATATTATTTTTTCTTGGAACGTAGTTATTCAACATATTAATAATCTGCATATCGGAATTACTCATCTGATGGGTACCTCTTTTGTACCGATCATATATTGTTCTATATTCAACAGGCCAACGAGGATTCCAATGAGGAGGAGGTATCATATTATCATATTTTTTTGATATTTCAAATAAAAAATCATTCGCTCTCATATCATTTTACCTTATACACCATATCCCATGTTCTACCAAGTTCACCTACTGCATATTCTGTTTTAGTCTGACCAAACTGTTTCGCACTAGGATCATGTACTACGTTATCTAACACTACAACATAATGATGCCAATATTTAGGTGGTATCCGTTGCCATCTAGGATCAGCTAGTTCAGTGTGTCCTTTAAATCCTGCTACCTGTAATAAGACAGGCATCTTGCCTTTGGTCTTTTCTTTAGTATAAAGGTCATTGGCTAGTTTGTAGCACTGATCAAAGTCTTCCTGTCTCATTTTCTTTTTTTCTTAGGTCGAAGCCATTTGTTTAGTTGACTTGCTACTCTACTT
>Ga0194123_10004063_pt1 | contig 16874 bp, 13 predicted proteins | sample TA2MahsurfametaG_5_FD_155479 | JGI IMG/M metagenome (GOLD analysis project Ga0194123, IMG submission 155479) | Freshwater microbial communities from Lake Tanganyika, Tanzania - TA2015023 Mahale A surface | ecosystem: Environmental > Aquatic > Freshwater > Lake | place: Tanzania: Lake Tanganyika... | reverse complement strand
GCCCGTCATCGATGCAGAGGGGGGCAGGAATGCAGCCGAACTGGAAGAAGGCCTGCACAGCCCTGCGGTTGCTGCCAGGCTTAACAACGCCTGGCAGGGCCCGCAGCGCAGCCAACTCCGACGCAAAGGCGAGCAGGCGCTGCTGCCCTTGCTGCACCCAGCCCCAGTACAGGGGTTTTTCCCCAAAGCGGTCGCGCGCCAACTGCAATCGGTGCTCAGCACGGTCCCACAGGGCCAGAGCAAACATCCCCGCACAGCGCTCAAGGGCAGCGGTGAGCCCCCAGGCCTCAATCGCTGCCAGGAGTGTTTCCGTATCGCTGTGGCCACGCCAGGGGCGTTGCAACACGCCGGAGCCCTCCAGCTGCTGACGAAGGGCACGGTGGTTGTAGATCTCGCCGTTGAACGCGATCACGTAGCGCCCGCTGGCACTGTGCATCGGCTGGTGGCCTGCGGGGCTGAGATCCAGCACGGCCAGGCGCTGGTGGGCGAGGGCGAAACCGGCAGGCGGATCGCTCCACACCCCGAAATCATCGGGCCCGCGATGGCGAATCGCCCGAGCCATGGCACCAGCAGAGGCCTCCAGCCCATCTGCAGACGCACCACCGGGGCGCCAAACCCCTACAAGGCCACACATCTCAGAACCAACGAGCCAAAAACGGCTTGCGATGCAGGGTCGTGGCAAACAACCGCTCGTACTGCTCCAGGGTGCTCTGATTCACCAGCGACACCTGAAATTCCGCCATTACCTTGCGGCGGGCTTGTTTGCCGCAGCGGCGTGCCAGGTCTGGGTTGTCGATGAACAGGCGGATCGCCAGCGCCAGGGAGCGGGCATCCCGCAGGGGAACGAGCAAACCCGAACGGCCATGGTCCACCACGTCGCGACAACCCGGCACATCGGTGGTGATGATCGGCCGTTCCATCGCTGCTGCCTCGATCAGCGCACGGGAGAGGCCTTCCCGCCAGGAGGGGAGCACCACCATGTCGCTGGCGGCATAGAGCTCACGCATATCGGCCACATGGCCGAGGCAGCACACGCGGGGATCGGCTTGCAACGCGGCCAGCTCGGCAACGCTGAGGGCAGAACGATTGCCCGAATCCAGAGCCCCAGCCACCAACAGCTCTATGGCAGCGCCTTCGGCCCAAAGGCTGCGGCAGGCCTGGAGCAGCTCGCGGACGCCCTTCTCGTTGATCAAACGAGAAGGGAAGAGCAGCTGCAGGGGGGATTGGTAGTGGCCGGCGTTGTCGGCAAGGGGCTTGAAATGGTCGATATCCACACCGGAGCCACGGATCAAGCGCGCCCGTTCGCCGTCGGTGATGCCGAGCTGGATGAGCTGGTCTTGATCGGCGGCGTTTTGAAACACCACAGTGGAGCGGCGAGCCTTAAACACAGCGGAATAGAGCGGCCGCAAGCCGCGCCGGAGCAAGCGGCTGCGACGACGCGTGCCCAAAAACACGTGGCCAAGGCCGGTGATGGCATTGATAACGCGGTACACGCGGGCTGCCTTGGCCGCGATCGTGCCGTAGAGACAGGCCTTGATCGTGAAGTGATGCACGAGATCAGGCTGCTCGCGCTCATAGATCCGCCAGAGGTCCACAAGGGCGTGGGCCTCGCTGAGGGGATTCACCGAGCTGCGTGCCACCAGCCAGTTGTGCATGCAAAAGCCCTCTGCATGGAGCAACGGGGTGTAAGCGTCATGGGGAGCAACCAGGGCCACCTGATAGCCCTGGCGCTGGAGGTCGCGGATCAGCGGCAGGCGGAAGTTGTAGAGGTACCAAGAGGTATTGGCGACAAGCAGTACACGGCGCAGGGGCAGCGGCACCGGAGCAGGCGGAACAACTGTGGAACACTGGCTGAGCAGAGCATCCCCCTCAGGAATGAGATCCTTATAAACGAGCAGCGCCAGCGCAGCACCGCTGTAGCACGGAAGACACGCCTTAATCAGCCATGGCTGCGTTTCTTTGTGGCAGGGGCTGGCACCACAGTGATGAGCCAAGGGCTTCTGATCCTGCTGCTCAACGTGACGCCAGTCTCCGCAGCCAGCTGGCGCACGCCACATGCGGCTACTTCACCAGCGCCAAGGCGGTGTTTGGCAGTAGCGGGAGCCCCTGGCGTTACGGAACCCTGTTTGGCCTGAGTTGACTTGTCAAGTGGCTGGCCCTGGCTGCCCTGCTCAGAAGCGGATGGCCCCGGGTGCATGCGGTCGCCGCACTGGTGACAGTGCTGGCGATCAGCTCTTATGCGCTGCAGCGGAAGCTGGTGTTCCGATAAGCGCAGGTTTGCCCAAGGTTGGTGTGGTGATCCCCTGCTACTGCGCCAGGGGAGAAGTGGGAGAGGTGGTGAAGGAGGTGCTGGAGGTTGCCAAGCAGCTGGCTGATCACTGCGATCTAACTATTCTGGTGGTGAAAGACGCCTGCCCAAAGGAGAGCTGGCGCGAGATTACCCACCATCCGCAAGTTGAGGTGTTGCATCACGCCCAAAACCGTGGCGTGGGTGCAGCCACGCTCACGGGCCTGAAAGCCGGCCTGGCGTATATGTGCCAAGCAATGATGAAACTTGACACCTCCTTGCTTGCCTTACTGCCGGTGGGCCTGCTCACCGCAGGCGCCTTGATGCCACCCGCCGCAAGGGGAACGTTGCTGGTCGGCGCGGTGAGCAGTTTGCAGCGGAATGCGTTACTGCCCATGCTTTGGCTTCAGGCTGCATGCAATCGACGAGCGTGGCACAGTGCAGCCGTTGGAGTGGCGCTGATGGTGTTGGCGGCATCCAGCTCGTTGCAGATGGGCTATGTGGCCAGCTATATATTCCATAACTATGGCTTCTGTTCGCTGGAGCGAGTGAGCAAGGGGCTGTAGCACCAAGGCTGGACAGAGGCTGCGGCTTCGGCTGGTGGGCTGCTGTTCACACCCGTGATTCACCTGTTGCTGGATTTCGGAGCACAGAAAGCCGTGGCGAATCATTGCGTGCTGTTGCCGGCTTCGATGGCCAAGCATGGCTGGCTGCACTTTGGAGATATGGCCATCTTCTTGCTCCTGAACGGCTGGTTGCTGTGGAAGCTGGCAGTTTTCGTGGCCCGTCAACGAAGGGTGCAGCCAGAGGTAATGCAACTTTTGTTTCCTCTAGCGATGTTGCTGCCTACATCGTACGGAGCAGCGCACATGCGATATTTGATTCCAATTATTCTGCTGTTGCTTCTTATGGCATTTGATTTACGGACTCATAAGGCCAACACATTCGCGTAGGGCAACCAGCCGCTGGCGTGGGTGGCGAAGTTGAGCCACACAAACTCCACCGCCAAGCAGAAACCCAAGACGCTGACCAAAAGCTGCGGAGGGGTGAGCCCAAACAGCTGTGTGCCTGGCAAGCGCGAACCCACCACCAACTGAAAGGAATCACATACAAAGCAATGCGGTCGACCGCGGTGCTGTTGGAGGGCAAGAGCACCAAGGCGACGGCACACCCCAAAGCCGTGAAGGCGATAGCACGCCAGAGGCGCAGCTCCTGCTGCGTGAGCGCAAACCGCATGGGCCAAAGCAAAAGCAATACGCCAGGGAGCAGGTTCATCGCCACCCGAATCGCGGCGCCTTCGGATTGGTATTCCGCTTCGATGTAGCCGCCCACCAAACCTTCAACCCGCGCAGCCAGGAAAGTTTGAACCAGTGCACCACCCACAATCAATAGCAACAGAAACCGAAGGAATCGCATCGCGAGCGAGCGTCCAGGCACAGCCGGCACAACGAAGGCCAACATCACCAACGCCGTGGAGTGAAAGGTGGCAGCTGCTGCCATCGACAGCAAAAACGGCCGCAAGCGGCCACGGGCCAAGGCGAGCAGACCCGGCATCATCAAGCCAATCGCCACCCCCTGACGGCTGTAGCCCATGGCTACAACGATCACCAGGTAGGGAATGGCCAGGCATAGGGCCAGCCAGGGGCGGGGTTGAGCCCGACAGAACCACACCAAACCAGCCGCAAAAATGGCGGCACTCACCAGGTTCACGCCGTAAATGCCCCATGAGTAGGACGCAAACAACCAATTGAGCAGGGTGTACCCAGGGTCGCCCCAAGAGATAGCCTCCTGGAGGCTCAAGCCTTCGGCTCGGGTGAGGTAGGGCAAGTAGTTGAACCAGTCTCCGCCGACCTCATGGCGCAAGCCGATGAACAACGTGAGCGCGATGCCGATCAACCAGCTCTGCCAGAGCGCCCAAGGGCGATCGGCGCCGCGCAGGCAAAACCCCAGCGGGATCAAAAGCAACAGCCAGTAGGCGATCACAGGATTAGCCCCACTGCTTCAGCCACGTATCCCACATCAGCACGCTCGAAAGAGTTGAGGAGCGGTCGTGGGCGTAGACGAGAAATGGCTGTCTTGACTGACAGAGGGGCACGAGCAGCAAGCCAGGGTTACCAGCAATGACGGTGAACCTCTGTTCGGCACGATCGCTCCCGCGACACCAACGAAAAGAACAGCGAAAGACGCAGATAGCATTGGAAGAATGCAACACTTCGATCAAGTCTAGGCGCGATGGGTTCTAGCTCCATATGGACTCCCTACGTAATCCGTTCGCTCCCGGTGACTACCAGAAAAGATGGTGCCGGGCTGCTGTTGTTGAGGAAGACTTCGTCAACGTAGCTGGACTGGGATCAAATTCTGTCTGTGTTTAACTGATCCAGAGCACTTCTGGTTGATGCCAGCAGGGTGTGGATCGTGACCACGGGCGTGGGTCTTGCAGGCGCACATGCTCGTAAACAACTTCGCTATGATGACCTATGGAATCTCTGGGCAACGCCGGTTTTAGCAGCGTGGTGCCCCAAAAATCGGCTGATTGGGGCCTCGTGTTGCGTTGAGGCCCGCAATCAGCCCCTGGATTGCTGATTCTGGGCTTTTGTAAATCTTTTGTCCTCCCGCCAATGCCCATGAGGCACACCAATTCTGTGTTCACGCCGTAGCCAGTAGAAGTAGATGGCCACGCGCGAGAGATAGATTGGTCAGTGCGCCCAACACATTAATCTTGCAGCGGTTCTTGGCCAGACCGCGCAGCAGGGTCTTCTGAAAGCCAAATTGCTGATTGATCACTCGAAATGGATGTTCGACTTTGGCGCGGGTATGGGCGTTGGCTACCTCGATCAGATCTTACAGCCTTCCCTCTGGCGTCTCTGGTGTGGAACGGCGTTTGCCTGGCCGCATTGCAACTCTGAAATGCGTTGCGGCACCTATCATCTCGTGCCGTTTGGCGATGCGCTGGTAGCCAGCATCGCCATACACCACCTCCTCATCGCCTTGCAACAGCTCGCCGGCCTAAGTGAGTTCATGCACGATGGCTGCAGTGGTCACAACCGAGTGGATCAGACCGGTGTCCTTGTCGACGCCGATATGGATCTTCATCCCGAAATACCACTAGTTGCTCTTCTTAGTTTGGTGCATCTCTGGATCGCGCTTCCCCTCTTTGTTTTTGGTGGAGCTGGGGGCGGCGATCAAGGTGGCATCGACGATCGAGCCCTGCCGCATCGCCATGCCCCGTGCGCTGAGGTGGGCTTTGACGATCTCAAAGATCTGATCGCCCAGATCGTGCTTCTCAAGCAGGTGGCGGAAGGTCAGGATCGTGGTCTCATCCGGGGTCCGCACTGATCAGATCAATGCCGGCAAACCAGCGCATGGTGGGCACCTCGATCAGGTCCTCTTCCATGACCGGGTCGCTGAGCCAATACCACTGCTGCAACAGGTGGATCCGCAGCATGGCGGCCAACGGATAAGAAGGCCTACCGCCTTTCATGCTGGTCTTGCGGTAGTGGGGCTCAATCAAGTCGATCAACGCCTGCCGTGGCACCACCACCTCCATCTCAGGGAGAAACTGCTCGCGTTTGGTCTAATTCTTGGCCGTCATGAGCTCGTAATCCGAGAAGCCGAGCCGCTTGCCGCCCATCAACCCAGTCCTGGACAATGATTACAAGGCCATTGTCCCGCAAATGGCCTGGGTTTTCCAGAGCCTCCCTATATCGACGGCCTTTCCACTGTGACGCTGATGTGGCAGTGCCGGTGGCTCCACGAGTAGACGAATGCTAACGGCCACTGACAGGCCTGCTCTTTGGAGGCAAAAGGCTTCGTGGGTAATCGGGCTGGTAGTTTAATAACATGCACGGGGATGCTGAGTACGGGTTGTCGTTTGAGACCCGTTACAGCGAGAACGACCTGAGTACACCCAATCCTTCCAGACGCCACTCCAGCGTGGTGGCACGCATGGCGTTGCAGTTATCGGCGTTCAGGATCGACGGCTGTTTTTCCCCTTGCTGATCCGCTCACTCACTCAAGCCATGCTCACCAGTTCTGTTGCAAGAGCTGGACCCCCCCCTATGCCGGGCCGGCCTCCAGTTGTAGAGGATGACGGCATGGATGCCCAGAACTGCTGAAATTAGGACAACGCTCTGCCGATGGGGCGGACTCATCCGCCTCCTCACATCAGCCTTGACGGCTTGGCTGTAACGACGTAGTTCGTCATGAGGTCAAATCCCCGATGCACTGATTAGGGGGTAACAAGCTTCCTGAAAGTCACCGCATCAGGCCCGCGATGGGCAATCGCAGCGCCGATTCATGCCGCCATCGGCGCAAAATGTACTGAGGTGAAAAAAGCCAGTGGGCACTGGTCAGCAATACCGCACATCAGTTATCAGCCTTGAACCCAACCACACACCAGTAAGGAGCCCGGGTCGAAAACCGCAGATCAACAAGCGACGCAGCGTTGCACATCTGGCTGATCTGGGCGCGGCTGAAACGCTGCTCCAGGGGGGTGCCGAAGCGGTCGCGGGCGTCGGTGCGCAGGGTATATAGGGTGCAGTGGCGATAGAAGCTCAGGGGCCAGGAGTCCACGTGCAAGCCCACGCATTCTGCCAAGGCAGCCAGGCGAGCGAGGGGCCAGTAGACCATGAGAGCGATCAGGTCGGTGACGAACTGCTTTGGGCGTGGCGAAAGGCGGTGGATCAGCAGGCGAGCGGCATTGGAAAGGCGCCAGAGCAGTCGGAACCAACGGGGGCGGTTGTCGAATGCGTAATAGAGATAGAGCAAAAGCGGCGCACCAGGTTTGAGCAGCTCGGCGCAGGAGCGGATGGCGGCGGCGGTGTCGGGCACATGGTGAAGCACGCCGAGGCTATAGCCAAAGTCTTGACTGTTAGGCAGCAGGCCGCTGGCAGCCACAGAAGCGTGGTGAAACTGAACATTGGGCTGATCGGCCAGTATGTGGCGGGCCACAGCCAGGGCACTGGAAGGGTCGATGCAGTGCAGCCTGCCTACGCGAGGGGCCACGAAACGGGCCCAGCGTCCAGAACCACAGCCCATGTCGAAACCCTCGGCATTGGGCGGCAACTGATGCCAAGGGAAGACGCTGAAATAGTCGCTAAAAACGCGCTCGGCTTCGCAGGGGGCCATGCCCTGCTGATCAAAGCGCTGCCACTCATCGCCGAAACTGGCGACGGTGCGGGGGTCGAGGTTGGGATTTGTAGCCATCAGCTGTGTTGAGCAGCGACAGATCGCTGAATGAAATCGATAAGTACGGGCAAGGCGCTGCGCAGGGAATAGCGCTCCTCAACCAACTGGCGAGCGTCACGCCCCATGCGCTGGCGAAGCGATGGATCACTGGCTAAGCGTTGGAACGCCGCCAGCCACTGATCAGGCGAATGAGCCAGCAGGCCGCATTGGGGCGGGACCGCCTCCACATTGGACCCAACGCGAGAAGCCACCACGGGAATGCCGCAGGCCATGCACTGGATCAGCTTGTATGCGCATTTGCCCCGTGCCCAAGGGGTATCCGGCAATGGCATAACGCCCACATCAAAGTGCTGAATCAGGGGAACTTCGTGCTCCAGGCTCCAGGGCTGCTCGATCACCTCCACGCCGCAAGGGAGAGCAGGAACAGAGGCTCCAACCACGACCAGCCGCACAGAACGCTCGCGGGCCAACTGCTGTAGGGGCTCCACCAACAGCTGGAGATAGGGCGCCGTGGAAGGGCTCCCGATCCACCCCACGGTGAAAGGTTTAACCGAATCCTCGTCTGATGAGGGCACGGAAAGACAGAAATGCTCGGTATCGACAACCGACGGCAACACGACAACGGTGCTGTTAAAGCGGCGCGCATAAGTAGCAAGCCAAGCGTTGCCGGCGGTGACAGCCACGGCCGCTGACATCAGACGATCTATCTTGGCACCCATCAGGGGCTGAAGCATGCGCAGCCGGCCGGAGCGATATTTCAGGAAAAAGGCGTCGTCACAATCGTAGATGAAAGGAATCCGGAGCAAGTAGCGCTCGAGCCAGCTCGGCAGAAAAGGGAGAAGTTCGCAGTGCACGATCGCGAGATCAAAGCGATCCCGGTGGCACAGGGCGAGAAGCCGTCGGTTGTAGGCAGCGATCAGGGCCCGTAATGATGGTCGATCACCCGAGAAAGTGCGCTGCAAGTAAGCATCATCCAACAGCGAGTGGATCTGTAAATCGATTCCAGCCGCGGCCAAGCCTGGTTGGAACTGAGACAGACGCACACGATGACTGGCAGCTTTCGGGCCGTAGAGAGAAAGACCGAGAACACGAATCACGAAGGAAGGCCTTGGCAATCAGGCAAGAATTTCGGTGTAAAGCTGAAGATAGGCGGCGGTGCCGGATTCGAGAGAAAACAAGGCCTCAGCGGTGCGTCGGCAGCGGATGGCTAGCATGGGATCATTTAAAAGAGCCAACAGCTCAGTCACGCAGGCATCCATCTCCTCAGCGGAAGGTCCATTAGCCAATACACCAACTCGGTGCTTGCGGATAACCTGCTCCATATCGCCGACGCCGGGGTTGGCGACGACGGGCCGGCCGCAGCCGAGTACTTCAGCCATACGCGTGGGGCTGCTGCCCAACTTGCTGAGACCGCTGGTGAAAAACATCACCGATGCAGTGTGACGCTGGATTATAGAGGGCATCTCTGCAGGAGCCGCGGATTGGATAAGCAACCGATCGAACCAGGAACAAGCTGAATGGTTAAGGGCGGTACGTATGCGATCTTGCGGGTCCCGACTAATCAATTCAAACCGTGCGGTTGGAACAACTCTTAATACTGCGTCAAAGAAAGAAGAAAGCCAATCCGTGAGGAACCAACCACTCAAGACTGTCCCGACACAACCTATTACCAAAGGAACATCACAAGTAGATGAACAAGGGCTGAAACGCTGCAGATCCGCACAGGTTGGAATTACAACTATCCGCTTCAGTGCAAGCTCATTGGAATAGCGTTTTTGCAAGTAAAGTACGGCCGCGTGAGTGAGCGACACGACCGCAAAGCACTCCTGAAGGCATTGTCTTTCTATCCACAGCAAGGAACGATGAAGAATTGAGCCGCGACGAAGATGCCCTGCCGAGATCAGCTCCTCGGGCCATAGTGCCCGCATATCAAAAATGAATGGAGTCCCCGTAATCCTGAGAAGGATGAGAGCTATAGCAGCGGGCAAATAGGAACGGGCATGGACGAGCATAGGCCGGCGATTTGAACGGAACTGCCAAAGAGCAACAAGCAATAACTGTAGAATTGAGAGAGCAGACACCCAAGGACGGAGATTTGCGCGAAAACGAAGAGGAGTCCAGCAAATACCATAAGTAGCACATATGTCATTAATTGAATTAACTAGAGACAGGTTCGCTCGATCCCCTGGCTTCTCAAAGCTGATTAAGGCAATTCGGCAAAAACTACTAATACCCTTAAGATAAGAAAGAATCTGACTTTGACCAAGTGGCTCAAGCAACCCATTTCTGGTCAAGTAAAGGACTTTACGCATAGGAATGAATAGTTGGTCGGATAATGCGACCATAAGCTGAGGCTAACATATACGTTAAGGGCAAAGCAGAAGCCAAGTCGAAGTAACATAAACGATTTGACCGCCTAGTAAACACAAAGAAAGCGCTATTACCCGGGTGATCAGCAATTAAAGATTTGTATAGCGAGATACTTCGAAATGTTACCTAGAGCAACAACCACAACTCACTCAAGACCCATTTGACTACTATAAGCTGATTAAAGTAGTAGGAAGAAGAGGTGGTACACGCAGAATTCTCGAGTTAGAAAGTGGGATTTGCAACTCAGCTATGAATATGTTGAGTGAATGAAACTAATGCGACTGTGTCTGCGTTGATCTGACAGTTTGTATACCGGCTGGCTTTCTGAGGGTAACGCAGAAATACAGTCACAAGGAGTTAGAAGTATCTGTTCATCACGAGCTTAAAAATTACAGTACCTAGAAAAGGAAAAAGAAAATAGCATTTATAGCACCAGATAAAATAGGCCTTTTAAAGAAGGGTTTAAATCTTATTGTAAACCATGAGTCGTCCGCAGAGATTCCAGTCAACATAGTCGACAAGTATCTAAATACTATGGAGACAATGTGAGACGTTGGGATAATAGTATTATTGGTGCATAGATTTGCCAGGCAGACCGAGCGAGAAAGATGACAAGTACTCTACAAATACATTTTTCGAAAACTGCGATTTAAGCGGACTAAATACTCTTTACAAAGAGGCAGCTAAGATTGATGCTTCCTGAAAGAGTTCAGAGGTTGAAGAGAATTGCTTTTATTTAGGTGAGTTACGGTGAGAATACGAATTACGTTATGGTGTTCATGGAGTGAGGGCTGTAGCTAAAGTGAAACAAGGGGTATGTCTTGGTACTACAGATGTTAAAGAGAGACGAAGGGAGATGGCGAGTGATTGGCCAGTAGAATATATGTACAAATAGCATAAAGGATATAAAGGCATGGAAGAGAGTAAATTGCATAATGCAACATAGGGCATAGATAATATTCCAATAAGATGCTGACGTATAGAGCCGGACATAATAAAAGCTATCAGGATCCGGTGATGAGATCGACAGTTGATTTTGTAGCGGGATGAGAGATTTGCAAACAAAGACTGCAATTGCAGGAAGAATTAGTAAGCACGCAAGGCCAAAAGTTTGAGTTAGGGGAATTTTTATATACGAGTGTAGGTCACATAGCTCGCGGGCCCTGAAAGTCTTCTAACGTATCAATATCAAGTGGCAGGGTTGAAGTAAGCCACGGATAAACGCGTGAACCAAGGTGTGAATTAGAGAGGATTACTGAAGGTTTAAGTATATCAAAATTACCGTTCTGCCAAAGAGTCTGTGGAAGGATTTGGCGGGGACTATTAATAAAGTCGTCCTGAAGAGAGCCCACCACAGGCTCAATAAAACGAGAATCAGGGGTATACTTCCAAGCCTTGAATGGATTTTCTCGTGAGATGGATACAGACCTAATAGAATCAAGCGAATCATAATTATCAAGAAAGTATGTTATAGCTTCATCAATCTCATGAGCATCACGGAGTGGAGATGTAGGACGTAAAAGGACCAAGAGATCTGGCGTTGGTAGGCCAAGCTGAGACAAAGATGAGAGATGAAACTGCAAGAACTCAAGGTCTCTGCTATATTTTGTCGAGATCGCGGCTGGACGAACACCTAAAGAGAGAGCGCCATAATCAACCGCAAGAGATTGGTAGTGCAATGAATCAGTCGAAACATAGGTAAGATCAATGCATGAAGATTTTAACGAGGTATCGATAGCCCAGAACATAAGAGGTTTACCTCTAAAATGCAAAATATTCTTGTTGAGGACTTCAGTACTTCCTTGACGTGCAGGAATAATGGAATGAATCACTTTTATTGTAGGGGAGAAATTCGTTAGCTACAGAAGAGGCGAGTGGTAGTGATTGGCTAGGATGGGTACTCATAAAGTCAAGAAGTAAACATTTAAAAAGGTGAAGGCGAAAGTCTGCTGGTGATTTGGGAATTTGGGAGAGTACAGGGAGATTGCATGGTGATGAGCCGTGGCAACAAAAAGAAGGGGTGAGCATGTCAATATCAAGATGGAATCTTTCACTGGTGAACGAAAAAGCAAAGTGGGGTCTGTGCGAGACGTAGCTTGTAAAGAGTCTTAGAGGGTTGGATTGTTCAAGGTAAAGAGCATTAAACCAGTCATCGCAAGGGTAGATCTTTTTAATGGAATTTCCATTCTGGTATGAAATGATAGTAGAATCCGGGAAGAAATAGTGTATGAGGTCTTGAGCATGGCAAAGAGTTTGTGTACAGCCACCACCAAGAGACATCTGGACTGAATAGCTTTGAGTAAAATCCTCCCAAGGGTGCCATGCCTTAACATTATCAGCATGTTCAATGTTAAATGTAAAGCAATCAACATCCTCAACGAGCTGGCGTATATGAACGCGGAACCAGTGCACTAGAGGATGATATCTATATTGAAATGAGACGAATGTGTTGGGGTCCTCAAGTGAGCTCATGTGGGTCAATTCATTGACAGATGAACAGACAGGTTTTTCTATGAGAATACGGCAAGATGGTGTCAGTGTGCGTATATACGAATAGGTTGTGCTGTGAAGGCTACTCGGGTTGGCTATAATGACATAATCAGTATCGCAAGGCTGTATGTCGTCAAGTGCAATAAAGTTGTTATGGCGTATGTCTTGGAGAAAAGGAGTACGTGTTAAAGGCGAGGAGAACTGTCTGCGAACTCCAACAACGTCAGAAGGAGAATAAATACTGTTGAGTAAGCTCATATAGCGCTGACCAGCAGATCCGCACCCGATGACAAAGATTTTTGGAGACATAAGGGTTACCGTAAATAAGCGTTGAGACGAATGAGGGAGCGCTTGAAACCTGAGAAGTTGTCGTGGTGTCCTTCCCAGACTTCTGGTATGAAAGAGGTTGGATATAGCTGCATCTGTTTGCAGAGGAATTGAAAGTCAAAATCGCCTTCATCAATCATTAGTCCTTCTTCAGTCGTATGCTTGGCGTCAGATAAATGGAGATGGCCCACACGATCTGTAGATAGAAGCGATTCGATAGCACAGTACGGATCGAAGCCATAGTGGTTGGCGGAAAGGAAAGTATGCGAGATGTCTAGACACATTTTCAGACCAGTCGCATCGAGGACTCGGAGGATTGAGTTATACGTAGAAAAAATGTTGTGGTATGCTGTCCCGCCCTGGAGCCATGGGAATGGGGGCATAGATTGAGGTAGAAAAACAACACCAGGATTTACACGAACGAGATTCTGTAATGATTGCACAAGTATTTCTTCACGTTGTTCAACCAAGGCTTCTGGTAGTGGCTCTGAAAATGTGAATCCACCACAATTAAGCACAATCCTGACAATGGGATCGGCCGAATATGCACACAATCTCTTGGCGGCTGAGACTAGGTCTGAGATGCGCGAAAAACTCTCGTCCCTAACGTGGGGTAAAGGTGAAGCAAGATCAATGATAAAACCATCAGAATATTGCTCCACTGCATGCGTGATAAATAAAGATTTAACGGGAACAAGATACTGTGAAGGGTCAAGAGTTAAGTCATCACTTGACATATGAAACTCGTAGAGAGGTGAGTCAAAGATATTGTGTGCTCGGAGGAAGTCTCTGAAACGTACTGGTACACCCCAAGGGCCAAGGCTAGATAAAAGATTGGGCTGTAAAGAATGCATAAATTGAGAGTCCTTCTGAGGCTCCGCAAGAAAATGACAAGGCGATAGTAATTGGAGTGACGTTACGTCTCTAGCAAGAGGTTTACCTAGATACTCGGATCTACTCTTCCAGTTAATACCAGATTGCGGGCTGGCTAGCACTAAGTCATCCTCTATCAGAATATGACCGGTCGGTAATGATCGGGAGTAATGAAGTGATTTGCCGAGAGAACGACGATTCAGTAGTTCGGCAGAGGTAGGGCTGCGGGGAGTACTGTCACCCAAAGCAGAAGAGAGACTTTGCAGGTTTTTAATAAGAGACGAAAGCTCATTTGGTGTAAGGGAGGCTTGATGGTCAGTACCATCCTGATCGCGGGAGTGAGTGATATGTACTTCAAATAACTTAGCTCCAGCACCAAGTGCTAAATATGAAGGTTCAACGGAACCGTCATGAGATGAATAACCAACAACTCTTCCGGTTATCTGATGCAACCTGGAAAGATATCGAAGATTCAGGTCACATCGAGGCGCAGGGTATGTAGAGTTTGTGTGAAGAAAACAAATATTATCATTAAGTACATCTACAGTCGCAAGGGCATCAAGAATTTCGTACTCATAGGCCATGCCTGTTGAGATGATGAGTGGAAGCCCCGTTGAGGCAGCTTGCTTTAACAAGGGAATATTTGTAAGATCACAGGATGCTATTTTGATTGCATGAGGGTTATACGTAAGGCCACGCAATAATGCTTTATTATCAAAAGGGGTAAAGATGGTGATAAGTCCTTTGGTCTTTGCATAGGAGAACATGCAGCGCTCTTCATCAGGCGTAAGAGATACAGAATTAATTTGCTTCCTGATGTACTCAGCCGAAAGATCTTCATGGCCTGTACGAGCAACGCCATACGTTATGTCTGACCGTAGCTGGAACTTAACAGCATGTGCACCTGAACTGGCGGCCGCATCAATCAAGGAGATAGCTGATTCGAAGTTACCATTATGGTTAACTCCAATCTCTGCTACTATAAATATGGAGGGAGTTTCTGAAGTGATTAAATGGGATGAGATATTGAATCGAGAAAGAGAGCTATAAACAGCGACTGCGACAGGTTCGTTACTGTCATTCAGTAGAGGCACTGAAGTTATAGTATCAGACATTAGGCGGATAATGGCTGACTCGGAGTCGTAAATCCGAGCAGAAACCGGAGTTCGATTAACGTGGTACTGAACATGTTCCTCTAGTGATGATGGAGATAATGAGATAGATCGCAATACGTCACCTACACTTAGGGTGCCAAATAGGGTACCATCTGGACGAACAACGATTAAAGGCTTGCCAAAAGTTCTTGAAAATTTGTCAAGCGCCTCCGATAATGTAATATTAAGTTGAATTGTCCAGTTCTGGACAGGATGACGAGTGATACTATTAATCATCGTGACGACCAGCCGCCATCAAGAAGAATTGTAGAGCCATTAAGAAATGAGGGAGATGAAGTCATGAGATGCAGCAAGAAATCGGATATCGATGGAAGATCAGAGAAAGCCTTCGTTGGAGAAAGTTCCATAAAGTTTTTTTCGAATACCTGAGAAGGATTATCTACAATAGCATGAAGAGCTACATTGTTGCATCTAATATTGTACTGTGCGAAATTAGAGGCAACAAGCTTGCTGAACATGGGAAAAGTACTTTTTGATATAGGATAAGAAAAGGATTTGTTCATAAATGATGAACCATCTGGATTCATATATAGGCGCTGGTCGGGGGCAACATCTCCATAAACTGAGCCAAGAAGAAAGATCGATCCACCACCGATCTTAGCCATCCGATCTACGGAGATAGCTAGAAGCCGATAGGTCATAGAGATATTGCTAGTGACATTTCGACAGAAGTCGTCAACCGATTCGCGAACTGATAAAATATTTTCCGTATTGAGATTTGGGTTTGATGTGGCTTGAGCTGGAGCCTTGACATCAAGACCAGCGCAATGAAGAACAGCAAAGGGTTTAGTGATATTGCTGAGGAAGGCTTCTAGGGCAAGCTCAGAACTTGGCGCGGAAAGATCAGCAGTAAGGTGATTAAAGGAATCTATTTGGGAGGATGGAACGATGTCCGTGGTGTAAACGTTATATGATTTGGTTTTAGCGAGAGAAACAACAGAGGAGCCAATAAGACCTTCACTACCGGTTACAACGATGGATTCAATCATGGCGAAGCAAATAAATGATGAAACAACTAGTGGCATTATAGGCTGATAGCACTGGTTTGAGGGGATTTCATCACATTAGGCTAATGTACTGCGTACAAGAAGCAAATTACTTAAGCGTTGCCTAGAAGAATGTATCAAGAGACAACAGAATCGCAGAAGTGAGATTGTTGCGTGGCTGAAAAAACACAAACTGGAGTAATAGATGCAGAGGTGGCGAGGATTGACGATGGCAGTTTAGACGAGAAAATATTGCTTAGATTGATTACGCAGTAGGACATGGCAGTACATCAGGAAAGGACGAAAGAGATAGATGCAATGTGATTGATATAGTCGGGGTCTAGCGAGTAGGACTCATAGACCAAAAGGCTGAAGCAGGTAATGAGTGTCTAGGTTGGCAGAGTTAGATTGAGTATTAGGAAAAGAACGAAGAAATAGAAAGAAAGAAAAAGACTAGACAGTAGCCTAAAGGGGTAAATAGTGGCGATAAGGAGCATTACTTGCTGATAACAGTCAATCTAGTATTATGTTACTGGGGTACGCCTGCAAGCAATGTGTAAAGATGCTATCGACCAGGAAAGCATTTTAAGCATGGGGCGTACTGGCAATAGAATGAATCAGACAAGGATAATGCCCTATTACTCCAAAGAGCAATTCTGTGAGTGGGTCGCTGCATTCGTCAAATGGGAAATTTATAAGTAACGACACAACGGGATCAGACGTGACGCCCAATCAACGTCATAGTGGCCAGGCTGTGGAGATCAGCCGCCATCGCGATGTCGTATACGAACGAGGCAGACGGCTCAATCCAAGGAGATGGTCACGATCAACTAGGTGCAGGCGTGCACCGGAGGTTGTTTGGATTAATCAGCCGCCAGATAAACTCAATGAATCAGGACAGCTACCGTTGATGCATGCGGCCTGAATGTTCTGTCTCAGCAGGTTGACGCACCTATGCATCGTCAAGCCCTTCTCGGCTTTTCCCGATTGCACGAGCACGCTGGGCAAGCTCCGCTATCAGGTTGGCTGAGTCCCTTCCCAGGAAAGCGGCCAGCCTGATCGGGGGACTGAGCACCGTGTCCCCGATTTCATGCGCTCATGGCTGCTGGCCGCAATGACCCAGCCTGCAGCAGGCGGTAGACCTCGCGGGCAATGAACCGTTTGAGGCAGCGCAGGATC
>Ga0194123_10004057_pt1 | contig 16897 bp, 13 predicted proteins | sample TA2MahsurfametaG_5_FD_155479 | JGI IMG/M metagenome (GOLD analysis project Ga0194123, IMG submission 155479) | Freshwater microbial communities from Lake Tanganyika, Tanzania - TA2015023 Mahale A surface | ecosystem: Environmental > Aquatic > Freshwater > Lake | place: Tanzania: Lake Tanganyika... | reverse complement strand
TCTCAAAAACGGGTCGCGATTCTAGCACGCGCCCGGCGCGCGCCGACGCCCCAAACCGGTGCGAACACGGCGCGCTGCGCCCGCTCCCGCCCTGTTTTGGGGCGCGCGTTGGGTTGGGAGGGCCTTAGGCATGCCGCGATGGTGCGGATTGGCTGGCACGGGATATGCGAAATCGTTTCTCCAAATCCTTTCCTCACCTGGGAGAACCCCATGACAATTCGCTCCTGCCTTGCCGCTTCGCTGCTGGTTGCCGCCGTCTCGCCCGCCTTTGCAGCAGATCCCGCACCGTTTACCGGCAACATCACGCTGGCCTCGGACTACAAGTTTCGGGGCTTCACCCAGACCCGCTATCAGCCCACGCTGCAGGGCGGCTTCGATTACGCGAGCAAGTCCGGGTTTTACGTAGGCAACTGGAACTCCAATGTCGAGCAGTCGCTCTACAACGGCGCGTCGCTCGAGATGGATGTCTATGGGGGATACAAAGGCACCCTGGGTAAGCTCAGCTACGACATTGGCGCAATTTATTACACCTACCCGGGCAGCACGGGCGTGAAGATCGATAACAAAGAGGTTTACTTCGGCATTGGCGCGGGGCCGGTGACTGCCAAGCTGTTTTACTCAACCGACGACTACTTTTCGACCCAGGCGCTGTTTCGCGCCGCCAATAATGGTAAAAGCGGCGGTTCAACCAAGGGCACCACATACCTCGACCTGGCCGCGACCCATGACCTGGGCAGCGGTTGGGGTGTAAACGCTCACGTCGGCTTTCTGAGCCTGAAGAACGGCACTGCGAACGGTCTGTCCGGGAACTCGGTCACCGATTACAAGGTGGGCGTCACCAAGGACATTTCCGGCTGGGTGCTGGGCCTGTCCTATCTGACCACCAGCAAGAAAGGCTTTTTCACCACCGGCGCGCTGAACGACGTGACCAAAACCGCGGGTGACGCCCGCGCGCTGGTCTCGCTTGCGAAGACCTTCTAAGCGGGTTGCCCAGCCGGGCTTGCCTGAATGCGGGCCCGGCGTCGTTTCACCGAGAGGATGCACACATCATGAAACTGATCACCGCGATCATCAAACCATTCAAGCTCGACGAAGTCCGCGAGGCGCTTTCCGCGGTTGGCGTTCAGGGCATTACCGCGACTGAAGTCAAAGGATTCGGTCGTCAGAAGGGTCACACCGAGCTGTACCGGGGGGCCGAATACGTCGTTGATTTTCTGCCCAAGGTGAAGATCGAAGCCGCCGTGGCCGACGACCTCGCCGAGCGCGCGGTGGAGGCCATCGAAAGCTCCGCCCGCACTGGCAAGATCGGTGACGGAAAAATCTTCATCTACGACCTTGAACAGGTCGTGCGGATCCGTACCGGTGAAACCGGCAACCAGGCTCTGTAAGCGCCCAGACGGAGAATTCATATGAAATCGATTATTCGAATCCTGGCGCTGGCTGCAGCGCTCCTGTGCGCGCCCATGGCCTCGACCTTCGCGTCGGCGCCTGCCGCCACGGCATCTGACGCAGTGGCCTCGGCCGTGATGGCTCAACCGGGTGCCGTTCTGTTGGCGCAGGCGAACACGTCTGTGGCGTCCGCGCCGGTCCTGCTTGCGCAGGCAAGCGCCCCTGCCGCGGCCCCTGCCGCAGCCAGTGCGAAGCCCGCGGAGGCTGCGCCGCCCACCCCGAACAAGGCTGATACGGCGTGGATGATGGTCTCCACCATGCTGGTGATCCTGATGTGCATCCCCGGCCTCGCGCTTTTTTACGGCGGCCTGGTGCGCTCAAAGAACATGCTGTCGGTTCTGATGCAGGTGTTCACGATCTTCGCGCTGATCAGCGTGCTGTGGGCTATTTATGGCTACACGCTTGCCTTCGGCGGTGACGGCAGCTTCTACGGAACCTTTGACAAACTGTTCCTGAAGGGCATCACGCCTGACTCGATCGCAGCCACATTCAGCAAGGGTGTCGTCATTCCTGAGCTGACCTTCGTGGCATTCCAGGCAACGTTTGCCGCCATCACCTGTGCGCTGATCGTGGGCGCCTTTGCAGAGCGGGCCAAGTTTTCCGCCGTGCTGTTGTTCTCGGCCCTGTGGTTCACGTTCTGCTACATCCCGACCGCGCATATGGTGTGGTACTGGGCGGGTCCGGATGCGATCACCGATGAGAAGTCGCTTGAAGCCGTGACCGCGGCCGCGGGCTTTCTCTGGGCCAAGGGTGCGCTCGACTTCGCTGGCGGCACCGTGGTGCACATCAACGCGGGCGTGGCGGGTCTGGTGGGCGCTTACGTGATCGGCAAGCGCGTTGGTTACGGCCGCGAAGCGATGGCACCGCACTCGCTCGTGATGACCATGATTGGCGCATCGCTCCTCTGGGTGGGCTGGTTCGGCTTCAACGCGGGTTCCAACCTCGAAGCCAACGGCACCGCGGCGCTTGCATTCGTCAACACGCTGTTTGCCACCGCGGCTGCCACGGTTGCCTGGATATTGGGCGAGTGGTCAAGCAAAGGTAAGCCCTCGATGCTGGGTGCCGCCTCCGGCGCAGTCGCTGGTCTGGTAGCGATCACCCCGGCTTGCGGATTCGTGGGTCCGATGGGCGCGCTGATCATCGGCCTGGTGTCGGGCGTGCTGTGTCTGTGGGGCGTCAATGGCCTCAAGCGGATGCTGGGTGCCGACGACTCGCTTGATGTGTTTGGCGTGCACGGTGTGGGCGGTACTGTTGGTGCCCTCCTGACTGGCGTGTTCGCATCCCCCACGCTGGGCGGCACCGGCATCTTTGACTACGTGAAGAACGTGCCCAACCCCGAGTACTCGGTCGGATCTCAGGTCTGGATCCAGCTTCAGGGCGTGCTGATCACGGTGGCCCTGTCAGCGGTCGTGGCGTTCATCGCCTTCAAGATCGTCGACCTGCTGATCGGTCTCAGGGTCGCTGAAGATGAAGAGCGCGAGGGACTGGATATTGCCTCGCACGGTGAAACTGCGTATCACCGCTGATCGCAGGTCAGCCTTCACCAACGGGGCGCGAGCGATCGCGCCCCGTTTCGTTTGACAAGGCGCTTCGGGCTGCCGGCGACGAGCCAAGTAGAATTGGGGTCCGTCAGTCAACTGAGAAGGCGGGCGCGCCCCGGGATGTCGCACTGCCCGGCGCAGCCCCGGCTCTGCGCCCATGGTTCCGCACCTTGTTACCGCTCAATCCGGCCCGCTGCTCGATCTCGAGCGTCGGATGCTTGCTGCCACCGCCCAGATCGAACGATGGTTTCGCCTGGAGTGGCAGGATCACACGCCGCCGTTCTACGGCTCGGTCGACCTTCGCAACGCCGGGTTCAAGCTTGCGCCGGTTGATACCAATCTGTTCCCGGGTGGATTCAATAATCTGTCCGAGCCCATGTTGCCGCTGGCGGTGCAGGCAGCCATGGCAGCCATTGAAAAATACTGCCCCGACGCGCGAAACCTGCTGCTGATCCCAGAGAACCACACGCGCAACACCTACTACCTGCAAAACGTGGTGCGGCTGCGGCAGATTCTCAGGCAGACGGGTCTGGATGTGCGCCTGGGGTCGCTGAACCCGGAAATCACAGGCCCCACCACGCTCGACCTGCCCGACGGTCAGACCCTGCAGCTGGAGCCGATTCGCCGCATCGGTCGGCGCGTGTCGCTCGAGGGGTTTGATCCCTGCGCAATCCTGCTCAACAACGATTTGTCGGCAGGCACGCCCGCGCTGCTCGCTGACCTGTCCGAGCAGGTACTGCTGCCTCCGCTTCACGCCGGCTGGTCGGTTCGCCGAAAAACCCGCCACTTCGCCGCGTACAACGAGGTGGCCAAGCGCTTTGCCAAGCTGCTCGATATCGATCCGTGGCTGGTCAATCCGTATTTTGCGGCCTGCACCAAGATTGACTTTCAGGCGCGAGAGGGCGAAGAATGCCTGGCCACCGGGGTTGAGACACTGCTCAGTCAGATTCGGGCCAAATACCGCGAGTACAACATCGACGAGACGCCTTTTGTCATTGTGAAGGCGGACGCGGGCACGTATGGGATGGGCGTGATGTCCGTCAAAGACCCCGCTGAAGTGCGCAATTTGAACCGCAAGCAGCGCAACAAGATGGCGGTGGTCAAAGAAGGCCTGCAGGTCAGTGACGTGATTTTGCAGGAAGGCGTACACACGGTTGAGTCGGTGGAGGGCGGTATTGCCGAGCCTGTGGTTTACATGATCGACCGGTACGTGGTGGGTGGTTTTTATCGTGTGCACGCGTCACGCGGCCGCGACGAAAATCTGAACGCCCCCGGCATGCACTTTGTGCCATTGCCGTTTGCATCAAGCTGCAACCTGCCCGATACACAAAGCGACCCCGATTCGGCGCCCAACCGCTTCTACGCCTACGGCGTGGTGGCGCGGCTCGCGCTGCTTGCGGCGTCCGTAGAGCTTGAACAGACCGACCCTGATCCCTCGCGTCATGGCTGAGCCCACCATGCGACTCCTTGTCATCGCCGATCCGCTTGCGTCGTTCAAGCCTTACAAAGACTCCACTTTTGCGATGATGCTTGAGGCCGCACGGCGCGGCCACGCGCTTTATTTCTGCGAGCAGCATGCGCTTGCTTCGCGCGGCGGCCGAATACGCGCCCAAGCAGCGTCGCTATCGATCACCGACCCCTCAGGCGAGCGCGACCCCTGGTGGTCGCTGGGTCCGATCCAAGATGAACCGCTTGCCCAATTCGATGCGGTGCTGATGCGAAAAGATCCGCCCTTCGATATGGAGTATGTGGCATCCACCTGGCTGCTTGAGCAGGCGCAGCGTGAGGGGGCGCGCATCTACAACGATCCTCGCGCCGTGCGCAATCACAACGAGAAACTCGCCATTCTTGAGTTTCCGCAGTTCACCGCACCCACCATCGCGACCCGCAGTGCCCAGGATCTTCGCGATTTCGTGTCCGAACATCGCGAGGCGGTGTTCAAGCTGCTCGACGGCATGGGCGGCATGTCGGTGTTCCGGGCGCGCGCCGATGACCCGAACCTGTCGGTGATCATCGAAACCATGAACCGGTTTGGCGATCGCACAGTCATGGCGCAGCGCTTCATTCCGGCTATCACAGAGGGCGACAAGCGGGTGCTGCTGATCGGGGGCGAGGTGGTGCCCTATTGTCTTGCGCGCATTCCGCAGGCAGGTGAATTCCGCGGCAATCTTGCCGCTGGCGGCCGCGGCGTGGCCCGACCGCTCGCTGCACGCGATCGCGAGATTGCACAGGCGCTGGCACCCGTTCTGGCCGAACGGGGCCTGCTGCTGGTCGGGCTTGATGTCATCGGCGACAACCTCACCGAAATCAACGTCACCAGCCCGACCTGTTTCCGCGAGATCACCGCACAAACCGGCTTTGATGTCGCGGCAATGTTCATCGATGCGCTTGAACGCGCCAACGCGCTGCCGCGACCGGCGCTCTGACAGCCGCGCCCGATCGACGATGATAGGAATTCTGCTGGTATCGCATGAGCCGCTCGGCACGGCTTTGCTCAATTGCACGCGACACATCTTTGGCCGCTTGCCGGTTCAGCTTGCCGCGCTCGATGTCATTCCCGACGAGGATCCGGATGTGGCGCTCAACGCCGCACGCGAACTGCTCGCGCGTATCAACGACGGCAGCGGCGTGATCGTGCTCACCGATGTGTTTGGCGCCACGCCGTCGCGGATCGCCACGCAGCTCGCCGAGCGCGACCGCGTGGTGGTGGTGGCGGGCGTCAATCTGCCGCTCTTGATCAAGGCGCTGGGCAACCGCCGCGGACCGGTGGATGAACTGATCGATACGCTGATCGAGTCGGGTCAGCGCGCAATACGGTTGGTGGATGGCGCCGATCTCGGCGACTCACAGGCAACCCCCCAGGAGGCCCGAGATGGCACGCGCTGAGGTCACCGTCGTCAACCGGCTGGGCCTGCACGCCCGACCGTCGGCCAAGCTGACGGCGACGGCCGGGCGGTTCCGGTCCGAGGTCTGGCTTTCGCGCAACACGCGGCGAGTCAATGCCAAGAGCATCATGGGGGTGATGATGCTTGCAGCAGCGCGCGGCAGTACGCTGGCAGTTGAGGCAGACGGCGTCGACGCCGACGAAGCGGTGAAAGCTGTTGTCGATTTGATTGCCTCGGGATTCGGCGAGGAGCTGTAGCGTGTTGAGCTTTCAGGGCACCGGAATCGGCGGCGGTATCGCGATTGGGCGTGCCCGTGTGCTCGAGGTGGCCAGTCGCGACGTGCCAAGGCGGCGTCTTGAAGCCACCGAGGTTGTCGCTGAGCAGGCGCGGCTTGCCCAGGCGATTGATCGCGTCAAAGCTGAACTTACCGGGCTTGCCGCGAGCCTTCCCGAAGGTGCGCCCACCGAAGCGGCTGCACTCCTTGAAGTTCATGCAATGATCCTCGATGACCTCGCCTTCAGCGGGGCGGCGCGCGAGGTGATTGCCGAACACTTATGGAACGCTGAGTGGGCGATGTCGGCGCAGGCGGGCCACCTGGCTGCGCAGTTCGAAGCGCTCGATGACGCGTACTTGCGCGAGCGCGGCCGCGATGTGCAGCAGGTGGCCGATCGGGTGATGCGCGCGCTTGCCGGAATGGGCGGGCGGCTGGCCGATGGCAATGAGCCCGCGATTTTCGTCGCCGAAGACATTTCGCCGGCCGATATGCTCACGATGCGAAGCGCACTGGGTTTCGCCATTGACCTGGGCGGTGCCACCTCGCACACAGCCATCCTTGCACGCAGCATGAATGTGCCGGCAGTACTGGGGTTGGAAAGCGTTCGCTCGCAGGTGCAGGACGATGATTGGCTGATTCTGGATGGCGATGCCGGCGTCCTGATCGTCGCGCCCGATGCCGCGGTACTGGCCGACTATCGCTTGCGGCAGGTCGCGGGCGAGCGCGAGCTCGCGCAGCTCCAGCGGCTCGCGGGGCTTGCCACCGTGACACGCGACGGTCACCCGATTTCGCTTCAGGTCAATATTGAGCGGCCCGACGAAGCGCTTGAGGCCGCTGAATCAGGCGCTGCGGGTGTGGGGCTGTTTCGCTCCGAGTTTTTGTTCATGAACCGACGCGAGTTGCCGAGCGAAGACGAGCAGTTTGAAGCCTACCGGCAGGTGGTGCGTGCGATGCGCGGTCGCCTCGTCACGATTCGCACTATTGATGTCGGCGCTGATAAAGCGCTCGAGTCCGCGGCATCGGTCTCGTTTCCCGCCGCAGTGGCCACCAATCCGGCACTCGGCCGTAGGGCGATTCGTTACAGCCTCGCCCAGCCCCAGGTGTTTCTCGCGCAGCTGCGCGCGATTCTGCGGGTATCGGCGATCGGCCCGGTCAGGCTGCTGGTGCCGATGATCGCCCACCACCATGAGGTCGACAGCCTGCTGCGGTTGCTTGCGCAGGCGCGCGGCCAGCTGCGGGCTGCCGGCCATCCCTTTGATCCCGCACTGCCGGTGGGCGCGATGATCGAGGTGCCCGCGGCAGCGCTTTGCGCGTCCTACTTTGCGCGGCGGCTCGACTTTCTCTCGATTGGCACCAACGATCTGATCCAATACGCGCTCGCGATCGATCGTTCCGATCATGAAGTCGCGTCGCTCTACGACCCCTTTCACCCCGCGGTATTGCGACTGGTCGCGGGCACGATTCGCGCCGCGCGCAAAGCCAATCGACCCGTATCGGTCTGTGGCGAAATGGCCGGCGACTGGCAGGCCACGGCGTTGTTGCTCGGCATGGGGCTTACCGAGTTCTCGATGCACCCGGCGAGCCTGCTGCGCGTCAAGCGGGAGATCCTGCAAGCCGATATCGGCTGGCTCGCGCCAAAGGTGGCCCGAATTGTGGCAGGTGATGATCCGGTGCGCGCTGCCGCCGCGCGCAAGCGACTTGTAAAAGGTCAGCCACAGGTTGCGAGCACCCCGACCGCGATTTGACGGATCGCCACGCTCAGCTAAACTTCATGCAGTTCTGTCGCGCCGATTTGAAGACTAGCTTGCGGGCGCGTAACAAATACGGCTAAAGCGGTGTGGACGCAGCCCCACCCGACCCGCAGCCAGCAAGCCGGTCGGGTTTTTGTTTTTTGGGCCTGCCGTTTTTCCGAGCTCCGATGACCGCATCAGCAGTTGAGCCACAACGCATTCGCTTCGATGCGCCGCTTGCATTATCCAGCGGCGCATCGATCAGCGACTATGAGCTCGTCTATGAAACCTATGGCGAGCCCAACGCTGACGGCAGCAACGCGGTGCTGGTGTGCCATGCGCTGAATGCCTCGCACCATGTCGCTGGCGTGTCGTCGCGCGATCCAGATGACATCGGCTGGTGGGACAACATGGTGGGGCCTGGCAAGCCCGTCGATACCCGGCGGTTTTTCGTGATTGGCGTGAACAATCTGGGCAGCTGTTTCGGCTCCACGGGCCCGATGTCCATCAATCCGGCCACCGGCAAGCCCTATGGCCCTGATTTTCCGGTGGTCACCGTCGAGGACTGGGTGCACAGCCAGGCGCGGTTGGCCGACCGGCTGGGCATCGATCGCTTCGCCGCGGTGATGGGCGGAAGCCTGGGCGGCATGCAGGCGCTTGCGTGGAGCACTCTGTATCCGGAGCGACTGCGGCATTGCGTGGCCATCGCCTCGGCTCCTCGCCTGTCGGCACAGAACATCGCGTTCAACGAGGTGGCGAGGCGCGCGATTCTTACCGATCCCGAGTTTCACGGCGGCCGCTTTTACGATCACGGCGTGGTGCCGTCGCGCGGGCTGCAGGTCGCGCGCATGATCGGACACATCACCTATCTGTCTGATGATTCGATGGCTGAAAAATTCGGCCGGGCGCTGCGCGACAACGCCGAACGCGCGCAACCAGGCGACTACCGTTTTACATTCGATGTCGAGTTCGAAATCGAATCGTATCTGCGCTACCAGGGTGAAAAATTCGCCCGCTACTTTGATGCGAACACCTATCTTCTGATCACCCGCGCATTGGATTATTTTGACCCGGCACGTCACGCCGGCGGCGATCTGTCACAGGTGTTGGGGAAGGCGCATGCGGCCTTTCTGATCGCCTCCTTCACCACCGATTGGCGGTTTGCGCCCGAGCGCAGCCGTGAAATCGTCCAGGCTTTGTTGAAGGCCGGCCGACGCGTCAGCTACGCCGAAATCAATGCGCCGCACGGGCATGACGCGTTTCTGCTGGAAGATCCGCAATATCACGCGATCATCCGATCCTACTTTGAGCGAATCGCAGCCGAATGCGCCGCAGGGGGCGATCGTGAGTGACACCACCACCCGTCCCACTCAGCAGCTGCCGCTGCGCCCCGATCTGGCGCTGATCGCACAATGGATTCCGCAGGGCGCCCGGGTGCTTGATCTTGGCTGCGGCGACGGCGCCTTGCTCGATTACCTGAGCCGCGAGCGCGGCTGTACCGGCTACGGTGTTGAGATCGATGATGCGCGAGTGCTGGCGTGCGTGCGTCGCGGTGTCGATGTCATTCAGCGCGACATCGAGGCCGGGCTTGGCATGTTTGGCGCAGGCGCCTTCGATGTCGTGGTGCTGTCGATGGCGCTGCAGGCCACGCATCAAACCGAGAAAGTGCTGGCCGAAATGAGCCAGGTGGCTGCGCAGGGCATTGTGTCCATTCCCAATTTCGGCCACTGGTATCACGCCTGGTCGATTCTGATGGGGCGGATGCCGGTATCACGCGAGATGCCCTATCAGTGGTATGACACCCCCAATCTGCATCTGGCCACCGTGCGCGATTTCGAGGAGTTTCTGGCGCGGCTCGAACTGTCAATCATTCGCCGGGCTTTCCTCGCCAACGGTCAGCCGATTGCGCGCCTGCCGGGGCTGCGCGCCACCCAGGCTATCTATAGCTTTCGACGCGGCTAAGCCGGCGCGGGGCTGCCGCTAGCGCAGACCCGCGAGCCGCAAGGCAACACCTGCCGCGCCAAACAGCGCGATCGTGGTGATCACCGGCAGTTTCCTGACGGCCAGCAGCCAGACCGCCAGCCCGGTTGCCGCTAGCGCAGCCCAGTCGAATGACCCGTCAGCGCTGCGAACCAGCACTGCCTGAGCGAGCGTCAGCGACAGGCTCGCGATCACGCCCACCACCGCAGCCATGACAGCCGACAGCGCGGCGTCGAGCCGCGGCAGGCTTCGGGTTGATTCCACCAGCGGGCCGCCCACCAGAATAAAAATGAAGGAGGGCAGAAACGTGAAGAAGGTGGCCGCCAGCGCGGCAGCCGAGCCTGCGGCAGCGAGGCTTGTCGCCCCGAAGATCTGTTGGGTCCAGCCGCCCACGAATCCAACGAATGCCACGATCATGATCAGCGGGCCCGGCGTGGTTTCGCCCAGCGCGAGCGCATCAAGCATCTGCGCGGCGCTCAGCCAGCCATAGTGTTCAACGGCCGCCTGGTGCACATAGGGCAGCACCGCATACGCGCCACCAAAGGTCACGAGCGCGGCCTGCGTGAAAAAGCGCGCCATGTCGGTGAGTGTGGCGTTGTCCGAGGCCACGACGCTGCATGCCACCCAGCCGAGCAGCCACAGCACGAGTCCGCTGGCGGCGATCGCCAGCATGCGTAACGGACGTACTCGCGCATGCGCCGGAATTGGTGTGTCGTCATCGATCAGCGCGCGTGCTGCGACCGGCCCTGGCACGGCTGCGTTTGACGAGGCGCCGTGCGATGGCATTGGCGCAGCCGCGCGCCTCCCCACCCAACCCACCAGGGCTGCGGCAATGATCACCAGCGGAAACGGCAGGCCTGCCGCGTGCAGCGCCACAAATGCGCCAACGGCCACCAGCCACAGGCGCGCTGAGCGCAGCGTCCGCGAGCCGATTCGCCAGCCGGCGCTGAGCACCAGCGCGACCACCGCCGGTTTGATGCCGTCCAGCAGGCCGCTGAAAGCGGGCAGATGCCCGTAGGCCATATAGGCCCATGCGATTAGCGTGATCAGCAGAAACGAGGGCAGAACAAACAGCAGCCCGGCCAGCACGCCGCCTGCGGTCCGGTGCATCAACCAGCCAAGGTAAGTGGCCAGCTGCTGCGCCTCAGGCCCCGGCAGCACCATGCAGTAGTTGAGCGCGTGCAGAAAGCGCTTTTCTGAAATCCAGCGGCGCCGCTCGACCAGATGCTCGTGCATCAGGGCGATCTGACCCGCGGGGCCGCCGAAGCTGATGAAGCCGAGCTTGATCCAGAACCAGAGCGCCTCTCCGAACGGCACGGCCTGACTGGCCTCGCGGCCGTCAGGCTCTGGGGCTTGCATCGGATCGGGCTTGGGTGAAGAGGCCATCGGGCGGGGCAACCGCAATCGGTGAACAACCGTGAAGCTTAGAGACTTCCGCGCAGCTCTGCTTGCAGGGACTGCTTGGACGGGTCGCCCGGACTGATTGATTGGATAGGCCGCCTGGACAGACCCTTCGGTCGATTGTCCGCTTGCAGTGGGCGCCCCGACCATCCTGGGATGAGCAACCAACGCCATTCCGGGGCGCGCCCGTCCCCTGTTCCACGGGCCCAACCGTCACGCCTCCCGTTGCGCCTGGCGATCATGTCGTTCTGGTGGCGAGCGGCGGTTGCCGCGGCGCTTGCGCTGTCAGGCTTCGCGCCAGCACTCGCAGCCTGTACGCCGGCTGGCGGGCTGCCGGGTTCGCCGCGCGCGGCCTCGCCGGTGGGCTCGGTGCTCGCCGGGTTGGGTGTGCTGGGGCCCATCAGCCGTCTCGATGCCGCGCTGGCCGAGGCAGCCATCGGACGCGCGCCCGCGGCAACGCCCGATTGCGCACGCAGCGCGCAGGCGGTCGCGCAGCCGGAGCCTGCAAGTCTTCCGGCGGCAGCGCCTGATCGCAGCGCCGGCAACCCGTTTGATGTCGTCACCGGCGGTAAGCATGAGCAGCGGATCGATGTGGCGCTGCCCGGGGTCGACTCCGCCACCGCGATCGATCATCGCGGCCAGTCCACCGGGGCGCTCGAGCGCCTGGCCTTCGACTCGGCGCTCACTTTTCAGTTCAGTCGCTTTTACTCGAGTGGCAACACCTTCTCGCTGTCGCTGGGGCCCGGCTGGAGTCACAGCTTCGATACGCGGATGGCGCGTCGCCGGCTGAGCGCACCCCCAGCAGCCGGCCTCCCGGCGGCCGAACTTCAGCTGCTGCAGGCCGATGGCCGGCGAATCGCGATGCAGCCGGTCGCGCAGATCACGCCATCCCGTGTTCGCTATCAGGGCAGCGATCTGACCGATGGTGTGATCGAGGAGGACCTGGCAGCAGCCGATCATCCCTGGATCTGGCGGTGGCCCTCTGGGCGGAGGCTCGCGTTTGATGCGAAGGGCCGCCTGGCCGAGGTGGTTGCGCCCGATCTCGACCGATTGGTGCTGCGCTACGACGCATCGGGTTGGCTCGCAGCGGTCGAAGATCGGCATGGCCGGGCGATTCGTCTGGTCCATGAATCTGGCCGACTGACCGAACTTCGACTGCCCGATGGCCAGTCGATTCGCTACGCATACGACGCCGAGCGCAGGTTGGTGGGCGTGCGCTATCCGGATGGTCGCCTGGTTCAGCACCACTATGAAGATGGGGTGCGACCTGAGCGGCTGACCGGAACGACCGAACCCGATGGCCGGCGCAGCCGGTTTCGCTACGCCCCCGACGGCCGCGTCGTATCGAGCGCGAGCGATTCGAATGACGCGCGCAACGAGGTACGGGCCACTTACCGGCTCGATCACACCACCGGGCACAGCGGCGAAACCGTGCTGGAGTTCCAGGGCCAGGCGACCCGCTATCGTTGGCGGCTGGAGTCATCGGGCGTGGGCCTGATCGTCAGCGCGGAGGGCGCGGGCTGCCCCGTGTGTCCGGAGGTCGGGCAGCGGCTGGCGCGCGATGGCCAGGGCCGACCCGTCGCCTGGGGGGAGTGGCGGCTTGGCTATGACCGGCAGGGCCGGATCGTCTCGCTTTCCCGCGGGGCTGCGGCATCCGATCCGGTCTGGCGCTTCAGTTATGCAAGTGCCGACCCGCTCGCACAGCCCTCGGGGCTGGATGCGCCCAGCGTGGTGCCTGCGCAGCGTCGCCAGCTCCAGTTCGCCCACAATACCCGCGGTCAGCTCACGCTGCTGATCGAGCGCGGTTGGGCCCCGTACTCGGACGGAATTAGACCCGTGTCACGGGGTGTGCGGATTGTGCATTCGGAGTCGGGCGTGCTGGCCGGCAAGCCCCTCGCGGTCGAGCAGATCGAGGTGGGGGACCGTGCCAGCGCCGGTGTGACTGACCCATCGCTCAAGGTGAGCGATCCGGTTGTGCTGGCGCGAACCGAATTCCGGTTCGATTCCCTGCGACGGCTGGAGGCGATCCTCTATCCGGAGGGCATCGTCCATTCGGTGATCCGCGATGCATTGGGGCGTGCAAGCCGCGAGTCGCTCGTCGATGGCTCGGTCATTGCCCGAAGTTTTGATGCCGGCTGGCAGCTTTCGCGGCTGGAACGCGGCGGCCAGGCGATCACCTGGCTGCGCGATCGCACGGGTCAGCTTCAGTCGATCGACTGGGGCGCGGGCGAGCCGCTGCGGATCGAGCGCAGCCCGACCGAACTCATGCTTTCCCAGGGTGAGCGTTCGGCACGCATCCCGATCGCAGCCGTCGCGCCCCAGATGCCCGGGTCCTCATTGGCTACTCCGCCCGCGGCGCTGCCGATGGGCCTGGTGGTGGCTGCGCCAGCGTCGCTGACCCAGGTCGATGCGGACGGCAATCGAACCGAGACGGTGTTTGACGACCTTGGCCGGATCATCGAAGAGCGGTCGGCGCAGCGTGGCCTGCGTCAGGTGTTTCACGATACGCGCGGCCATCCGGTCCGGCTGGTGCTGCCAGCAGGTGGGGTCGAGCGCAGGCGATTCGATGCGGCAGGCCGGATGGTCGAGCGCGACCAGCAGACCCCGGGGGCTCGGGTGTCAACCCGCCTGCACTGGGACGGGATGCGGCTTGTCGGCATCGAGCATCCCGAGCAGACCACCCGAGCGACCATCGATTCAGGCGGCCGCCTGACCGCCCTTGAGCATCGGCTCGCAGCACGGACAATCCGCTACGACTTCCGGTATGACAAAGCATTTCGTATAAGTGAGCGCTCGCTCGGAGATGGTCTGAGCCTGCGCTTTGAGGTCGATGCGGCAGGTCGGCCCCGCCGCCTCGGACTGGTGTGGCCGGGTAGCGCCGAGCCCATCTGGCTGGTCGCTGAGACGGTCTATCAGGCGGGCTTGCCGGTGGCTGAGCGGCTCGGGGCGGGCGTGCGGCTAACCCGACGGTTCGATGGGCAGGGGCGGCTCGAGGCGCTTGACTGGGTTCACGAGCGCCGGGGCGACTCGCTTGCCCGCTTTGAGCTGCGCCGTCGTGACGATGGTCTGCTGGACTCGATTCGCCGGCATGATGGCGAGGAGCGGTATGGTTTTGATGCAGTCGGTCGGCTGATCGTTCGCGAGTGGCGGCGTTCAGGCGGCGACAAGCCGCTTCTGCACTCGTTTCTTCACTACTCACCGGGTGGTGATCTGAAGCTGTTGCGCGACGAAGCGGGGCGGACGGAGCGCGTCGCGGCGCCCGAGGCGGATGCGGCGGGTCGGCCGCTGATGCACGGGCGCTGGCAGTTGCAGTACGGCGCCTCGGGGCGGATCGAGCAGGTGGAGCGCGCGCAGACCGATGGCGTCGCTGCGGCCTTGTCGGCCGCACCGGTTTCTGCGCGCACGAGCGAGTTGGCGGTGGCAGCGCGTGCGCCGGTCCCGCAGCGGGTTCGCTATCGCTATAACGCGCTGGGCGAGCGGGTGTTTCGCTCGGCCGAGCACCCCGCCGCCGAACCGGCTGTGACACGCTTTCTGTACCACCAGAACGCGCTAGTGGCCGAGCTCGATCGCGATGAGCGCATCGTCCGGCATTTCATCCGCTGGCAGGGCCGGGTGATTGCGATCGTTGAACCCGCCGCGGACCAGGGCGGTGCGCCCCGCCCGCCCACGATTGTCTGGCTGCTCAGTGACCACCTGGGAACGCCTCAGGTGGCGGTTGATCGGACCGGCCGGCCAGTCTGGCGCGGGCGCCTGGGTGTGTATGGGGAGTTGCTCGAGGAGCATGGCGACTTCCACCAGCCGCTTCGATTTTCCGGCCAGTATCACGATCGCGATACCGGTCTCATCGACAACTACCAGCGCACCTACGACGCCCGGCGCGGTCGTTATCTCGAGCCCGACCCCCTGGGGCTAGCGGCGGGCTGGAATCTGTACGCCTACGTGTCGGGCAATCCGGTGCAGGCGACCGATCCCCTTGGGCTGATCCTGTTTGCCTTCGACGGAACCGGTAACGGCAATCCCGCGCGCGCGCCCGACACACTGTCCAATGTCGCGAAATTTTTCAGCCTGTATGCAGGCGCAGACCGTCACTACATGAGCGGTGTGGGCGCCTTTGATGCGGGCTCAGGGATTGGCGCCGATTCCTTGGACACGCTGCAGGCCTCGAGCGCCCGGCGCCGGGTGGATCACATGCTGGGCGTGCTGGACTCAGCGCTTCGCGCACCGGAGACGCGCAGCGCGCCGGTGAATATCGATGTGATCGGCTTTTCTCGAGGCGCTGCGATGGCGCGCGACTTTGCCAACACCGTTGCCACGCGGATCCGCAGCGGCCATTACCTGGGAATGCAGCGCTGTGTGACGCTCAATTTCGTGGGCTTGTGGGACACCGTGGCCCAGTTCGGACTGAACGGTCAGGCCAATCCGCAATGGAGCCTGGGCATCCCGCCGCAGGCGCGGGTGGTGGTCCACGCCGTTGCGCTCAACGAACACCGGCGGTTCTTTCCGCTTGAATCCATTGGCCCGGCCGCTGCCGCCCCCGCCGATGGCTGGCGGCTCGAGCGGGGTTTTATCGGCGATCACGGCGACATTGGTGGCAGCCACGCCCAGGGCGATCTGTCTGATGTGGCGCTTGGCTGGATGGTGGAGCAGGCGCACAAGGCCGGCGTCGGACTGAAGGCGCTGGATGCGGCCTGGCAAACGGTGACCGAACCGCTGCTTCACGACGCGAGGACGCTACTTGCGCCTGGGCCTGATCGCGAGTTCCGGCTGCCGTCGAACGCCCTGCGGGGCGCGGCCACTTCGGGCCAGCCTGGTGGCGAACTGGGATCGGGGCTTGATCGCGCGCGGGCCGAGACGATGATCCGCCGCTACCCGTACATGCTGCGCGGCCACGACGGTGCGGCAACGCTCGCCGGCCGCGTCGACATGGCCGCTTACTCAGCCTGGCTGTCAGAGCAATACGGGCTCAAGGTCCAATATTGACGTTAACGTTAACGTCAATTAGATTCGACACTCCCTCCTCACCGTGTCGCCGCCCGCCAGGGGCAGCCCGCGGTTTGCCTGCAGGATTGCCCATGTCCGACCTCTCCGAAAGTGCCCGGCTCGCGCAGTATCGCGCGACCAACAAGGTGCGGTTTGTTACCGCGGCGTCGCTGTTTGACGGCCACGACGCCTCGATCAACATCATGCGGCGGATCCTGCAGTCGATGGGCTGCGAGGTGATCCACCTGGGCCACAACCGCTCGGTGCAGGAGATCGTCAACTGCGCGCTGCAGGAAGACGCACACGGCATCGCGGTCTCGTCTTACCAGGGTGGCCACGTCGAGTTCTTCAAATACATGATCGATCTGCTGGCCGGCGAGCGCGCCTCGCACATCAAGGTGTTCGGTGGTGGCGGTGGTGTGATCGTGCCCGCCGAGATTCGCGAACTCCATGACTATGGCGTGGCCAGAATCTACTCGCCGGAAGATGGCCAGCGACTGGGGCTGCAGGGCATGATCGGCGACATGATCAGCCGCTGCGATCGCGATCTGTCCGAGTTCGCGCCCGCCACGCTTGAATCGGTTGTTGACTGCGCCCGGCGCGCACCGGATCGCAGTGCCCCGGTGCATGGCCATACACGGGCGCTGGCGCAGCTTG
>Ga0194123_10004051_pt1 | contig 16911 bp, 17 predicted proteins | sample TA2MahsurfametaG_5_FD_155479 | JGI IMG/M metagenome (GOLD analysis project Ga0194123, IMG submission 155479) | Freshwater microbial communities from Lake Tanganyika, Tanzania - TA2015023 Mahale A surface | ecosystem: Environmental > Aquatic > Freshwater > Lake | place: Tanzania: Lake Tanganyika... | reverse complement strand
CAATAGGGGGTTGCCGATGCAGAACTGTTGCTTGTGGACCATCATCGCCATGATCATCGTCGGTGGCTTGGCGATCGCCTCGGCCACCATGTTGATCTGGGTACTCGTTCCCCTGGTCTTCCTTCTCGGATGAGGCACGAGATCGACGCCACACCACCACAGCAGGATTCACCCATGACGAGTCTCATGAACGACGACGGGCTCTGCCCCGAATGCTGTGAATACATCGGTAACGACGGCTGGACCGACTGTCCGGCCTGCGGAGCGATCCTGATCGAGCCCGGCATCGACACCTGCCCTGATTGCGGCAACGAGCTGGAGGAAGATTCCATCATGTGCCTCCACTGTGAATGAGACCGAGGTTCACCCGGCTCTCGCAAAGTTCGGTGGCCCGCGTGACGTGGCGGTGTTCGACGGAGGATGAAAAACACGACAACCCGAAGTCGACAACTCGCCACGCATCACATCGCGAAGGTGATCGAGCGTCTCGCCGGACCCGATGCGGTCCCCCGCGAGGACCAGATTGACGCCGTCGCGGCCACTATCGCCGAGAAGTCCCGCGTTCTGGTGGTGCAGGCCACCGGCTGGGGTAAGTCCGCCGTGTATTGGGCAGCTACATCGGCACTTCGCTCGCTGGGGCTCGGTCCGACTCTGGTGGTGTCCCCCCTGCTCGCCCTCATGCGCAACCAGGTGCAGGCCGCCACCAAGGCGGGTCTGTCCGCCGCCACCATCAACAGCTCGAACCTCGACGATTGGGACGACATCTACACGAAACTGAAGAACGACGATTTCGACGTTCTCCTCATCTCACCCGAGCGTCTGGGGAATCCACGATTCGCGGCCCAGCTCGACGAGCTTCTCACCCGCGTCGGTTTGGTCGTCATCGACGAAGCACACTGCATCAGCGACTGGGGATTCGATTTCCGGCCCGACTACCAGAGTTTGGCACGGTACCCGTCATGTGCCGGCCCCAACGGGTTTGTGGACAGGGTTTGCGGAGGGTTCTATCGTGGCGCTAACGCACCGGTTGTTCGTGGTCGTTGGCAGTCCATGTATCGATTTCAAGGATCTCTCGTGCCGGATCGTTGTCCCATTTGAGAGCATAATGAGAATGCAGTCCGATGAATTCTTTTCTTTGCCTCTCGTTGGGAGCGGTGATGTCTCGCGATAAGCGAATCAGCCAACTGGAGGACCTCGCCTTCCAGGCTCAGTGGGAGTTGGAGGAGGGAAGTGCCGCGAAAGCCATCGAAATCTGTCGGGAGCTCGTCGGGGAATGGACCGAAATCGAGGGTCCCGATGGCGAGACCGTACTTGTGTGGCGCGGTTTTCTTGGACGTTCACTGACCGAAGCTCGTCAATTCCTGGAAGCTGAGAGAGAACTGACGGCTCTGCTCGACGACCGCAACCGCGTTCTCGGACCGGAGCATCCTCAAACGCTGGTCACGAGGGGCAACCTTGCCCGCGCCATCGGACGAGGTGGCCGTCCACAGGAGGCCATCGAGATCTCCACCGATCTTCTACAGGATCGACTTCGCCTCATGGGCCCCGACCATCCCTCCACATTCGATACACGAGGAAACATCGCCCAGTTCCACGATCTCATGGGAGACTTCGACACCGCAGCTCTCATGCTCGAAGAACTCCTCAAAGACCGCATCCGTGTTCTCGGGGAGGACCACCCGGTGGTGATGAGCACTCTTCACAATCTGCATGTCGTACGTTCACGTTCCGGGAAAATCTGCGATGTTCAGGATCTCCAAGTCTTCGCCGAGGAGATGCTGGAAGACTTGGGCCCAGACAACCTCAACGTCGTGAATGCCTTTGGAATCCTGGCCGATGCTCACGAAAAGCTTAGGAATCTCGACGAAGCACTTCGTATATCCCGATACGTGTTCGACGCTCGCTCACGCATGCTGGGTGACGACGACGCACGAACCCTCGTTGCACGACGGCGAATCGCCCGCTTGCTCGAGACCCTGGGCCGGAACATCGAGGCGATCGATGAAATGATGCGCATCGTCGAACTTCATGTGCGGGCCGGCCGACTAGACGAGGAGGACTGCACCGACGTCATCGAGGTGCTGTGCCACAGAATGCACGAAACACTTAGAAACGCTCCGACTGATGACAAGGCGATGCTGAGGATACGCCAGACACTGCTTCGGCTGGTGGGCTATGGTGCGGACCTATCAGAAGGACCTGCCCGCGACCGTGTCCAGAAATGGTTTGCCGTTGTTCACCGAAGCTTCGGCGGTGACGGGGAGAATCCACGATCGTTGTAGGGCGACCTACCCGTGAACCTCTCCTCGGCACACCCGATTCCAGTCGTTCAACGACATCGTCCCGATCTGTTTTCGCAGTGACTTTCGAGACAACTTCACCAAGCCGATCGACACGTACGAGCCTTTGGTCAGCCCCACCTGCGGCCAGTCGAGTATCTCCACCGCCCTCCACCGCCCAGCGAGAAAATCCTCCGAGTAACAGGGACGTACCCACACCTTCGAGATGCTCGCACCGACGACCAGCACCGGCCTGACCTTTCCCTGCCCTCGGTCGGGACCCCAGGCGATGTAGGCCCAATACAGTTTCCCCACCGGATCCCCCTTTGAGATGCTCGCACCCTTCGGCAACCTTGGATGCTCCAGCACCCGCACTTCGATCGGAGGTTCGATCTTTCTGGAGGGCCCGGGGACTACTTGGGGTTTGTCGACCACCAAATCGCTCTGCGTCTCTGTCTTCGGCTCCGTCAGCGTTTTGCCCTCTTCTCGTTGTCTCTGACGAGCCGCGCGTTCATCCCGCTCCATCCGCCGCCGCACCCATCGTTGCCGCTTGATTTCCGGATCGACTTCCCGGTGGACGGCTTCTCCCATCTCTGATCCGTCGCCGTTCGGCTCCTCGTCGATCACGAAACCACCCCACTCAGGGTGCCCGTCGAGTTCGATCACCTCGGGATGACTGGGGAATCGCGCTTCCACAACCGCGGCCAGGAAGAGCTTGATCCACTCGGATCGGTGATGGATCGCGAGGGAATCGCACATGGCTTCCAACTGTCCGACAGACGGCCGCGCCGAATTGGCCCCAAGGATTTTGATCGCTTGCTCCAACATTTGGGTCAGACGAGGACCGAAAACAGCGCCGGACATGGTCACGCCAAGTCGCTGATCCCTGGAACAGACGAACTCGTCGATCGCGAGAAAGTCGGCATCAATGGTCGTCGCCCTCCGGAGCAGCTCAACCTTCCGCCTGTGGCCGACGCGTCGAAGGTGTGAGAGTCCGATGTCATTCAACAGATCCCGACGAACCTGCGGGGAAAACGAGCAGTACAGCCGGTGCACTTCCCCGCACCGCTTCAGTGGGCGACGATCATCCTCGAACGATGCCGTCCGGGACTTGACGAAGGTGCCCTTTCCTCTCTTCTTCGCCATCGAGTCCTCCCGGCTGAGAAACTACCAACACCGCGCGATTCGATTCGGCCGCCGCAAACGAGGAGAGGGGGACTCGACACTTCACAGGCGACTTCCCATCTGAGTGATCGAGATCGGCCACACCGGTGATCCTGAATGAGCCTTGGAGCCACGAAAACGGAATCGAACGGGTAGGGAATCTCTGAGCGCCCGACCACGGAGCCAATCGCCACCCGTTTTCACCACTGACTGCTATCGACGTTTCATCGCGACGCCGTAGATCCACCGCCTGACACCACGCGGCAGCAACGCGCTCCCCCACACCAGTCCCTTGTACAGCGCGCCCGGCACACTGATGGCCCGGCCCTTGGCACAGTCCGCCAACCCGTCGGCCGCCACCTTCTCGGCGGTCAACCACGCGAACACCGGAAACCCGCGCTGCAGTCCCTCGGTGTTGCTCACACTCTGGAACTCGGTGCGCGTCAACCCCGGGCACAATGCGGTCACGTGCACGCCGGCCCGCTTGGCCTCCTCGTGCACCGCCTCGCTAAAGCTGGTGACGAACGCCTTCGTGGCCGCGTACACCGCCAACCGCGGTCCGGCCTGAAAACCCGCCACGCTCGACACGTTCAGAATCCACCCGCGCCGACGCTCCACCATCACACTCATGGCCGCGTGCGACAACCGGACTAACGCCCTCACATTGAGCGAAATCTCGTCATCGAGTCGGGTCGGGTCGATCTGCTCGAAGTACCCCGACGAACCGAACCCGGCATTGTTCACCACCAGATCGATGGAACGCGCCACGTCACCAATGCACGCGCACACCGCGTCCACTCCCTCGCGGGTGGTCAGGTCGGCGGCCAGCACCTCGAAGCCCGGATACAAACGGGCCAACTCGGCCAGACGATCACCTCGCCGCGCCACCAACACGGTGGGCACACCGGCGCAGCCCAAACAATGAGCTATGGCTTCGCCGATGCCCGACGAGGCGCCGGTGACCAGCGCAGACCGGAATGGATACATGATGCCTCTCTAAGGTCGGTCTCTCGACGACGGAGCGATGTTAGTTATTGAGGAACGCCTATGACTATCGAGAGCGCAAGATGAGTTCGCCTTACTTTGTAGGTCTTACGTCCCTGCTGAAACCGATTACCTGTGGAGCGTAAGTCTCCCAGTCGAACTCGAGGCCCTGCCAATCATTCACATTCGGGTCCAAAGACTCCAACGTCACGACCCACCCCTTCTCGACATCCGTCCCGTATGAGGGTGCAGCAGAGTTCCACGGCTCAGCCCGTTCTTCGGACATCTCCGGCCGAGATTGGTCTTCGTACCACCAATCGGATACCGGTCGGGTCCTCCAGACCCCGATCACACGTGACGGCTTGGTTTGAGAGCTGACAGCAACGAGCAGCTCCGCCTAGTCATTGCGGTCTTTCGCCGCTTTGAGGTGCCACCACCGATTGCACCTCATAGCCAACTCGATCTGACCAGCTTCCCCCGACGGGGCAGTTCTACCCTTCAGAGAACTTGGCCGTACCTTCACGAACAGCGCACGGGAAACATTCGAGTACCTCAGAATGCCGGCTTTGTACGGTAGGGCGGGAACGAGATGTTTCGAGGAAGTCACTTTCGACACATTTGCGAGGTCGGGAGGATTCTCGGCTGCCCAAGTGAGAGCACGAATCAAGAGCGACTCGGCCATTTCTGCATCATGACGTGTCGAAAACGGAGTTGCCGTAATCCAGACTTCTCCACCGCGGAGCACGTCGTCCGCCTCTTCGGTGTGTCCTTCGAAAGGTCGCGCCTGACCACCTATGCCCACGTAACCAATTTGTCCGTTCGATTTTCGACCGACGTAGAGATAGTTCTTGTCGGATTTCTCTGTCACTCCTCAACTCCTCCGCTTCGACTCAAGCCGTTCCCAACGAAAACACTGTTTAAGACCGAATCCAACCGCAGGAACATTCGCCACTTGTCGGAACGTGCAGATGACACTTTGGGCAAACTGTCGGAGCAATGGAGGTTGTGTGGGCCTTGGAAACGCTCTCGTGGGCCGATGAAAAATTTGTGCGCCAGTATCCGGGGTCATTTTCCAAAGCGAGTGAGCCCCCGATCGGGACAATGTGGTTCACATACCCATGATGGATGTACGCACCAACCTTCTTTGGCTCTCGCTCGAACGTAACTGCGATGTAACCGCGTGCCGGAGGAATGTGAATTCGAATGACGTCTTCTAATTTGTCCGACAAAGACCTGATTGCGCCGTGAATCTCTGGCCAGATGCTCGGGATGGCTTGAGTCGTCGCCCAGCCTGCCAGCGCACTCTCCAAAGTCGGATAACCAGTTGATTCGTCCGTCGTCGACATTTTCGTCATCCTCTCCTCAGGGGGCACTTGATCGAACCGTGCACATTCATCCTGCCCAACTATTTGGTGAGTACTACGACCTGCTTCGTGTCATTGGTATCAAAGATTGGGACATCAATGATCGTCAGACAGCCAATTGTCTCGGAACTCTGGCTCGCTTTGGCCATCTCCTCGCCGATTACGAAATGGTGAGGAGGCGCGCACGACCTGATATTGACCATCCAGGCATGTAGGTTGGCGGAGAAGGGGGCGGATCCCGGTTTCATATGGGGCTTGCAGAGTTCATCGCAAGCTATGCGAGCGGTAGCTTTAAGGCCTTTGCCGGGGAAGACGACCCGGTCGTCGATGCCGTCGCCTTGAATACGATCCACGGCCCGAAGGGGCTGGAATGGCCCGTTGTCTTTGTTCCCTACCTAACCGACCCTCGATTTCCACCTCAGCAGAAAGACTCCACGACGTGGCTCGTCACGGACCATTTGTTCGATCGCCATCGCTACGACGGATCAGATGCCGACGAACGTCGGCTCTTCTACACCGCAATCACTCGGACGCGCGAGTGGGTAGTGATCAGCCGACACTCCAGAATCAACAAGGCCGTTTCACCGAGTCCGTACTTTCTCGACCTCGAGAGACGGGGTCTTCTCCAAAGCAAGGACTCCGTCCGCCCGGCTCCCATCGAGGTTGGAAGCTCCGTCAATGACATCCTGACTCTGAGTTACAGCCAAATCTCCGCTTTCCAGGAATGTGGACTAGCGTTTAAGTTGCGCGGAAGACTCGGCTTTCGAGTTCGCCTCGCCGCAAACCTGGGCTACGGAAGGGCCGTTCATCACGTGCTTCGAACGGTTGCTGAGCGTGTGCGCTCTGGAGGCTCGATGCCAACCGACTCCGAAGTCGACCAGATTTTGGCTTCCTCATTTTTTCTCCCGACTGCCAATAAACCGGGGCACATACAGATGAAGGCCGCTGCACGACATCTCGTCGCTCAGTACATCAAGAGCAGTAAGACTTGATTGAAACGTGTTTGGGAGACGGAGCGGCCATTTGAGTTGCGATTAGCCGGCGTCACTATCAAGGGCCGAGCTGACGTAATTCTCGATTATGAAAACCGGGTCGCCTCGAATCTGGCGATAGTTGACTACAAAACTTCGACCAAATCGGTTCTCACTGACCACGATCTGCAACTCCAAATCTATGTGATCACAGGCCGTCGCGAAGGCCTTTCGGTGGATCGTGCCTACGTGCACGACCTTCGATTTCCCGACGCAGAGCCCCATCGAGTCAGAGTGTCTCTTCCCGGACTGAAGAGAGCCGAAGAAGTCGTTGTCGATGCGGCCGAGGACATACGGCAACTTTGGTTCCAGCCCCACCCGGGCGTTCGTAGCCGCCACTACGAGGTCAGAACGATTTGCAAGAGTGCCAAAGATTGACCGAAAACGATTGGCAAAGGGATTTTTCTACGACAGCAATTCCTTGAGAACTCCCCGATGGCTTCGAGACACTGAGCCAACCAATACCGAGCGATCTATGTACTGATTGAACAGCTCACACGATGTTTCTGGAACTAGACAGCATTGGTGGCACGCTCCGACGATATGTCGATCGCTGTCCAAAACAGACTCGATGCAGACAGGATCCTGCGGACACCACTGAACAGACTCAAGCATTCGATCAAGGAGACGTTCCAGGAGACCAGATTCGGCAAATCGTACGACACCACCCATTGTGCCGATGCTGTCTCCCTCAGCTGTGTAGATCAAAAGTCCCAGTCGGTCTTCGTCGAGGTCATAAATGCGGTCACGGATACTCGCCAACGCATAGCCGGAGTCAAGGCTGAGCTCCCGGATCAGGAGGTGAGCAATGGTGTGGGCCACGACGCCGCGAGAGCTTAGATCGATAACGGTCGGTCTACCATCTGCGCCGACATGCCGCTCAAACGAGAAGTCACCCAAGTGATCCGCGTTTATTTCGAGAAAGATCCCCTCACCCTTGACTCGATAGGCAGGCAGCCAATGCGACCTAATGACCTCCGTGCCCCAAAGGAGCTGGTGCCCCTCCCGACGACCTACGGACCGGGGATTTTTGCGACAAAAGCCATCGAGGACTCGTGTTTCAGTCAAGACGTGTACAGCCGACACGTTGCACACTAAAGAATCGGGCCCCAACAAAGCATGCTGATAGTCGTCCATTCGCATCGAGCGAATACTGAAGAGAGAACTATCCAGTAAGCGGGGGTATACCTTCCGGCCACTCAAGACATCAAATTCATTCATTCTTGCTTCGTACACGTTCCAATCTTCGCGATTGGCGTCTTCCTCAAGGGCCTTCAAATGTGAGATATGATTTCGGACCGCGGCCAGATCGAGCGTGAATCCTTCGTCCTCGAGTTGATCTTTGACGATGGTCACGTTGCTATCGCTGGATTCATCACACGAGCAAATGCGCTCCAAGAGATTCGGGCGTTGGCGAACGAAGTCGACAACCCGATCGTCTATCTCTGCTTCAGGCGGTATGTGCAACGCCGACTTCATACTGGGGAAGTAGACCGTCACACTCGTACGGTCCACCAATTCCATCTGTTCAGAGCACTCCTCCGGTGTCTTTCCGGGCAACCAAGGTCGACTTCCAGAGCACTTCTTGGAGAAACCGCCTTCGTTCCTACCTCCACAATCAGAGCACTTTGCGACTGGTTGCGAAACCCCTGCACCGAAGGAGAGCTTGATATTCGCACTCTGGCAGCCTCCGAGATGCGTGATCGACTGAGACCAGTCGATTTCTTCCAAGTGGCCATTTGGACAAATGAGGAACACCGGAACTTGCTGAACTCTGCCGGACATCTTCCCGTCTTTGCAATGCGGACACATCCACGCAGATGTCTGCTTGTCTCCATGAGTAGCGACCGAAACTCGGCCACACTGCCAATTCGAACACGAACCCGCCAGCGGAAAGCGGATCATCGGAATGATCCAGTTGTGGTCCCGTCGATCTTCGTCAAATCGAGGGGGTACGAGGAATGACATGACCCCAGTGGCAGCTTCGAGTTCAGGATCTCGAACGGTGTTCTTTCGGACGTACTCTTTGTAGTCAGCGTCGTTGGGGAGGGCACGATGGAGGCTGGATTCCCATTCGGGCAGCCCCGCCACTATTCCGGTGAAGCCGTGTCGAGAGCGGATAACACTTCCAACCCCGCTCTGAAGTACGGCATCGCCCCGCTTGATCATTGTGTACTGAAAGTTGTTCACAACTGTTCCTCCTCATACTCTGCTGGAATTGTGGTCGAATTCTGATCGACCCTGGTTTCAGTGCTTCCTCGTACATTGGCGAGCATCTGAGCAGGAGCATCGGGATCTACTGAGCGCATCGAGGTAAGTATTCGCCACACCCCATTGGGTCTCGACGCAGAATCAACTTCTGATGCGAGCTGCAGAAACCCTGGTGTGGTGTTCGAGTCCCTCCAGCCATACGTTGCAACCGCTGGTACGGATGCTTGGGCGAACAGTTCGGCAAGAACTTTCTTGGTGGTTTCACTTTCCCAACTTCCATGTTGGGATGCTCGATCAAGATACAGCGTCTCAATTCGTGGCCATATGCGCCTGACTTGATCGGGGATCGTGCCGCCACGAGCACCTTCCAAGATCTGTACCAGAGCCGCGATAGTGGTGGGACAACTGCGCTCCAGCGCTTGTCGGGTGAATGGAGTGACACTAGCGCTCTCCACTGACGCATACAGTCGCTCGTGCCAGCCGATGAACGACTCATAGTGTGATCGATCCCTCGGTGAGGACGAACTCAAGACATCGATGACGAGCGCTGGGGCCTTGTCCGATCTCCCAACGCGTCCAGTTACCTGGATGTACTGGCTCGATCCCTTTGGCTGCCCGATCACTGTCATCAGGCCCAGACGGGGCACGTCCAGCCCCACTTCAATCATGGAGGTGGCAAAGCAAAGATCTACACACTTGGGATCGTCATAGGTTCGCGCCAGATCAGCCAAAACCTCAGAAACATTCTCCGAACCAGTCGCCGTAATCTCCCGCGGTCGCTTCACTCCTCGACGATTCCTCTGGCCGTCCTTGTCGAGTTCCCCACCGGATGATCCTGAGGCAAGGCGGATCTTGTCGGCAAAACCTCGCAACTTGGTTTCCACGCTCGAGGTGAGCATCCCCAGAGCTCGACGACTGGAGAAGAACGAGACGTCCGTCCAGTAGGGATCGGCATTGATGCTAAAAGATTTGAACACCCCGGCGAAGTGGGCGAGTGAGGCCAGGACACGAAGCTGTACCTCCGACGCGGAGATACCTCCTGAGGAGCTCAGGGCCACGTATCGCCGCGTCGGTCGGCTTGGATCCTGCCGGCTGAAGAAGGAGTCCTCGATGTCGATTCCTGGAGGCGGCACCAGCCGAGACTCACGTCCGTACAGGCCTCGAATCTGAGATTGGAAATTTCGGGTTGTGGCAGTGGCGGCGACGTAAACAGGCGCTCTACCTCCGGCGCCAGCCACGCAGAGCAGCTCCAACATGAGCTCGAAAACTCCGTCGAGGCTGCCCAAAGGACCTGAAATCAAGTGGAGCTCGTCCTGTATAAAGAGAGCAGGAGCAGGCGCGATTCGTGAACCATCTTTGAGGCCGAAAAGTCGTTGGGCGCCCGGTGCAATCGCCATGGTCGCCACCTTGTCGACGGTTCCGATGACGAAATCCGGTGGAAAGGCATACAGATCTTCATCGGTTTCGAGAATAGGGAGACCCCTTTCACGCACATCTCCCCGAATCGTCTCTTGCCGACGTGAGAAGCGACATGTTGCATCCGGACAGTGGGCGAGCAACCTGGCCTGTTTTTTCGGACCGGGAAGGTTCACTCGGGAGTAACCAGCCACCTTCCGTTTGACGGCAAAGCCCATCTGTGCCCCGCACCATGGGCATTGCGAGAGTAAGAACCCCGAGGAGACGCCGGTTTTCTTCCCTTCGGCCTCAGTCAATCTCTTCAGGGCATCTTGACGGGTATTCGGCGTCAGCTTGCTCCCGACCCAGGCACCGAGACGAACTTCTGACTGTCCATAACGCTCCTCGTTCTCAGCTCTGATGATTTCCAGAGCACAAATCAACGACGCACTACGGATCAGCTGTTGCACCGTCAGAAGTTGAAGCGTGTACCTCATGAGAACCTTGGTGGTCTGCTGGCTTCTCCACTGAGGATTCACAACGATGTGGAATCTTTCCCAAAGGATCGTAAAGGCCGCCAGACCCAGATAAGCCTCGGTCTTGCCTCCGCCAGTCGGCATCCAGATCACGTCGACCCACTGGCGAGCTGAACTATCGGGATCGACCACCTTCGGAAGACTCGCCAGGATGAACGCGATTTGAAATGGACGCCATGCTGGAACGATTTGGGCGCTGATGTTCACCGGATCGTACGCAACCTCACCATTGTCAGAGATAGTTGCCTGTCGTAGCCCTCTGCTCGACGCAACTCTCTGGAAGTACATCGCACTATTTGCGTCTCTAAAACACCTCTGGGCTTCGGGGTTCGCCTGAATCAACTGCCACCCTTGCCGAACATCATTGAGGAAGTTCTGCCATTCTGATAGCTGTTGGCGGCCTAGCGCAGCGTCGGACTGGTTCAGCCTTTCCGCTGCCGACGAATGGTCGCTGATCCATGATTCATAGAGAGAGATCAGTTCATTTATCTGCGCTTTAGCAATGTCTGTGAATTCGGCCAGGTCACTCATGCCGATCGACATTTCTGTTCCATCTGCACCATAAACCGATGGAACAGCGGCAAGAACATCGACTGTCGGAACTGACTCGGTTCGGATCGTGAAACCGGCCTGTCCAGAGGATTCGACCGACACATCACATCCGTGTCCCACCGCCAGGTGCCGCACATTTCTGTACAGAAGATCTACGCTCTCGCGATTTCTGCGTTCTGGCGCATATGGAAGAAGTCCCCCCACGTCAACTTGCAGCTTGGTCTGGAACATGCAACGTGTCATTTCAGATCCACCGGCAACCGAGGCATTTGTCTCATTCGACACCGACACTGTGCACAAGCGGTCACCCTCACGGCTCGGGCGGGACAGGCAGCTAAGTCGAACATGAAAGCCATCGACCTCGATCATGCGATCGATACTTTCCGATGTACTAATTCCGATCCTTAGCTCGTGAGGGAATCGCTGCCACCAGTTTTGATGCTGGCCAGCAACGGCCACAGCCTCATACGATCCAAACATCAGGATTAATTCGGCCCTTTCAACACTCTCCACCACTCGAAAGCTCACGGCCATGGATCGTGTTCGGCCACGCGCAAGTTGTCCGGAGAGCAACACTTCCTCTTCTGCTTCATCCTCACTGCCCTCGTCGACCGCTTCACTTTTCGAGGATTCGCGTGCCGGATCGACCAGGGCTTCCTCCGCCTCTTCATCCGACTGCGCACCGATGACATCAACGTCGGGAGGAAAGAGGATGCCGGCGACATACAGATTGACCGGTCGAAAGGGGAGGATCTCCTGACCCGTATCAGAGACAAACGGCCCGATCGGACGTTCATTTTCGGGTTGAAAGTTGCTGTCGATGACAATCGGCGAACGTTGAGTGAACCATGACATGTCAGAGCTCTCGGCTGGACCAAAGAGTGTCCGCTTCAACGACTTGGTCATGGCATCCCGAAGCTCCAACGGCGTCATCGAGACAACTGACGTGCTACCAGAATTTACTTCCATATTTCTCCTAATCGACTTAACGGACGCTGAACGACGTCTGGGGCCACAGCAAGAATCGGAGCTAACTGCACTCGCCCCAGGTCAGGAACGTCAACAATGGCGATTTCCCGATCCTCGACAGCGGCGAGCCACGACTGATCGCCGACGATGGCTTGCTTCAACCAGTCGACGATCTGCGAACCAGCCGCCATGAAGCCGCTTCGTAGGCCTCGAATGTGTTCCCAAGCCTCTTCTTTGTCGAACTCCAGACCTAGGGCATCGACGATCACATTGAAGTTGCCCTGCCTTTGCGGAGCCATCGCCGACTCGCTCCAGGCCCGCAGAAGCTGTCCTCGGGCGTACTCCTCCGAGAATCCTCGTTTCACAAGAGTTCGAAGGAAGGTTTCGTCTCCGTGCTTGGCCCGTAACGCTGATCTGTACAGCTGGACCGAAGCCATCGCACGTTCACCACTGAAACCACGGTGAGAATCGACCCATTCGAAGCACAGAGCCTTTCTCTTCGCATGAGAACCACCTCCTTCCGCTACCACCAAGACGTCGCCCCGCCGAAGCTCTTGCGGTCGCAGTCCTTCCTCGAATTCGACGCCGAACTCATCATCGAGGATCTTGGTAGCCCTGTGTCCCACTTCCAGTCCGAAGCTGATCCAGGAGTCACCCGGGAGTGCAAAGTCGATACAGTCAAACGCCTCCTCACCTGGGACGTGATGTACAGAAGGTCTCGATCTCACCGTTACAGCCTCCTCGTCGGGGATGTCGATCGTGAATTGTCTAGATCCCATCACTCGCGGGTCAAACATCCCTGCACCTTCGTATGGCTCGTACTGGCCTGGGTCGAAGGCGACATTTCCTGGCCAGGACAGCACCAGGGTGTTTGCAGCTAACGGAGAAGTGAACAACCAGCTGATTTCCCGCGGACGCTCGTGTCGATCGATGCGCCAGTCGACGAGATTTTCGGGGGATCCGAAAATGACGCATAGATCGTAGTGCTTCGAAAAGCGGGCCTCCGACTTGGTCAGGACGTCGATGCTGCGTTCGTCCGACTGCAACGAAACGAACTGGTGCGCAACGTGCTTGGCAAGCTGGCCCGACGTCACGACGCAGATGCTGCGGGCCGGATCGAACTTCATTTTCGACTCGCCAGTAAGGATTCTCGAGAATTCCACATACCCTGGATGCGGTTGAGTCACTAGCTCTGAAAGCGATTCTTGGAGATTCTCAATGGCACGACCCAGATCTCCATCCACGTGAGTTCCTGGTGAGTACCCTTTGACGGCGATCCCAACAAGAGGATCTGCCGGATGAAGTGGTGACATCCTCAGAATTCGAAGCGCTCTCTTGATCTGAGCGAGAAACGAGGCCGTGATGGAATCGACAGCAAGGCTGTTGGAGATGCCTTCGACGAAATTAAATTTTGCAAGAACTTTGATTAACTCAGGCCACTCAATGCCGGAGTAACTCAGGCCTGGTTTAGCTGCCAGTCTGTATCGCTGTATCGCAGCCGCCAGCTCGGAATCAATGGCTCGACGACTCATAGCAGCTCTTCGTCCTCGCTCAATTCGTCATCGTCGACGTACATTGGCCCAAATGGAATAACTGACACATCGAAGGCTCTCACGAAGACTCCCTTCGGAACCCCTAGCTCCGATATTCGTGACTCCAACTCGGTGTTGATTGCCTCGTCCCTGGTGTCATCAAAGACGCGGCTGGCGCTTCCGACTCGTCGATTGCACACAAGGAGCTGGGGTGCCAGCTGGAACAACGTCCGATTCATGCGCTTGTACGTGGACCACGATGTGACGATCGTGAGTCTCGGAACGACTTCACGAATCCAACCATTCCCATGATCGATCCGAGGATCAAAGATCATGTACGGGTGGAAGAGAATGTGGCTGGCTTTGAAGACCGTCCCCGCATCTTCATAAAACAGAGCCCCAACCTCTGGTCGAAACCAATTGGGCACATTTCGCAACAAGATTTCGCGTTGACGCTGGATGTACTCTCGTCCGGTGCCGATGATGACCACTGGCTTGAGCGCGTGCCGTGCGTACCACCCTCGCAGAGGAGTCCGTGGTGGCAATGCGTTCTTGAGCGCGGTCAAGAGATCATGGCCCAACGTTGCTGCTCGTCTGCCTTCTGGGCACCCTGAAGGAACAGGGGCCAGCAACGCCTTGTCTTTCATGAATGACAAGGTCGGTGACACTTTGATTCCAGACGGGTCGACGGACTCGATCGTCACGTCCTGCATCTGCTTGTCAATGAGACACGCACACCTGTCACCAGCACGCCAATCTCGTGAGAGATCTTGCTCGACCCCCAGGGCACCGGCGGCGGCTAGCCAGTAAGAAAAACGGCCCGTTGGAACCGAAACCACGACACGTGGAACGGTCGCTCCGAGGTGGCCCGACGGAAGGCTGGCGAGGAGTCCACCCAGACGCTTGAAAAAGGGCACCCAGTCGGGCTCTTCGACGCTCATGATTCCCCCTGTTACTCAACTCCCATACTAGAGAAGCGGGGCCGACGCGGTCACCGGATTAAAGCCAAAGAACCCCCCACCCCGTACTGTTATGAGGTTAAACGTACTGATCAAGGGCCTAGCTGAACTACTGCCGATCCGAGGCACTAAGCAAGGACACAGAATGCATCTTGTGTCGACCGGCGACCCCCGAGGGGTACCCGACATATTAGGTGAACTGTGTTCGTCCCCACCCTGGAGTGACACCGGAGGCCAGGGCTACAGAAACCGCTGTTTGATTCGAGTCAATGAAGTCGAAATTCACGGCGTCTCCCCGAGGAATCCCAGCGATCGGGGTCACCTCCCTCAGGGGAACGCGCGCCACACCCTGACGGGTCATGTGGACGATGTACTTGTTACTCATGAACGATCTCAGATCCTTCGAAGATTTGATCCCCGATTCCTCTCGAACGACTCAAAATAATACGAGAGCTAGGTCGGCCATCAGCAAACTATCTTGATCCCAGTTCTTGAAGTATGAGGTCGGATCATCGACTTCGAGAAGATCCGCGATAGAGGAAGGAAGACGACCTCGGAACTCCTTGTCGTGATGCCTCATCCAGCGAAGGAACTCCGTTTCATTACGAACCCCGTCGGCCTGAATGATCTGAGCGAACCGATCCTTCATCGTCTGAACCTTGAGACCGATCCAAATCGAAGTGCCGTCCGACCTCCTCGCTCGAATGTCACCGAGTCGATCTAGTGGTCGAGGAACAGCATCCTCGAACGGTGTACCAAATGAAGCCGCCACGTACAACAAACGAGTCAGTGGCCTGGATGTTCCAACCGACCTCTCGATCGAGGCGATCGGGATCGAGTTCGTCGAAATACTCTTGGGTGCCGAACCCGGCATTGTTCACCAACTGATTGATCGGTCGACTTGCATCGAGAATCCGCTCCTCCACCACCCGCACACCCTCGTCGGTGAACAAGTCGGCGGCCAACACTTCGAGGTTCGAATACTTCTCAGTGATTTCGCGCAAGCGATCTTCGCGTCGCGCGACGGGAGAGTCGGAATTCCGACCCGGCCCAACAGATGAGCCATGGCTTCACCAGTGCCGACCGTTGCACTGGTGACGAGGGACCTCCGCCAAAGCCTTCCTAACCCAGTTTCCGTCAGGCCAGCAGACAACAATCTCTCATCATTTTTCACTACGGCTGACGCGCACTTGATTCTGCTCAGAGAATAAATCAGCGATGAACTGGTAGAGGCGGTCTAGGGCAGGAGCGACTTCAGGATTTACGTTCTCGCGAGTGAAATATCCGAAATTTCCGAAGTGAATTGCTTCGTCCCCAGAAACTCGGTCCAATAGCCCGTCAAGTGTCTGTCTGACCTTGTCGGAGTCGTACAGAGACATTCCGAACACGAAGGCGGCCGTAATCAGATACAGTTCTTCTTTGGTAATCTTTCGTCCCGCCGGGGACTCGTCCCAAACTGGTCCAGGGTGAAAAGCCGTTTGAAGGATGTCAATCACGCCGGCCACGAGTGTCGGATCGACATCAACCTGAATGTCTGGGAATGGACAGGGAAACTGAGCATTGGACGCTTTGGCTCTTGCCTTCCTCCTGAGAAACCGGACACCCATAGACCTCCGCTCGCCTGCCCCATACCTTGGGGAAGATAAACTACACGTACATTCTCAAAATGGAGCGAATGCCAGATGCGTCAGTGGGTGCCGGCGGAGGTGCCCGACACGCCACCGGCGGCGGCAAGTCGAGCATGGGCCTTACTCAACTCGGCGGCACTCTCGGCGTCGAACTCCTGGCGCAACTGCTCTTCCAACCGCGTCACTTCGGCCGCGGCGTGAGCCTTGTCGATCTCGCCGCCCAGCTCGGCGTCGTCGGTGAGGATCGACACCTTGCCGTTGCTCACTTCCACGAACCCACCGTGCACCGCGATGTCGAGCACCGAAC
>Ga0194123_10004045_pt1 | contig 16926 bp, 20 predicted proteins | sample TA2MahsurfametaG_5_FD_155479 | JGI IMG/M metagenome (GOLD analysis project Ga0194123, IMG submission 155479) | Freshwater microbial communities from Lake Tanganyika, Tanzania - TA2015023 Mahale A surface | ecosystem: Environmental > Aquatic > Freshwater > Lake | place: Tanzania: Lake Tanganyika... | reverse complement strand
CAGTTGCGGCGGTGAAACCCCAATAAACCTCCCCGCTAAAGTTGGCTTCAAGGTTTACCGAGACCGCATCAAACAACTTCTCGCCCGCGTCGTCCATGTCGCCGTCGTAGTTTTTGTCGAGCCAGACAGAGACCTTGTCGGTCGCCGACTCCCACAGGATCTTCGTCTTGCGCCACTGGCCGTCCTCGAGGTTGCCGACGTCGACCGGATTCTGGCCCCACTGCGAGGCGGCGATGTGGTAGGTGTTCCCGTTTTTCATCAGCCCGACGTGGTCGTTGTACAGGTCGTAAACATCGCTGTTCCAGTAGGTGTCGTACTCAACCACGAAGGACGGAGTCACGCCCTGGTATCCGAGACCGCCGCCGGAACTTCCCGCAGCCGTCGAGTTCGGTTGCATGACGAACGCCATCCCGTCCGCGCCCGCGTCCGATGCGCCGAGGTACACCTCAGCCGTGAGGCAGAAGTCGTTGGCGAGGTTGATGCGGGTCTTGTTCCAGATGGCGCCGAACTGGCCGCCCGTCGCCGGGGTCAGTCGGATCGTGCCCGCGTTGTCCTGCCCGACCCCGCCGAACACGAAGTTGGAGGCAGAGTATGCGGTGTTGCAGTTTGCCGTGGCACTCGTCGGGGACGCGACCCCCAGCACCGCCGCGAAAACGAACAGGGCCGTCGTCGCCAGGACCGGCGAGAGACGACGGCGCAAGCCCGCGATCGCGCTCGTCAAGCGTTGCCCGAATCTCCTGGGCCGGAGGTCCGTGGACCTCATCGCCACCAGCCGAAGGACGTGGCCCTGTCGGCGAATAGGAGTATCACGCCCGCGATCACGAGCACGACCACGATCATCTTTTTTCGGTTCGTCATGCGGTTCTTCCGTTTAGGTAAATAGCTACGGACAATTGTACCCGTTCCATTCGTAGCCGGAGCGTCAAACTAGAGTAAAATCTGATGGACGACATCTGTCGCGTTACGAAGCTTGACGGAGCACACGAATGACGATTCAGCAATTCTCGGCCGGCCAGACGCTGACCGCCGCGCAAATGAACACTCTCCAGGAGAGCGACTTCAATTACACGGTCAACACGCAGAGCGGCACCTCCTACACGCTGGTCGCGAGCGACCTGGGCAAGCTGATCAAGTTCACCAACTCCGGTTCGGTCACGCTCACCGTCCCCACCGACGCCTCCGTCTCGTACGACGTGGGGGACGTGATCGTCCTGATGCTCGACAGCACGGGGACGCTGACCGTCGAGGGGGCGACCGGCGTCACCGTCAACTCCGAGGGTGGGGTGATGGAGCTCAACTCCCGCTACTCGATGGCGACCATCGTCAAGATGGCGGCAAATTCGTGGGTGCTCACCGGCGTCGTGATGAACACGATCACCGACTCCGAGGTCACGACGGCCAAGATCGCCGACGGGGCGGTCACCGCGGCGAAAATAGCGGCCGGCGCTATCACCTCGGACAAGATCGCCGACGCGACGATCGACGAAAAAGACGGCAACTACACGCTCGTCCTGACCGACAAGAACAAGTTCATCAAGATGAACGTCGCCAGCGCGAACACGGTCACGGTTCCGACCAACGCTTCGGTCGCCTGGCCTGTCGGCTCCCAGATCCACGTCATCCAGTACGGTCTGGGCAAGACCCAGATAGTTCCCGCTTCGGGCACGGTGATCATTTATGCGACACCGGGAAAGTTTTTGAGGGACAGATACTCGTCGGCCACGCTGCTGAAGTGCGACACCAACATCTGGCTGCTCATGGGTGACCTCAGTGCGACATGATGCCGATTCCAGGAATAACTTCTAGCGAAGGCAAGAAGCCTTCTACGCCGACCATTGGCACGGCGAGCTCAATAAGCTCCAACAGCGCCGTCATAAACTTCACGGAATCCACGTACAGGGGCAAGAGCCCAAGCCCGGTCTATCGGGTCTACGACAACTCCGGAACCCAGGTCATGGGATCGTGCACTTCGTCGTGCAACAGCATCTCGCTGACGGGCCTCGCGGCCTCGACTTCCTACACCGTGAAAATGAGGCTGGAAGCCACGTACGGCGTGAATTCCGACTTCTCCGGCACCCTGACTTTTGCGACGGTTTCTCCGCCAGTGACTCCGCCAGTGACTCCGCCCGTAACCCCGCCTGTAACCCCGCCCGTAACCCCGCCCGTAACCCCGCCCGTGACCCCGCCCGTGACCCCGCCGGTCACTCCGCCGGTCACTCCGCCGGTCACTCCGCCCGTTTCGCCGCCAGTCAGCCCACCCGTAAGTCCGCCTGTCACGCCGCCTGTCAGCCCGCCAGTAACTCCGCCCGTCACTCCGCTCCCCTGTGCAAGTACCTGTCAGGAAGCACAACAGATGGGGTACGGGGTAATAGTGATAACCACTTCCCCCAACCCATCCATTTGCAACCCTCTTTGCACGAGCATGACGTACAATCATCTGCACAGGGCAGGCTGCGAGCCATTGGGTTGCGACATAGTGTGCAACGGTTGCCCTTGCCCCAATGGTTCAGCCTGCACGGCTTGCGGCGAGGCGCCGGGAATACCTGGTCAATGCACCGACCTCTTTGGTGGCTGCGTATGCTTCTACTGGACCGGACCGGGTTTCCAACCTCAGATTTGATGCGAATACTGATGGCAAGTTTTTCATTGACGGTTGGTTCGCCACTATTGATTTGGTGGTGTAGGATTGCGACGACTACAAAAGGATAAAAACCATGAGCCGATACAAGTTTGTTTTCGTCGTTGACGGCGAGTTTGCCACCGCCGCATCTTGCGGTGGCGACCCCCTTCCCGCGCATTGCGAAGCACTCGTCGCCTGTTTTAGGAGCAATCCAGTAATAGTGGAAGTGCCCGAAGACCACCCCAACTACGCCCACATTGTGGAGGGGTGGAGGTGGGATGGAAACGATTGGATTCCGCCAGAGGGCTGGGTTGCGCCGGAACCCGCGCAGCCGAGCGAGGGGTAGCAACCATGTCTGCGTGGTCCGATTACAAGAAGAAGAGGTCGGAGGAATTGTTGAACGGCGCCGCCGTAAGACCGACCGACCTCCTTGATTCCGCCAACTATGCGGATGCGGAAACGGCGGAACAACGATATGCGATGTGTCTTGAGTGTCCAAGTTTGATTAAAACAACAAAACAGTGCAAAGAATGTGGTTGCTTTATGGCTCTCAAGACAAAACTAAAGCAGGCGACATGCCCACTAGGGAAATGGTGATACAACGGGAGCTCGTTTGGGAACTACCCGACGCGCTCAGGGAGCCGCACGTGGTGAGGGACTTCTTCCCGCCCGAGATGTTCGGTCGCGTGAAACAAGCGGTCGCAGACACCAAGATGGGCACGCCCGAGGGCGGTCAGTTCCACACGATGCTGGCCCGGTGGGAGTCGCCGATCCAGTTCGACCCCGACATTGAGGAACATTGTGTTGTCAAAGCAAGGGAAATCTTTGGCGACGACACCCTGCTCAAGGCCTACTTCTTCGCCGTGCGCTACCAACGCAGGGAGGGTTGCGTGCCGCACCTGTGGGAGCACACCGACCAGAACGGAACCCAGACCACGATCGACATAACGGTGGAGAACACCGCCGACTGGGACATCATCGTGGAGGGGCAACGGTTCAAGCAGGAGCCGAACAACGCCATCATCTTCGCCGGCCAGCAGCACATCCACTCGCGGCCGCCGTACCCGACCTACCGGGAGGACGTCTGGACCACGGTGCTGTTCCTGCACTTCACGCAACCCGACCACTGGATACAGAGGGAGCGGGACGGGATACACAGGTACGGCGAGGACGGCGACGTGAGGTTCTTCAACAGGAACCGATTCCTGGCCATGCCGGACGCGCCGCTCTCCCAGAAGGTCTGTTCCTGCCACGACTATTCGGGAACTCTCAGGCTGTACGACAAAATAGTCGGGGAATTCCACGACTCGGATCCGGAGCTCGTGGACATGTCCGTGACGGGCAAGGAGCAACTCGCCCCGGGGATAGTGAGGTATTCGTTCGCACCGGGTTCGGCGCGAATCCTCAGGGGATTGATACAGAACTGCATGTTCGGTCAGTGGGAGCCGGCCGAGGTGCTGGTGGACGATCAGCGACCGGGCGTCAACCGACAAGCCAGGAGGTGCTACAACTACTTCCTGAGCGAGACTCAATCCGGGTGCCACCCGCAGGATCCCATCAGGAGGACCAGCGAGTCGCTCAAGCTCGGTCTGGACAAAATGATGGAGGATTTCAGATCGCAACACCACATAGAGGAGCTGGTGAGCCACCATTCCGTGTTGCTGAGGTACGAGGAGTCGGATCACTTCGGTCACCACGTTGACGACCATCCGAAGTTCCCGAGGGTCGTGTCGTCGTCGACGTTCCTAAACGACGACTACGAGGGCGGGCAACTGGAGTTCAGGGAATTCGGGTTGACCGTGCGACCGATTGCGGGCACCGTCGTGTTCTTCTGCTCGAGCTTCCCCTACATCCACAGGGTCCTCCCCGTGCAACGCGGAATACGATACGCGATCGCAAAATGGTATGACTACAAGAAATGAGCAACGAGCCAGGGAGGATTTGGCGCGCAATCTCAGGTTCATAGAGATAGAGCTGTTCGCTTTCTGCAACAGGAAATGCTGGTTCTGTCCGAACTCGGCGATAGACAGGCTTTCCAACGATGACGTGATGCCCGAGGCGACCTACCGCAACATCGTGTCGCAGCTGGGGCAAATGTCCTTCGCCGGAGAGGTGACCTTCAGCAGGTACAACGAGCCCCTCTCCAAAAAGGAGTTGTTTCTCGACAGGCTCAGGATCGCCAGGTCGCACCTCCCCGGGGCGAAGCTGAGAACGAATACGAACGGCGACTACCTCAGCAGGGAGTACGTGCACGAGCTCAGGGACGCCGGCCTGAACGAGCTCTTCGTCCAGCAGTACCTCGGAAACGAGGAATCGTACGACCACTCAAAAATGAGGTCGGCGATCTTCAGGAAGGTCGACCAGCTGGGTTTCTCCTACTCCGTGGTGTCCGACCTGCACAACCAGAGGTTCGAGATAAACCTGAACACGGTCGGCATCACGGTGCACGTGAGGGGAAGGAACTTCGAACTGGAGGGATCCGGCAGGACCGACGCGCTCAGGAAAATGGTGCGGGAATCCTACGTCCGAACCAGGGCATGCGACCAGCCCTTCCACAACATGTACATCGACTACAACGGGAACGCGATGGTGTGCTGCAACACCAGATCGGACGTCCCGGAACACTCCGGTGCGATCATGGGGAACGTGAACGAATCCGAGCTATGGGAGATATTCTCCTCCGAAAATTACTCGAGCTGGAGGCTCCATCTCGCCGACGACGGCATAAAGACGGGGATATGCGCCAGTTGCAAGATCGGTCTGTCCGTCAACGAGTTCGTCGGGTGACCATGCACGCCAAGCACTCGCAAACGGAACGACCGATCTTCAGGGAGTGGGTCCACTATGACGACCTGACCGTCGTCCCGAACCAACCGATCACCGTTTACGTGCTCGAGAACGCCAACATAAGCCCGAGCGCAGGGCCATCCGTGAAACTGGAAGGGACGTGGATGGTGGTGACCGACGGTTTCGGTCAGTACGGACACTTCCTGAGGGAGGGCGTGGGGGCGTTCCTCTACTGCCGGACCATCTTCCCGGACCTCCAACCGCTGTTCATGCGGGTCCTCCCGTCGGAGACCAACGAGCAAATGAGGCAGACGATAGACATGATCTTCGATCGGATGAGTTGCGGCCTGCCCGAACTTCGACACTACGAGGGTTCGGCGATTCACCAATTCAACTTCAGGATCGAACGCCTCGTGGTCATGCTCGACAACGGGAGGTTGCTGACCAGCCGTAGCCACCCCAACTTCTGGGAGTGCAGGACGCCGCACATAGCGAGCTGCCTCAGGGACTATTTCTCGGATCTCATGATCGAGGACGAGACCGCCGCGTCGAAGATATTCGTCACCAGAAGGCAGCGCAACGCCGAAATCGCCGCCAGGGAACGCCGCGACGACCCGTGGTACAGGAACAGGTTCGTGGACGAGGATCTGATGGGCGCGGTGGAGCAGGCCTTCTCGGATCACGGGTACGAAATCGTGGATTTCGGGGAGATGGCGTTCCCGGATCAGGTTAGACGCTCCTACAACGCCGGCAGTTTCGCGGGCTTCCTCGGCACGGCCTTCCACAACGGCATTTGGTGCCAGGACGGCTCCGCCTTCTACGGCGTCAAGGTGGGCTCGTACGGGTTCGACTGGGAGCACGACATAATACACACCGTCGCCGGGTCGAAATACTCGCTGATAGACGTCTCGGACGCGGACGACCCGTCGTCCGCGAGGGCCAAGGTGGAGTCCTACATAAAGTAGAAATCCGCGTGGTACAGATTCATGTCCTCGCGATTCATCTCCTCGACCTGCTTCATGAGCGACGACCCGACCATTTTGTGGACCAAATCCGTGCTGACGAAGTCGTAGTAGGCCGCCCAGGTGAACAGCGGGACGTGGCAGACTTTCGGTGCCAGCGCCAGATCGTCGATTATCTTGTTCACCAGTTTCAGCGGCGCGTTGTCGGCCCATTCGGGGTAGCTCACCCCCGTGTTCATTCGCTCCACCCTGCAGGCGAGCCGAACCGAGGAGAGACGCCTTATCGCCATCGACGAGCTCGACGTCTCGCACCCGTTGGTGAGCATGGTCTGGTAGTTGGGGGTGTGAAAATTGTGCAGCCAGTGCTCGAACAGGTCGAGCGCGTGCATTTCGTTCGGTTGGTTTATGAACCGCTGGTTGCGCTTCTCCACGTTCAGCTCGCCGAAGTCGGTGGCGTAGCAAAACTCCGCCGCCGTGCGGCGCACCGGATCCCGCACGAAGCACAGAACGTATGTTTCCGGCGACGGATCCCTCCAGAAACAGTGATCCGCGAAATCGTGGTTCGCCGATGCGTCTATTCCGACGGCGGCCATGCTCGCGTACAGGGGGCGAATGACCGACACGTCGAACACCGGGTCTATGGTTTTCGGGATGTGGAAGAAGTAAAACGAATCAAAGCCAGCCATTGACGGTCACCAACCCAGTGATGCCACTCCTCTGCCTTAGTTTCAAAATTGTCATGCTGTATATTGGCCGTCTTCCCACGGGGTGGACAATTTCCCTAAATTGCCTCGGAGTCCATGCCCTGATCCTACTCCTCAACTGTCGGTGCGACGAATACATCGTTCACCGCATCATAGGAATCACCGATACCTGCGTACTTGGCACGAAAGTTGTTGTTGTACGAAGTCTGTCGCCACTCGCCTGCTAGTCCGATGCTTGCGATGAACGCCTGACCTGCCGCTTCACCCTCAGGGAAGTCGCCACCAGCACAGTCGCCGTTGCTTACGACGATGACTTGCTGAACGATGCCGTTCTCAACTCTTGCGAAGTGTGCCACGACTACACCCTGAACCTTACATAGACGATGCCTGAACCGCCTGAGCCGCCTGCCTGATTACCGGTTGGGCCGCCTGATGTTGCGCCACCACCGCCGCCGCCGAAGTTCGCTGTGCCGTTGCTCCCTGTCGCTGGATTACCTTGACCGCCATTACCGCCGCCAGCCGTTCCGTTCCCTCTCGTGGTCTGTCCGCCGCCGCCGCCGCCGCCTGCTCTGTTCGATGTTGCGCCTGCGATGAATGTTGAGACATCTGTACCTGAACCGCCGTTGCCGCCTGTGTTAGCACTTGCGTTAGCACCAACGCTGGAAAATCCGCCGCCGCCGCCACCTGCTGGATTACCGCCGCCACTGCTTGCGGCAGTACCGCCAGCCTTACCCTGCGTTCCAACGGGTTGCCCCCCTGCGCTATCACCGCCACCACCACCGCCAGAACCCCCGACAAAGCCTTGAAAGACCTCGCCCCCACCTGCGCCGCCGCCGCCTGCGGCAGAGACGATAGCCGCCGCACCTATCTCAGATGCCGAACCGTTAGCACCGAAGTTCGTTGCGCCAGCACCACCGCCACCAACCGTAATCGTTGCGTTTGCGTCAAGGTAAATCGTTCCCGTCAATACACCACCTGCGCCGCCGCCGCCCATGCCACGGAACGCACCAGTTACGCCGCCACCTGCGCCGCCGCCACCGATAATCAGATAGTCAAACAACCCAGCCTTCGTCACCGTCAAAGTGCTAGACGATGTGAAGGTGAGAAGCGTGTAGTTCTGACCGCTAACCGTGATGCTTGACGATGAGCCGCCTGTTGCTACGCCGTAGCCTGTCGCCGCCGCCGAACGCTTAGTCCACTCGGTAATCTTCGTGCCTGAGCGTGTGCGCTCACCGAAACGCATCGCCTGCCGCCTATGCGGTGATGCGGTTCACATAACCGCTGAGGTGAACAACGTTCGCTGACGCACAAAACGCTCGGACGACCCGCCCAGACGTTCCGTCGCCAGCGAGAAGCAAACCTGGGATGACGAGCATCAAACCAGAACGGGTGGTCACCGTCTGTCGAATCAAGTTGTTTGGCGAAGTCGTGCCGCCAAACTCAATCGTGAGAAGAAGGTCGGCGGAATGGTCGTTCTGCGCATACAACCAAATCTCATCCAAGTTTGACGACGAAGTGCCAGTCGTATGAATGGTTGTTCCTGCCGTGGCTATGGCGGCGACAAGAATCGGTTGCCCGCCAGTAGAGCCAGAAAGTAGAACTTTGCTGAATGTTGCCATGTGTTACTCCTAACCGAAAATCTGTACGCCCAGAATAGTCTGGTCGTCTTGGGCGACAAAGTTTGAAATCCTTGTTACTGAAACCGTGCGGTTTACTGCGGCGCTCGCGTCATAAACGGCGAATTTGTCGCCGTCAACCACGTCCGCGCCGATGTCTGTACCGCCGTTGATGTTCACTTGGGCAAGGGTTGCAGACCCGTACAAACCGTTGTAGGAAAGACCCGTCCAAGTTGTGGAACCGTTACCAACCTTGTAAAGACCCGTGTCGGTCTCGTAGCCCAATTCGCCCTCCATCAATACGGGATTGGCGGCGGTCCATTCGGATGAAATCCCGCGTCTCAGCTGAATGCGAACAGCCATTAGTTGATCCCTCCGCCGTCTATCGTGCCAGAACCGCCGTAGTTGGAATTAGGTCCGCCGCCGTCGACGTTCAGACTTATAGCACCAGTGGTCACGACAATCCACTGACCACCATTGTACTCCCAGGTGCGCAGGTCGTATGAGTATCTTTGTCCGTTCACTGGTGACGCTGGAAAATCAATAGGCATCACACACCTCCAATGATTGCGTTAACTTCTGCTTCCGTTAGACCGAGGGCAGCCAGTTTTGCTTTGGCTGATTCTTTGGCGGCGATTGCTGCTTGACGGGCTTCTTCCTGCGCTGCTACTTCTGCTTGAACTGCAAGAATACGTGCTTCTTCTTCTGGTGTTGCATCCCTTACCTCATCGTTGATTTGCACTTTGTACGTCATGGTCAGTTCCTGTATCCGTAGACCTTGATCGTGCCGCCCGTGATCGTTCCGGTGTTCATCAGCATCGTAAACGCCGTGTATTGGGTTGCGTCGTTAAGAAATCCGCCGGAGTATTTAGTTTCGCCGTCGGTTCCGGCGTGTGCGCTTGACGCTAGGAAGTTGGTTCGCTTCGCAAGGTTAGGCCCGAACAGTGTGATGTCTGCGTTGAGGCTGTTAACTGAGTTGGAACCTACGAAATCCATAAAAGCGCCGTTTTGCGTTGTAAAGTTAAACTCGGTTCCACTGTAACGCAAGATAAGTGCCGCTGAATAATAGCCTGCGGTCGTGCTACCTAATTGCAGACGAAAATCACTAGTTGCTGACGCAACGCCGCCGCTAATAATAATTTTGTAGTTGTCGTATGTGCTGGAAAACGCGCTTGATATCGTGACGGTTGAGACCGCAGTACCTATCGTCGTAGAACTAATCAATACAAGACCACTTGAATGCGTATACACCCATGCACTTCCGTTATGCGCCGCAACCATGTCCGTATCGGTCTCATAAATAAGTTGACCCTCGTAGGGAACGGTCGGGCGGGTCGTGGACGTGCAGACACCTGGCTTGATGACCGACGATGCGCCAAGAACTGAACTAAACGGCATAGTTACCTCACCTCAATGATAAACGACATCATGCCCTCGCAACCGTCAGGGAGCCTGTTGCAGTGAACTGAAAGTATGAGTAGCCGCCACCTGCGTCGGTTGGTGTCGCTGATGTTGCGCCTGATGCGCTCACCGTCAAACCTGTTGCGTTGGCGGTTAAATAACGAATGATCACGATACCGCTTCCGCCTAAGCCGCCTGTCGTGCTTCCTGCGCCACCACCGCCGCCACGATTAGCAGTTCCGTTCGTGCCTGTCGCACCAGCATCGCCACCGCCGCCCGACCCGCCGTTGCCTTGCGTTGATGAACCGTTGCCACCACCGCCGCCTGCGTAGGTTGTCGCTGTTCCGTTGTAGGCGTTGCTCGTTCCTGCGCCGCCGTTGCCACCTGTTGAGCCTGAACCGTTGCCACCAACTGCGCTCGCACCACCACCGCCGCCACCCTGACCGCCTGACGAGTTCCCACCTGCGTTCCCTTCGCCAGAGATACCTGCCGCTCCTGTTGGTCGTGTCTGAGAACCGCCGCCGCCAGATGCACCAATAGTTGGACCGCTTTCAACATTACATCCACCGCCGCCACCGTTTGCTGAGCCGATGAAACTTGATGCTGTTCCGTTCTGGATGGTGCGGTTGTCGCCTGCGGGTGCGCCTGCGCCGACCTTCACGGTGTAGGTGGTCGTGGTGACAATGCCTGAGCCCGTAACGAAACCACCAGCGCCACCACCGCCGCCGTTGCCGCCGTTGCCACCGCCACCACCGCCACCACCGACCAGCAGATACTCAACATTCAAGGTCGGTTGATAACGAAGCGTTCCTACAGCAGATCCTGAGACTCTACGACGAATGTAGACGATTCCTGAGCCGCCTGATGCGCCAGCATTACCGCCTGTGCCACCACCGCCACCTGATGCCGTGTTTGCGCTCGCCGCAGTTCCAGCGTTGTTTGAGCCGCCAGCCCCACCGACTGAACTACCGCCTGCGCCACCTATCTGACCGCCACCGCCACCGCCACCGCACTTGAAAAGCGAACCGCCACCAATAAATGCCGACACGTCAAACCCCGCACCGCCAGCACCTCCGTTCGGGGTACTGTGGTTCGCTCCGACAGCGGTTGCGCCGCCGCCGCCTCCGCCGCCAAGGTTGTTGAATGTGGGGTCTCCGTTTCCGCCCGCGAAGCCCGAAATGCTCGGGGCCATGCTCGTAGCACCGACATAAAAATCGCCGCCGCCTAGACCGCTAATGCCTCCGCCGCCAGAGCCGCCACGATTAGGCCATCCAAAAGTTCCGCCACCTTGAAAGCCGCCTCCACCGCCACCTGCTACCGAGAAGTCGCGGGCCGTGTTTCCGATTGACGACGAAGAGCCTTCACCGTTCGCACTCGTAACCGCACTGCCGCCTCCGCCGATGATGATGGTCTTGTTCGCGTCGAGGTAAATCGTGGATTGCGCTATGCCGCCCGCACCGCCGCCACCGCCGCTTCTTGAACCGCTCGTACTGCCGCCGCCACCACCGCCGCTACACACCAGCACATCAAACCAACCTGGTTGAGTAACGGTCAGCGTACCTGTTGCCGTAAATGTATGTAATTTATAAGCAACACCAGAGACGGTGATATCCGTTTCTGTTCCGCCGGATGCGATCCCGTATTCGGTTGCGAGTCTTGGTTTGCGGGCTCCTGAGATGCTCATTCTGTTACCTCTATAGGAGGATTAAATTTATCGTTTTCTGCGTCATAAGACCAGCCCTTGCTGCAGTAGCCGCGACCTGAACCATCTTGGAAGCACTCAATCCAGAGTGATGAGTCGCCGTAGCGTTCAGGATTGGCAGTAAGAAACTCCCAAGTCACAACATTCACTTGCGTGACGATGCCGTTCTCAACCTTTGCGAATGTTGGTGCGCTCATGTGCGGAACCTCACATAAATTGCGCCCTCAATACCATTGTTTGCTGCTGCGTTAGACGAAATTTGTCTACCGTTTGCACCGTTTCCACTATTTGCAGTAGTCGCCGTATTTCCATGGGCTGAAGATGTTCCACCGCCACCTCCGATACCCAATGTCAAAGATGCTCCAGTAAAAGAAGTTGTGCGACCAATGCCTGCGGTAGAACCACTTGCGGAGCCGCCGCCACCGCCACCGCCGCCAGAAAAAGTGCTTCCGTCGCTATTGCCGCCACTGTACCCAATTGGGGAAAGTGATGCAGCGGCGGCAGTACCCCCATAACCACTTCGGTAAGATGCCCCTCCAGGATTTCCAGCAACTGGTATTGCGTTACCGTGCCATGCACCAGCACCGCCACCACCACCAAGTCCGATTGCACAAACATTTGCCTGTTTAGTATCATACAAAATAGACATAGAGCCTTCGTGGCCGTAACCCGCACCAACTCCAGCACCGCCTGCGCCAACATCTGCCGTATATGTTCCAGCGACTAAGTAAAGTTGGGTTATCAAAACTAAACCTCCGCCTCCTCCCCCAGAACCCTCACCACCGTAGTATTGTGTGCTAACAGAACCTCCACCACCACCGACGCACATCACATCAAATAGACCCGCTTGAGAAACAGTGAGCGTACCGTCAGTTGTAAATGAAAGAAGTGTGTAGGTCATGCCACCATCGGTAATTGAACTGGAACTTCCACCAGTCGCAGTTCCATATCCGTTCTTTGTGCTCCCAGGTGTATTTGTGGTGAAGCCTCTGTTTGTTGCGTAACGGATGTAGACGATTCCTGAGCCGCCAGAACCACCATTGGCGGTTCGGTCGCCTGAACATCCGCCACCACCACCAGCAGTATTCGCTGATGCAGATGAACCAGCAGCCTGAGTACCGCCAGCACCGCCGACAGATGAACCACCAGAACCACCAGAACCAGTATTTCCTGAACCGCCACCCCCACCACCAGCCTTGTAGAGAGCCGAGCCGCCGATGAAAGAACTCACATTGTAACCAGCACCGCCATCACCGCCGTTCTTCCCAGAGTTATTTGCTCCGATCGCTGTTGCGCCGCCACCGCCAGCACCGCCGTCATAATCAACAGCATTGCCAGTTCCACCTGCAAATCCAGACACGCCACTTACAACCGCTGCCGCACCCGTCAAGTAACGAGCAGGATTGTAGCCGTAAGTAGAACCACCACCACCAGACCCACCGATTGCTGGCGGAAGATAGGGTGACGCACTCGCGCCATGACCACCGCCAGCAGAATGAACTGCACCGACACCACTTCCGCTACCCGAAACATTCGTCGCCCCACCACCACCAACCGTTATTGTTGCGTTTGTGCCTAGATAGATGGTCTGCGATACATAGCCACCGCCACCACCGCCACCGCCACTAACCGTCGCAATACCGCTCCCACCACCAGCACCACCCGCAAAAATCAACACATCAAAAAAACCTGGTCTGGTAACAGTAAAAGCACCTGAAGAAGTAAACGTGTGAATCGTGTATTCGGTTCCGCCGATTACAACACCTGTTGAAGTCGTGTCTCCACCACTACCAGCGCCGTAAGAATATCCAGTCAAGGACTTCTCGCCATAAGCGGCAGAAAGACCCACGGTTTAGACTTCCTTTTCCCACCCGATGACGGTCACATTAACGACGCTTGCCGCATCTGCAAGCCCCTGAAGGGTTTCGCCAGCCGTGAGAACGAGCGCCGTGTCAAACACCATGATGTCGTTTGCGCCAATGGGCAGTTGGGAAATGATTCTGTTTGCGGCGGTCGCGGCAGTGCCGATAGCCAAAGAAAACGTCCTGTCTACCGTGTCGGTGTTGGTGATGATGATTTGCTTCAGCACCTCGACCCTGCTCGCCGCCACCGTGCAAACGGTCGTGGTTGTCGTACCCAACTGTGTCGGACCACCGAGTCTTGCTTCTGTTCTGTCTCCTGCTGCCATGATTTACGCTCCAATATCCATTATCATTAGTGCACCTTCGGTTGAAGTTGCCAAACCACCAGAGGGCGGAATAAGCGCCCACTTCAAACCTGTGGCGGTAGATGAATCCACCATCAACACGTAGTTGTTGGTTCCAACCGCCAGCCGAGCCACGACGTTGTTTGCCGTACCAACCAGCAAGTCGCCCTTGGCGTCGACGGTGTTCGCGTCGATCGCGTTGGACGGCAGGGAAGAATAGGAGAGACCCGACCAAGCCGTGGATCCGTTGCCGATCTTGTACCTGGAGGTGTCCGTTTCCAGCCCGAGCTCGCCCTGCGCCAGAACGGGATTGGCGGACGTCCAGTTGGCCGCCGTGTCGCGTCTTAGTTGAATTGTTACAGCCATTTACGCCGAACCTCCGGTTATTCCGGTAACCCCGCCGTACACGGAGTTGGCTTGCCCGCCATCCATGTTACTAGAATTCACCTCTCCCGTAGAGACGGCGCCGACCTCCACCCAATAGGAATCGTAGTAAATGTAGGTTCTTCCGGTGTCCGACTCAAACCAAAGGTTGCCTTCACTCGGGCTTGCTGGCGCAGAAGTTGATATTGTCGTAACGGCGTTGCCCGCGCCGCCGATGTTTGCCAACGGCGCGTTGACGAATGCGCTTCCGTTGTAAGAGAGCACGTCGTTGTTTGCCGGATTCGTAATGATCACGTCAGAGAGCGAGTCGAGCGCACCGCCCGCCGCGGCGGTACCGACCTCTACCCATACGCTCCCGTAGTAGATGAAGGTCTGCGTCGTGTCGGAGTCAAACCACATCTCGCCCTGCACTGGAGATGCTGGCGCGTTGGACGAAATGGTGACGTGTTGCTCAGGACCCGTTGGTCCAGTTGCTCCCGTTGGTCCAGTTGCTCCTGCTGGACCTACTGGTCCGTTGCCGCCCTGCCACTTGCCATCTTGATAAATCCAGACCTTTTCACCTACGGTGAACGTCTGTCCGTTCGTCGGGGAGTTGGGGAAGTCAATAGGCATTATGCAATCACCAAACTAAATGTTCCTGTTGAGGTAAATGAGTGTACGGTGTAATCCGCCGCACCAGCGGGTCCGACTACTTTTGTTCCGCCAGTGATTGTCGAATTGGTAGCACCAGCAGTCAAATAACGAATGATTACTACGCCAGAGCCGCCTGCACCGCCACTACCGAAATTTGCTGCTCCCCCCGCACCACCGCCTCCAGTGTTTGCAGCGCCTTGCTTGCCAATTCCTCCAGTCCATGATGCGCCACCGCCAGCACCACCGCCACCGCCAGGTTCTGAAGAATTTGGAGCCCCACCACCGCCGCCACGAGTAACAGAAGAACCAGTAATTGAAGATGCAACTCCATCACCGCCCGAATTGCCTGCGTCCGTATTGCCCGCTTCGCCAGCACCACCTCCGCCGCCGCCGCCGTATGGGCTAGGTCCTACACCGCCAGCAAATCCTTGATTTGGTGTCCCACTACCGCCCGCTTGACCGACTGTAGAACCCCCACCGCCAGAACCTCCAGAAGAACCAGGAACGCCAGTACCACCACGACCGCCACCCGTGGAGGTTATTGTAGTCATCCCTGTGCGAGAGATGGAACTGTCGCTTCCATTACCTTGAAAGCCGCCTCCCCCACCAACTGTAATTGTGTAGGTTGCTGTACCTTTATGCGCTATGACGGCTTCCGCAGATGCGCCGCCACCAGAACTTTCACCGCTAACCGATGAGCGGTAACCTCCCGCACCGCCACCTCCTCCATAATACGTTGCGGCATCTCCCTCTCCACCACCGCCACCACCCGCAATGACAAGATATTCGATATTTAAGGCTGTCTCGAAGGACACTGAGTTAGATTCACTTGCGCCAGCCCCCAGAGCGTTTACTGCTTTGAGTTTTACGTGGTATGTAGTTGACCCAGCAAGACCAGTAATTGTTATCGGACTTGTTCCGTCCGCTGGGTTGAGGGCGGCGTAAGCGCCGAACGTCGAGCCTCCATCAGTAGACAATGCGTACTGATAGTTGGTAATCGCAGAACCGCCATCTGCGCCAGCAGTAAAAGAAATTATTGCTGAAGTCGGAGTTGTTGTAACCACGGCAAGATTTGTCGGTGCAGTAGTTGGCGGAGTACCAGTTGCAAGAACCCACGATGACCCGTCCCAACGCTGAAGGGCAGATGTATCCGTCAGGAAAACGAACTGACCAATGAACGGGTTTGGAACTACAGTGCTTCTTAGTGCAGTGGTTGTAACCGTGATACCAGAAAGACCAGAAGCCATTTTGTTTTGAGTGATTGCGCCATCATTCACCTTGGCTTCGGTGACCGCGTTTGAGGCAATCTTCGCCGCCGTGATGGACCCGTCCGCTGGGGTCAGAGAAACGTCGTTGCCCAATTTCGCCGCCGTGACGGCACCAGCGGCGATGTTGGCGCTGTGCACTGCGTCAGAAGCAAGTTTCGGGTTGGTGACGGCACTGGCCCCCAACTTTGCTTCCGTGACCGACGCATCGGCGATGGTCTGGGGCGCCGCGATGAGCGCCCATACGGAACCGTTCCACTGCCAGGTCTTGCCGTTCGACTCGAAGGTCTGGTTGTTGCTTGGGCTTGATGGAAAAATTACTGGCATCTATATGACCCCGAAGTGAGATAATCGTTTACAACCCCCCCCAACGGGGGCATGGGCACCTCAATTATGACACATCAAACAAGTGGCGGATCATAGGGGATTCAGCGAAATAAATCTTATAAATTCCTCGGGGAGTTGGGGAAGTCAATCGGCATACATCACCACGTAATTGAGCCTGAAGCAGTAAAAGTATAAATCTTGTACCCGCCCTGCGTCACGAGGGTTGCGCCAGCGCCAGTGGTCGTTGCGGTGGGTGCATTAGAAGAGGTGCGAACGATGACTATGCCAGAGCCGCCGTTTCCGCCAGCACGATGATTAC
>Ga0194123_10004036_pt1 | contig 16967 bp, 15 predicted proteins | sample TA2MahsurfametaG_5_FD_155479 | JGI IMG/M metagenome (GOLD analysis project Ga0194123, IMG submission 155479) | Freshwater microbial communities from Lake Tanganyika, Tanzania - TA2015023 Mahale A surface | ecosystem: Environmental > Aquatic > Freshwater > Lake | place: Tanzania: Lake Tanganyika... | reverse complement strand
TCTGAAAACGTACTCTTAAATCCTCAATGACATCCTTATCAACAAAAGGAAAGTACCCTTTAGATTTCGGCGAAACCACTTTCACGCGGTAGGGCGTTCGTCTCATCCGATTAAAAGAGCCATCGATATGCCAAATCATCCGAAATTGGTTCACATATTTATCTATCCCAAGTCGGGTCAGCGCAACGACAATTCTGTCGTACGCCGAATAATTATTCTTGACTTCGAAGGGCTCCAATAACTCCCCCACGGCCAAGCCTGAATAATCTTCTATCTTAGAGTTTTCTGAACTCTCTTGATATAACTCATTATCGTTAAGCAGGGGACCAATTCCAAGAGGATAATATCCTCCCGTGCTTAATGGGTAGTGTTGGACTTGAAATGGCCGCCCTAGTTTCTTGGAAATGTAAATGGCGGCCAAAAGTCCCATACTCTGGGTCGCGGCCCCTCCAGTAGTCCTCACCACGAATGGGACATCCTTGAGCTTCGCACGTCGAGCATTTTTCATATCCGTAACGCTAACATAGATAGTGGACATGGTTATAACCAGAACGCCCTATCGGATTTCTATGTTTGGCGACGAGACGGGTCTACCATCTTGGTACTTAGCGAATCCAGGCGCCGTGGTGTCCTTAGCAATAAATAAATATTCCTATGTTACGCTCCGCGACCTTCCGCCTTTCTTTCACAACAGATTTAGATTGTCATATTCAAAAATTGAGTTGTAAAATAGCACAGCGGATATTGAACATCCTGCTATCCGAGAAGGATTTAGAGAATATGCAAATGGCCTTGCCTTAGACCTTCTCCATCTCGGTGAATTACCGGCAAGAAGCGGTATCGGTTCGAGTTCAGCATTCACAGTTGGAATGATTCACGCGCTAAAGGCATTACAAGGGGTGTTCACAAATCCGAAAGAAATGGCAGAAGAGGCAATTGCTTTCGAACGTGACAAACTGGCAGAAACAGTTTGCTCGCAGGATCAAATTACATCATCGTATGGCGGCATCAACTTACTCAAGTTCGGTGTTGGAAATCAATGGTCGGTTGAACCAATAATATTTTCTCCAAAATATAATCAAGATTTTGAAAGTTGTCTTGTGTTGCTCTTTTCTGGAATCAAAAGAATCAGTCCAGTATTTTCAAATTTTTTTTCTGTTAAAAGTGAAAACATGTCTTCACTAATGTTCCGAACTGAGCAACTGGCTTTAGAGTTTTTTGCACTTTTATCAAAGGAGGGCAGTCTTGATATTGTCGGAGAAATGTTGAACGAGAGTTGGAAAATTAAGAAGATTCTCCATCCATCGACCATAACGGAATCGGTCGAGGAATTTATACAGACAGGAATCGAAAACGGCGCTATAGGAGGAAAAGCGCTTGGTAACGGAGGCGGTGGTTTCTTACCTTTCTGGGTCCAACCGAATTTAAAGGAAGATTTCATTAAGAAAATGTTCCCTTCTATCAATGTTCCAGTGCAGATCAGTTTGGAAGGCACGACGCGCACTTTGTAGTGTTATCGACGATTATTTGTGTTATACTAACTGATACCACATCATCTTATTGTTTTTTTCATCAAGGGAACTATGGGGTTCATTTCTTGAAAATTCTAGTTACTGGGGTAAATGGCCCTCTTGGATACGCAGTCAAAAGTCTATCGGTTTCTGAACAGAAAGAACATGAATTCCTCTTCACTAGTTCTAAGGATTTAGACTTAACGGATCAAAGGGCGGTTAATCAGTACTTTCAATTACATGAACCCGATTTCGTACTGCATTTAGCCGCCAAATCTGGCGGTGCCAACCTAAATAAATTGATTCCTGTCGACATGTTTGAAAAAAACATGAGGATGTCCATGAATATATTGCATGCGGCAGCGACCAACAATATTGAAAAGACGATTCTTGTCTCCTCAACTTCAGCATATCCTGCGCAGAGGCTCTCTCCAGCACGTGAGATAGATCTACATTCGGGTCCGCCAATGTCTACGGATTATCCCTACGCATTTGCTAAGCGAATGATGGATCCATTGGCACGTTCCTACCGGGACCAATATGGCATGCAAGTATCAGTCGCAATCGTTAACGGAATTGTCGGTCCCAAAATGAATTTTAGGAAAGGCGAGTCTGTCATGTTAGCTGGGCTAATAAGACGCTTTTATGAGCAGAGCAAGTTTGGTGATCCTCAGAAACCCTATTTGGTGCATGGCGACGGGACTCCAGTTCGCGAATACACATTTTCGCATGATTTAGCGAGGGCTCTCTTTTGGTTAGTGAATGAAAGTGAAATGCCTGAGTTAATCAATATCGGAAATAGCCAAGGAATGAGTGTTCGGGAATATGCAGAAATAGTGTGCGATTGCCTGCAAATCGACCCTAAAAGATTGACTTTCTCCGAACCTTTGAGCTCTAACGTTACTTTTTACAATCAGTTAACAGACAATTCACGTTTCAGACAACTGGCGAATTTCTCATTCACGAATACTGCATCTGCTATTAGTTTAACGACAGAATGGTTCAAGGAAAACTACGAGATGGTCGTAAAGTGCGACTAACTTTTGAGTCTGATCTTTATCAAGAAAGTTTGTCCAAACTAGGTTTTGGAACTTGGGGACTTGGCGGGAATGCTTACGGATCGATAAGTGAAAATCATGCTCGAGAACTCATAACTTACTCATACGCACGGGGAATTCGCACTTTCGACACATCTCCACTTTATGGAGATGGTCGCAGTGAATGTATTCTAGGAGATGCGCTGGCAGGCGTTCCACGGGATACATACAGATTGATAACAAAGGGTGGTCTTTACGAATCAGGATCTGAAGAGCTAAGAGACTTTTCTGGCCTTGCCCTCAATCGTTCTTTAATCGCATCACTCTCACGCCTTCGGACAGACTACCTCGACTATTTTCTTTTACACTCTCCAACATCAGAAGAGATTGCTGATGGAAAAGCTAATCAATATGGACTTCGTTCGGAGATTGAAGATGGAGTTATTCGCAGTTTCGGAGTCTCCCTCAAATCCCCAGGAAATTACTCGCTTATAAATGATCTGAATTTCATTCGTGCAATAGAGTTTAACTTCAGTCTCATGGATCAACGCGCTGGATTCCTCAGCTATCAGGAGTCAACAACTGCAGATTTTTTTAAGATTGCTAGAACACCTTATAATTTTGGATTTCTGACAAGCAAGCCTCCAGAAAAGTCACCGCCAACATCACCGAGGGTTCACCTAAAGAATTGGTCGCAACAACAATTTGACATTTGGCATGCATCTCGAGAAATCTGGGCAAATATTGCACAGTCCAATATGCTTTCGCTAGAAGATTTGGCATTGACTTTTGTTTTAAGTTCTGATTTCGTGGATATAGTTGTTCCTGGTTTTATGAAAGCGGAGCACATCGATTCAGCCATTGAAACAGCAAAACGCGGACTTCTGACCAAAGATAGTCAAGACTACTTGGTAGATATTTACAGAGAGAATGAATCAATGTTTGTAGTCAAAAGAAATGATTGACTAAATGACCCTCCCTTATGTTCTATTTGACCGTGACGGCACGCTAATTGAGTTTGAGCACTATTTAATTGACCCAAGCAAAGTTAAAATTGCCGAAGGGGTAGTGAAGGGCCTGCTATTACTGAAAGAACATGGCTTTTCATTCGGAATTATTACAAATCAATCAGTAGTCGGAAGAGGTCTAGCCTCAAGTGAAGAGGTGAAAGCAGTCAACCTTAAAGTTCTGTCACTCATTGGTGTTTATGAGATTGAATTTCAATTCGTCCTTTTCTGTCCCCACATCCCGGAAGACCTTTGTGATTGTCGAAAACCAGCCCCTGGGCTCGGCAAACTTGCGATCGCGGAACATAATTTAGCTCCAGATTTGAGCTACATGATTGGTGATCAACCCTCGGATGTAGAATTTGGTCATGCCATCGGGTGTACATCTATTTTGCTCGGTGATGAAATAGATTCTAGGTGCAGCGCGGATTACTTTGCAAAGAGTGTCATAGAAGCCGCTGAATGGATATTATCTGAAACGAGGAGGAGATAGCTTGAACTCAATGGAAATAACTCGAAAAAGAATCTCAGAGCTCTCTGAATTACTGCCCAAATTTGAATCGGAATGTATCTCTGCCATAGTAGAAGCATCTGAAATGCTCACTTTGGCATTCCGAAGTGGTGCCAAGATTTTAATTTGTGGAAATGGAGGTAGCGCTGCAGATTCTCAGCATTTCGCTGCTGAACTAGTGAGTGCATTTTCTCGTGACTTTAAACGACCGGCCTTATCGGCAATCGCACTGACCGTTGATACTTCAATCATAACTGCATTTTCAAACGATTTTGGCTTCGAGAATGTCTTTGCCCGCCAAGTTGAAGCGCACGGAAAGAAAGATGACGTTTTGATAGCAATCACCACTAGTGGATCCTCCAAAAATTGTATTGCAGCGGTTCTATCAGCTAAAAGACTAGGTATGAAGACAATCGCATTGACCCGAAAAGGTGCAATAATCACCGCAGAAACTGATTTGTCCGTCGAGATTCCATCTACTAACACTCAACATATCCAGGAATGCCACATCCTTGGGTACCACATAATGTCTGAACTAATCGAGGAAGAATTGTATGGAGGAACAAAATGACTAAAAAAATTTTAGTAACCGGTGGGGCTGGATATATCGGTTCGGTTTTCGTCCCAGAATTACTAAATCGAGGACATTTCGTCACTGTAATCGATAACTTCATGTACAAACAGCCAAGCCTAGCGGGAGTAATTTCCCACCCCAATCTTGAATTAGTATATGGAGACATTCGAGATTATACATTGATGAGGAAGTATCTTTCGAATGCTGATGTGGTGATACCTCTTGCAGCTATAGTGGGAGCACCTGCATGTGCTAAAGATCCCTTAACCGCAAGTTCAACCAACAAGGATGCAACGATTTGGCTTTTCGATCAACTGAGCAAAGACCAACAAATCATAATGCCCACAACTAATAGCGCCTATGGCAGTGGAGACAAAAACAATTACTGTGATGAATCATCGCCTTTAAATCCCTTATCACTATATGCTAAAGATAAGGTTGCTGTTGAACAGCATTTGATGGAGAGGGGGTTAGCAACTAGCTTCCGGCTAGCCACCGTTTTCGGAATATCACCTCGAATGCGATTAGACCTATTAGTAAATAACTTTGTCTACCGTGCGATGACAGATAAATTTGTAATTCTGTTCGAAGGGCACTTCAAAAGAAACTATGTGCATGTTCGTGACGTTAGCCGTGCGTTTACCTTCGCGGTGGAGAATCCAGACAAAGTAGTTGGAGAAATTTTCAACTTCGGCCTTAGTGACGCCAACATCTCAAAACGAGAGTTATGTGAGGCAATCCAGGAGGTCATTCAGGAATTTACTTTTATTGATGCCCCGCTTGCAAAAGATCCCGATCAGCGAAACTACATCGTGTCAAACGTTAAAATTGAGGGTCGAGGTATTAAAGCCGAAGTGAGTTTGTTGGAAGGAATACGAGAATTAGTTAAAGGGTTCAAAATGTTTGAGCAATTTCCATTCTCGAACCTTTGATAGATGATTATCACGCGCACACCTTACCGAGTCTCTTTGTTTGGAGGAGGGACGGACTATCCAACTTGGTACCAAGAAAATGGTGGAGCAGTTCTTTCTTTTGCTATTGACAAGTTCTGTTACATCAATGTTCGAGCTGCCCCCTTTTTTTAGCCATCGATATCGTGTGGCGTATTCCAAAGTTGAGATGACCAAACTATTAGACGATATTGAGCATCCAGTGGTACGAGAAGGCTTTCGAAAATATGCTCCAAATATCAGTCTCGAATTACATCATCATGGAGATCTACCTTCCCGAAGCGGAGTTGGTTCGAGTTCTGCATTCGCTGTCGGACTAATTCATTCGCTTCTCGCTCTTCGAGGAGAAACCGTCACTTCAAGGAAACTTGCAGATCACGCAATAGAATTAGAACAACAAGATTTACTTGAAATAGTTGGTTCACAAGATCAAATTGCCTGTGCAGTCGGTGGAATGAACTTCATTGAATTTAATGCTAGTAATGGCTGGACAGCATCACCTCTCAATCTTTCCTCTGATTACCTCACCGAAATTGAAGATCGCACAGTCCTACTCTTCACTGGACTTTCGAGATTGAGTTCAGAAATTTCAAAGAGTTTACTTGAGAATCTACATTCAAAAGCAGATTCAATGAATAGAACTCGTGAGCTAGCCTTGGAGTGCAACGATATTTTGCGAAATAAAGGAGATCTCTCGCTAATTGGCCCTATGCTCTTAGAAAGTTGGGAACTTAAGAAACGTATGAATCCTTTATCCGTTACTTCACGGCTCGAAGATTTTTTAGAACGCGCTTTAAAGGCGGGCGCAGAAGGTGGAAAAATCTTGGGAGCCGGTGGCGGTGGATTTTGTCTTTTTTGGGTAAATCCAAACTACCGTGATTACTTTATCCGTCAAATGTCGCCATCGGTTCATGTACCCATCCGCATATTCCCTGAAGGCTCAACCAGAATTCTTTAATTTAGTACTTTGTCTATTCCTAACTCTGGAGGATATACTCCGGTTATGCGCACAAAATGGTCAGTTCAAAACTTAAAAGAATTTGAAACCCAAGTAGCTGACTTGTTTAACCAAGGTGGTATCAAGGCACCAGTTCATCTTTCGGATGGGAACGAAGCGCCATTACTAGAAATATTTAAGAATATAAAAGCTGAAGATTGGGTTTTTTGCTCTTGGAGAAGCCACTACCAATGTCTACTAAAAGGCGTTCCGCAAGAAGAACTACTAAGTGAAATCAAAGCCGGACGTTCAATCTCGCTTGGGTTTCCAGAGCACAAGATATTTTCATCAGCTATTGTTGGTGGACAAGTACCAATAGCAGTAGGCACAGCCTTCGCTGAAAAATTGGAAAAAACAGGCAATCATGTATGGTGTTTTATTGGCGACATGACGGCTGAAACTGGAATTGCGCAAACCTCAATTCGGTACGCAGAACGGCACGACTTACCTATCACGTTTGTAATTGAAGATAATGGCATCTCAGTCTTGACTGATACACAAGGAAAGTTTGGGCTTCGGAAACATTACGTTTTGACGAAACAGAATCTGAGAAAGTTCTTGTTTATCAATACAAAAGCAAATACCCCCATGCGGGTGCTGGAGTAAGGGTGCAGTTTTGATGGACTTATCATGAATCTATGTGTGAAGCTATGCAAGTATTAGCAGATCACGAGAAAACAATTTTTCTTGGGCAAGCAGTTGCTGTACCCGGTACAGTGATGCGAACAACTTTGGAAAACATAAAGACCGAAAAATTAAAGGAGCTTCCTGTCGACGAAGATTTTCAAATGGGAATGGCCAACGGATTGGCGCTTGCAGGCTACATCCCGATCTCAATTTATCCACGGTGGAATTTCCTGCTCCTCGCCGTGAATCAAATTGTAAACCACCTCGATAAACTTAGTGAACTTTCAAGGCGAAAGCCCGCGCCAAAGGTAATCATTAGGACTGGAGTTGGGTCTGAATATCCCTTGAATCCAGGCGTACAACACACGGGTGATTTCACGGAAGCCTTTAGGTTAATGTGTAAAAAGATTAATGTCGTTCGTTTAGATAGTGCCGAAATGATTGTTCCTGAGTATCGAAAAGCTCTTACTAGAAGTGATGGCATTTCTACTCTTCTTATCGAATGGGGGGACATGTATGCCGAATAAAATTGTTTGGCCCTTAATGAAGAACAATGTCTTGCGAACCGATTTGGATACTATAATTGAGTATTTAAGGCAAGACGATCCAAAACTAACACACGGGCCAAAAGTCAGAGAATTTGAATCGGCTTGGTCGAATTGGCTAGGAGTTAAGTATTCAGTAATGCTCAACTCGGGCGCGTCTGCAAATGATTTGACAATGGCAGCCCTCGCTCAAATTCATGGGAATGGCGAAGTAATCGTTCCAGGATTAACTTGGGTTTCTGATATCGCCTCTGTTCTGCATGCCGGACACACACCCATTTTTGCCGACATAGATCCTCGTACACTGGGAATGAGTACATCTGAAATCCTGAGTGCAATTACTCCTAACACAAAGGCGGTATTTCTAACGCATGTTCTTGGATTTGATGGACTTACAGATGAATTGATTCATGAGTTGAGTGTAAGAAATATTCCGCTAATCGAGGATGTGTGTGAATCACATGGAGCAACTCACAACGGTAGAAGATTAGGTTCTTTTGGTTGGGCTTCAAATTTTTCATATTATTACGCTCATCACTTGACCACAATCGAGGGTGGAATGGTCAGCACAAATGACTTTGAGCTTTATGAAATGATAAGGATGATGCGCTCTCACGGAATGGTTCGAGAAGCATCCTCGGAGTCCACCCACAAAGATTTTGCCGAAAGATTCCCTGATCTAAATCCAGATTTTATTTTTTCATATCCTGCGCACAACATGAGACCAAATGAGTTGAATGGAATACTTGGCTTAGCACAATTGAAAAGACTTGATTCAAATATTAAAAAGAGGCAAGAAAACTTTGGTAAGTTTATTTCCATACTTAATCAAGAAGTTTTTCAAACTGACTTTCAAGTTAATGGCAATTCCAACTATGCTTTCACTTTGGTCCTAAAAGAACCTAATTTTGAACTGCGAGATCAAATCGAAATATCTATGCGTGCTGCTGGGATTGAGTTTAGAAGGGGATTAGCAGGAGGAGGAAACCAACTCCGGCAACCTTATTTGAAGAGGCTACACAAGATTCCTATGCCCGATTCATTACCATTCGTTGATCATGTTCATCACTTCGGTTGGTATATTGGAAACTATCCTGACATTGACGAAGGTATCTACGATGCAATTATTAATGCTCTCAAAGGACTTTGGTAAGAACAGGCTTCAAGAACGTTTTAAAAAATGTTTGAGATAGTCCCGCAAGCCTAACTCTAACGTTACGCTAGGACGCCATCCCTTGCCCCTCAAATATGAATCATCAAGCTGTTTTCTTCTCGCACCATTCGGCTTAGTAGAATCAAAGATAATATCGCCATCAAATTCAGTGACTTCACGAATTAAAAGTGAAAGGTCTTTGATAGTTATTTCCTGATCTCCTGATACATTAATTAGGGGTTCGCACCCCGGAGGCTGTCTGAGTATAAAATCAGTTGCTTTTGCTAAGTCATCAATGTGTAAAAAACTTCTCCTTGATTTCCCATCACCCCAAACAGTCACTTTATCACTCCCATTATTTTTGGCGAAAACGAATTTCTGCATAAGCATGGCTATGACATGACCGCCAGAACTTTGATTCCAATCGCCTGGACCATAGAGATTTGTCGGAATGACGGAAAACCAATCACGCTTATGCTGTTTTCTATACGCCCGTACTGCCTCAATGGCAAGAATCTTGGCTGTCGCATAACTCATGCTAGTGGGTTCGATTGGACCGGTGCCTAAGTCTTCAGGTCGCGAGAGATTTGATTCGTTCAAAGGATATACACAAGCTGATACATACTGAATATACCTCGGAACGTTTACTTCATGACAGGATCGAAGTACAGAAGTAGAAATTTCTGTATTGGACATTAGTAAGTTCACTGGATTGTCGATATTTCCTTGTATTCCAGCAACAACACCCGCAGCATTTATCACGGTATAAGGAGCAATGTCTCGTATCTGACTGGTCAGGTTTTCTGTATCACGAAAGTCAAGATCGTCCCGACACAGGGTGACGAGAGAATGTGATGAATCCAAAACTCTCTTCACTCCAGATCCAACAAAGCCATTGGGTGACAACAGAAGCACGGGTCGGGAAATATTAAATCTCCTTTAAGATCCTCGGGAACGCGTACCTTATCATCTACTGACTCTTGCTTATAATTCATTGGATTCTGTCATCCACGGTGTCTTTTCGGAAAGGAGGGAACAGTATATGTTATTGCTGAAACCTCACCCGTAAGAGACAAAGAGTTGTTTCCGAACGTCCACAACGACCCTCTCGAAAGTCATGAACTTTGTTCGCGTAAGCAAACATTATGGTGAATGATTCTTTAATCTACAAACAACTGCTTACCGCACAAATACTTATTTTCTTCTGATACCTCCTAAACTGCTTTAGTTTTCCAGAAAGTTTTTTCCGCATTTCTACACCTACAGATACATTGAGATTCAAATATAACGCTTCGACGGCAAACTCTTCATTCCATGCTCGGTTCACATCCTACTCTGCCCTTTTGTTTCTGGCTCAATATATTGTTTTTATTTGCTTATGCAGTCTAATACCTACTAGCTGCTAAACATGCAGTAAATCTATTCTCATGTTTTAATATGTTGGGATCTCCTGAACCGAAAGTACTTTAAGTATCAAATGATATTCAAATCGAAATTAATATCTCATTACTTCTTTAACATTAAGTGAATCACTACGATTAACTTTGGACTAGGCTGATCAGTAAACGTTCATGAAGTTATTTAAAATAATTACATGCTAATCGAGCAAGACTAAAAAAATGTCGCTAGAATTGACAGTAGGAAGTAGTTGACTACCTAATCTGTCTACAAATTGCGTACTAGAGTACAACGTAAGTTACTTAACATTGGAGAATAGAAGAGAAGATGACAGCAAATCAACAAGATGATTCATCAGAATACTCTTCTGCAAAAACGTTGTACAACATAACTACGCAATTTGACTACTCAACTGAGATACAAAGTCATCGAAAGACATCTTTGCTTTCCAATTCGTTACCTCTGATGGAAATTCAACTTTCGGTAAAGCGTTGTCCACAGACTTATTATTAAAATCTATTTCCAGCAATCCTTTAGCAATTGCGTTTTTCATTATAGTGGCCAGACTTCTTACACGACCGTACCAGATTGGTGTCGCAGAGCAAATTAGTTGATCCGTATGGATTGCAGCGACAATTGCCGAACAGCAATCCTCGACTCCAAGGATGGGAAGATACTGATCTCCTTGCGAAATTTCTGCAATCTGCCCATCTCGTAAGTTCTTAATTATAAAGGGAATAATGCGATTTGTGTTTTCGCCTTCACCGAAAATGTGTGGTAGATAAATCGTCGTAAGCTTAATAAATCCATCTTCCTCCAATCTATGCAATATAGAGCGACAAATTTGCTTATCGAGTGAATAGTTGTCATTTCTTCCCATGGGAATTTGCAATTCAAAGTATGATGCAACTTGAATCCATTTAAAAGGTTTATCATTCTTTTTTAATAACAATTTGACGCAATTCATCTGGAAATCAATATTAGCATCAAATGATTCTATTGCATTGGCATTTGCTTGAGATGCACTGCAATTAATTACAAAATCAGGAAATTTTTTTGAAAGTACATCTTCGATTGAGTCTACTTGCCGATTAAACTCAATTACTTCGTAGGTCGCACTCAATGTGGAAATTAAGTGTTTTCCAATAAATCCATTTCCACCCAAAACTAAAACTTTCTTCTTCATTTCTATCCGTCTTTCCAAAACTCATAATCCTAATTAGCAAATTCACAAAATTGAAAATGCTGATCACTCGCTAAGCGTATCGTCATTAAGGCCTTACTCCAAGAATGTCATGGAGTGATTCAATTACATAATCCAACATTTCAATTGTTAAACCAGGCCAAACTCCCAACCAAAAAGTATCATGCAAAATTATGTCTGTGTTTGTCAGTTCCCCGTGTAGACGTCTTGGTGTTCCTATGAAAGCCGGTTGACGTAAGAGGTTGCCACCAAAAAGCAGTCTTGTAGCAATTTTGGAATCATCCAACAACCTAACAATCTGGTTCCGTGATTTTGGGCTATTTTTGCGAACTGTAATCGCAAACCCGAACCAGGATGGGTCACTGTCTAAGGATGCTCTTGGAAGAATTAAGTATTCTGAGAGGCCGAGTAAGCCTTCTTTCAAGTATTTCCAGTTCCTCTTTCTTTTTTCTACAAAATCTGGAAGTCGATCTAATTGAGCTAGACCAATTGATGCTTGAATATCGCCCGACTTTAAGTTATATCCTAGATGGGAGTAAGTGTACTTGTGGTCAAATCCTTCTGGGAGTTCACCCATCTGACGATCAAATCGCTTCAAACAAGTGTTATCGCATCCGGGAGCACACCAGCAGTCCCGACCCCAGTCCCTGAAGGATTCTACAATCGATTTCACAAGTGTACTTTTGGAGAGAACCGCGCCACCCTCACCTGTTGTAATGTGATGAGCAGGATAGAAGCTGAATGTTGAAATGTCACCAAAACTACCTAATTGTTTTCCTCTATACAAGCCACCCAGCGCATCGCAACTATCTTCAATAACCCAAAGATTATGTTTTTTTGCTAAAACTTCTACCAAATCGAGGTTGAATGGATTGCCAAGGGTATGGGCCATCATAATGGCTCGCGTTTTCGGACCAATCGCCTCTTCTAGTGCAATTTCATTTGCTACGTAGGTCTCCAAATCCACATCCACATAAACCGGAATTAGACCATTCTGCAGAATGGGTGTTACGGTCGTCGGAAAACCAGCTGCAACAGTCAAAACTTCATCACCTCTTTTTAATGCCCTCTCTTTCAGTTTAGAGCTAGTTAAAGAAGTCAATGCAATTAAATTTGCCGACGAACCAGAGTTGACCATTAATGCGTGTCGCATACCGACGGTCTTTGCAAACCTGCTTTCAAAATTTTCACTATACGGGCCTGCAGTAAGCCAAAAGTCTAAACTCGCCTGAACGGCTGCCTCCAGTTCTTCCTCTCCAAAAACTTTTCCACTAACTGGCACCATAGATTCTCCTGGCACAAAGTTTCTTGAAGGATGGCGATTCACTAAGGCGGCTTCCACCAATTTTCGGATTATCTTTGAATTATCTTTCATCGCTCTCTCGTAGTTTGATTGAACCTATCAATTAATATGCAACCCCTTGTATAATCTTAACTCATATTGCCTAAGATTTTTGATGAATTTAGATTCACTAATCAAGCCAAGTTCTAGCCCAAAGCTCTAACATCAACATGGGCCAGATAAGTCTATCCTTGTCCACGCCAGCCATGTGCCAATCAATTACATTGTTAACTTCACTCACATTAAACCAACCGCGTTGACTGGCAGTTTTATCAGTAAGAGTGTCCTTAACAATTTCCATCATATCAGTCCTTAACCATTCTGCACGCGGAATACCAAAACCCATCTTTGGTCGGTCAATTAGATTAGCTGGTACGAGTGAGCGGGCAACATCTTTGAGTATGTGCTTGGTCTCAAAACCCTTAATCTTATATTTTCGAGGAAGAGAAATACCCCATTCGACGACATTCACATCTAGCATTGGAGAACGAAGCTCGAGGCCATTGGCCATGGTTGCCATATCTGATTTCACCAGCAGATCTCCGGGCAAATATGCATAAAAATCAGATCGAATCATGCGGTCGAAAGATGATATTTGCCCTTGATCAAATTGATTGATAAATGCAGTTTCAGCGGATTTAGTTTGGAAATTTGGGTTTAGTAGAGTTAATAATTCATGAGGCTGAGCTAAAGATGCGAGTGAACTATATCTAGCTGCAAACGACGGTTTTGCGTATAGTTGAGAGCGAATTCGATCAATTTTGCGAGTGTTCGCTAAAGAATGTTTCCTCAAAAAATTAAATCCGAAGCGGGCAGGATCTAAAAATAGATTTAGTTTTTGCATAACAGGGGCCGCAAGGTAGCGATCATAGCCACCAAATACTTCATCCCCACCGTCACCACCTAGCGCAACTATCAGATTCTCACGGGCAAATTGAGACAATATGAAAGTTGGAACAAACGAGGAATCAGCAAAGGGCTGGTCTAGTACGTGAGAGATTTTCTCAACAACAAGGGCTGGGTCCGGGCTTACAATTTCTTCGTGGTGGTTAGTGCCAAGGTATTGGGCAACTTGTTTGGCGTGATGAGCTTCATTATAACGAGTGCTATGAAAACCAATTGAATATGTTTCAACTTTCTCGCTCATCAATTTGGCCATATACGCTGTTACAATCGTTGAGTCGTAGCCTCCGCTCAAAAATGCGCCTAGTGGTCTCTCGGATACTAAACGCCGAGAGACTGATTCCTCAATTAGCTTCTTAGTTATCTGTAGAGCGTCTGTATAGGGGATTTGAACTTTGGTTTCAAAATCTGGTTCCCAATATTTAGAAGAGGAAGTTTTACCCTCGCGCCAAGTCAGAATAGATGCTGGCGGAAGTTGGGTGATCTCATTAAATGCCGAGTATGGTGCGTTGATGAAGCCATATTGCATAACTTCAGCAACCACATCTGTTCGTAACGTGCGATCTGGACGAGCCAACATCAAGGCTCGAACTTCAGATGCAAAGAGTAAACTACCATCCTTTAATTTCGAGATCCAGAGAGGTTTCTCACCCATGCGATCTCTTATCAAGTGGAGTGAATTATCACGTGCATCATGAATGGCAATCGCGAACATTCCATTGAGCTTGCCCACGAAAGTTAAACCAAACTTTAAATAGAGATTTATAATGACTTCAGACTCGCTCAGTGATCGGCAGCGAATTCCACTTTGCTCTAATTCACTTCGTAGTTCACGATAGTTATAGATTTCGCCGTTAAAGACCACGTTTATCTTTTTGGTGGAATCAGATGCCGGTTGCCTGCCTGCAGAAATTTCTACGATTGCTAAACGCCCCATTCCAAGACCTATACCAGCATTTACATAAGTACCGGTATCGTCTGGACCACGGTGTTCTAGTAACTTAAGTTGTGCATCTAGAAGTTGCTTGCTTGGCGCACTTTGTCCAATACCGCCAGTTATCCCACACATTTTAATACCTATTAATCTACGGTCATCGTCCCGTTAGCGACTTCTGCTCCACGCTCTTTGAGCCAGACAATAGTCTCCAACAGGGCGGTTTCAAAAGATTTTGGTACTATTTGTGGAAAGAATTTCTTGAGAAGTTCTGGGGAGTTTTGAGACTCTTTGACATCGCCCAACCGATTTGGTTTATAGACAACTTTCAGATCTGGGAACTGCTCTCTTATTTTCTCAATAGCGTCGTTAAGAAATATTCGATTACCATACGCCAAGTTAATTGCACCCTCTGTTAAGATTCTATCTTTCATTGCAGTTACGGCAATGTCCAAGACTGTCTCAATGTAGGTAAAGTCTCTAGATATGTTGCCATCACCATAGACATCTATTGGTGCTCCCTGCATAGCCAGCCAAATCCACTTAGGCAAAACAGCGGCATATTCATGGTCAGGGCGTTGGCGAGGTCCAAACACATTAAACAATCGCAAAAGAGTAGTTTTCACACCATAAGCTGCTGCATAAGCCTGAACATAACTCTCTGCGGCTAATTTGCTGGCGGCATAAGGTGTTACGGGCCCGAGCCACATTGACTCATCCTTTGGTAACATCATGTTTCGTCCGTAAACAGATGATGAAGAAAAAAAGATTACGTGTGCGCTGTTTGTGCGGGCCACTTCCAGAATATTGAGAGTTCCTGTTGCATTGACATTATGGGTTGCAACAGGGTTTTTGATTGAGCGTGGAACCGATCCCCTAGCAGCTAGGTGAAAAATTGTTTCGCAATCTTCGAGCGCGCTATAAAGCAAGTCTATGTCGGTTACCGAAATTTGGTGAAAATAAGAACTCTCTTGATTCACATTTGAAAGTAAGCCGGTTGAGAGATCATCTATAACAACTACCTGGTAGCCCTCGGATATCAAGCGATGGGTTAAGTTGGAGCCGATAAATCCAGCGCCGCCGGTCACCGCCACCTTTGCCACGCCCGTAAGTCTAGGTGGAGTTGTTGCCACGTTTCCCCCTTTGAGATTTACGGGTAATATTTGTAGCCCTCTAGTCCCCATCGTCTAGGGGCCTAGGACATCGCCCTTTCACGGCGGTAACACGGGTTCAAATCCCGTTGGGGACGCGAGATAGGCAGGAATGCTTATCTGCGGTTGGCCCAGTAGCGCAGTTGGTTAGCGCGCCGCCCTGTCACGGCGGAGGTCGCGGGTTCAAGTCCCGTCTGGGTCGCTATTTATTGTCTTGTTGTTTTCGGCTGGGTAGCTCAGTTGGTACGAGCGTGCGACTGAAAATCGTGAGGTCGACGGTTCGATCCCGTCCCCAGCCACCCTCGCTTGAGCATTACAAATCGTCGATTTTCTAAAAGCCGACGCCCTCTGTGATGCTGTACGCCATAATATTTTTGGTTAAGATTTAGTTTGATGCGTATTTTCAAGAGAAACGTCGAAAGCACTTCAATAATTGATGATCTTAAGGTAGTTCTTCTTTCAAAATCAATTATGGTAATTCTCGCAATTACTACTCTTGTAAGAGTGTTATCTCACCTCTTTTTGCTACCAAATACTCCATCAGAATTTGGGCCAGATGAAGGGACCTACGCAGCTTTGGCAAAGTTTGTGTCACAAGGGTTACCGGTTGAAGAATTTCCACTATACGGGGCGGGCTTATACAACGCATCCAAATCAATCACTCTGCCTAGCGCTTTTTTTGTCCGACTCGGAGTTAATGAACTAAGTGCTGTTCGCGCCATAGCTTCGATATACGGTCTGGGTTCGTCTCTTGTATTAGTTCTATCTTTTCTTGCTTTATCGAGGCTTCACAATAACAATTTCCAAAAATTCAGTCCAATATTTGATAGAAAATTCTTATCCCTGCTGTTTATTTTCAATTTTTTACCAAGTAATTTCGTTTGGTCAATTATTGGCTTAAGGGAGTCAGGAAGCCAGTTCTGGTTGATAACGACTTTTTATCTGATTCTCAAATTATTGGCTAGCGCTGGAAAAGATTCATGGAAGTTCACTCTTCTAACTTCTTTGACCCTTACGCTAGCTCACGGCACCCGACCGTCAACTGCGTTAGTCTTCAGCCTTGTCGCACTACTTACCTCAATAGTTTTACTATTCGTATATCGAAGATTCTTTCTTACAGTTG
>Ga0194123_10004035_pt1 | contig 16968 bp, 18 predicted proteins | sample TA2MahsurfametaG_5_FD_155479 | JGI IMG/M metagenome (GOLD analysis project Ga0194123, IMG submission 155479) | Freshwater microbial communities from Lake Tanganyika, Tanzania - TA2015023 Mahale A surface | ecosystem: Environmental > Aquatic > Freshwater > Lake | place: Tanzania: Lake Tanganyika... | reverse complement strand
CCACTTGTAGTAGGTCGTGGTGCTGATCCCGTGCCTACGGATCACATCACCCACCGGCAACCCAGCATCCGCCTCCTTCAAGATCCCAACAATCTCGCTCTCGGTAAACCGTGACTTTTTCATGCAAAACCTCCTGTCGTTTAATACTGCCAAACAACAGAAAAGTCCGCTTCAACACTGTCTCCATTTAGGGGGAGACTACAGGATGAATTGGCTGAAATAATCAGCGATTTCGATGTGCTGATCGCCGGAGCAGAACCAATCACCGAAAAAGTGATGGCGCAAGCTAGATGCCTCAAATTGATTTCTCCGGTTGGTGCCGGACTCGATAGTGTTGATCTATTGGCAGCGGAAAAACGGGGTATAAAAGTAAGCTACACGCAAGATGTGCATCATCCCCTTCCGGCGCGACTATCTAATCGAGTACACCCGACTCCCCCCACGCCTTTGGAAATTGCCGAGTCGGTGGACATGATGCGCGTGCTTGAACATGGCACGAAAGTGCGCATGGTGCCGACCCAGCGCAGCAGCTAGGCGGTAAACACTCCGGAGGATTTATGGAAAGTAGAGCGGTTGATGCAAGGCTTGAATGCCTGAATCTGGTTTAGGTTTGAGCGACAAGCCGGTGGAAGAGCTCTTGCTCTGGGACGCGGAAACCCCGCATCCTGCAGATGGCGACACGACCGTGCTGTGGCGTGGCTTTGCATCGGGCAGGGCGGCAGATGTCATCTCGATTCCCCAGTTGATCGAGGACAATTCATTTGCGCTGCGGGCGCGCTATCTGGCCTGGGTGTATGAACTCGGCGCCTCGCACATCAGTGGCCGCCGCCTGATCGATCATCTGCAAATACGCCCCGGTTTGAGCTATTGGTGGATGACGTTGCTCGTTGAGAAATGCAACTACAGTAAAAGCCCACTAATTGCCGACGCGATTCGTTTGCTGGCGTTCAACGATTGGGCGGCGGGGCGTTCTATAACCAGTGTCACGCTGGCCAGCTCCAATCAGCCACTGGCAGAGTGTCTGCGCGGGTGGTGCGAAAGATCAGGAGTTTAATTCGAATGGCAGCGCTTACCTAAACCAGCGGAGTCACTATCCTGGGTACGGCGGGTGTATGCCTCACTGCCGGTTGCCGTGCAGGCATGGGGGTGGGTGGCCAAGTATCTGCTTGAGCGCTGGCCGCTGCAGGGGGCCGGCGCGAAGGCTTGGCGGGAAACGACAGGGTCGGTAACCTTTGTTTCCTATCTATTTAATCTGGAGCCTATAGCTGCGAAAGAGGGACGATACGAAAGTCGTTATTGGGCGTGTTTGCCTGAGCTGTTGCAGCGTGAAGGTTGTAAAGTCAATTGGCTGCATTTGTATTTAAAGGATGCGCTCCTACCGAATGCGAAAAAGGCTGCAGGCTTCATTCAGTCCGTCAACAACTCCGGGCAGGGTAAGGAAATTCACGCGACTGTGGATTCCTTTTTGAGCTTGCGTATCGCGGGCCAGGTGTTGAGTGATTGGGTAAAACTAGCCTGGAAAGGAAAGCGACTAGAAGAATCGATAGCCACTACCAATCAGCAGGTTCCAATTGATCTTTGGCCACTGTTTGCCGACGACTGGCGCGAATCGACGTATGGGGTTACGGCGATGAGCAATGTGCTCTACTGTAATTTGTTTGAGGCTGCGCTTAAGGCGCTGCCGAAACAGCAAATCGGCTGCTACCTTCAGGAAAACCAAGGTTGGGAATTTGCCCTAATTCACGCGTGGCGAGTCGCCGGCCAAGGTAAGCTGATTGGAGCGCCCCATTCCACTGTGCGCTTCTGGGATTTGCGGTATTTCTTTGACACACGTAGTTACGCTCGGGAGGGCGAAAATCCGCTGCCGCTGCCGGACCATATCGCACTTAATGGGCATGCCGCAACAGATGCTTATCGGGCAGGCGGCTATCCAGTGGAAGACTTAGCTCAAGTTGAAGCGTTGCGCTATTTATATCTGAAAGACATCAAGGCTCAGCCAAAAGCTCATGCTTCGTCTTCGAACAAGGTGTTGCACCTACTTGTGCTGGGGGACTATCTGGCGAGCCAAACGCGATTGCAGATGCGCTTACTATCGCAAGCTGCGACCTTATTGCCGTCAGGCACGATCATCACCGCTAAACCGCATCCGGCATGCCCAATTCGGGCGGAAGACTATCCGGAATTACAGATGACAATCACAACGGCGCCTATCGTCAATTTGCTGGCTGAATGTGATGTTGCATACACCAGCGCGGTCACATCGGCAGCGGTCGATGCCTACTGTGCCGGCTTGCCCGTAATTTCAGCCATGGACCCGACCACCCTCAATATGAGTCCCCTACGCGGATATGCCGGCGTGTTTTTCGCTAGTACCCCCGATGAGTTGATTTGTATAGTGCAGAGAATCCGTTCTGACCGATTTTTGGTTTCATCCCAGTCGAATGTTTTTACGTTAAATAGCGCCTTGCCGCTGTGGCGAAAACTGTTGCTTGGAGCTGGTTAAATTATCTTTCATGACTACAAGGCACTTCATGATGCAGCTAAATTCATTTAGTAACAAAACGGTTATTATCACGGGCCACACGGGTTTTAAAGGGGCATGGCTGGCTGCATGGCTTAAACGATTGGGAGCCCGTGTCGTCGGAATTGCATTTGAGCCGTCAACGGTACCATCCCATTTCGCCGCTGCCGATATCGCTGAGGGCATGACCGATTTACGTATTGATATTCGCAACCAAGCCGCTTTGTCAGAGGCAATTGTGGCCGCGCAACCTGATTTTGTGTTTCACCTCGCCGCGCAGGCTTTAGTGCGACGGTCTTATGAGCTCCCAATTGAAACCTGGCAAACCAATGTGCTAGGTACTCTACATGTGCTTGAAGCATTAAGAAATTTGGCTAGGTCTTGCGCAGCTGTTATTATCACCAGCGATAAGTGTTACGACAATGTGGAATGGGTGTGGGGTTACCGTGAGACCGATGCATTGGGTGGCCCGGACCCTTATAGTGCATCTAAAGGCGCTGCTGAGTTAGCCATCAAATCGCACGTCAAATCTTACTTTCCCAAGGCTACGAGCCCAGTACGTATTGGGTCAGCGCGTGCTGGAAATGTGATCGGCGGCGGGGATTGGGCGCAGCATCGCATAGTGCCCGATTGCGTCAAGGCTTGGTCTGCTGATCGTCTGGTTAATCTGCGCAACCCACACTCTACCCGACCCTGGCAGCACGTGCTGGAACCCTTGAGCGGCTATCTAACTCTGGCTCTGGCCTTGTCACACCGCCCCGAATTGCATGGGGAATCTTTCAATTTTGGACCGCAAGCGCAGAAAAATCATAGCGTCTTGGCCTTGGTACAGCAGATGGCCATACACTGGGAGCAGGTGCGCTGGCTGGATGCGTCTGACGTAGAGGCCGGCCCTTATGAATCTGGTTTGCTAAAACTTAATTGTGATAAGGCGCTGCAAGTATTGAATTGGCATGCCGTGATGAGTTTTGAGGATACCGTGCGGATGACTGCCGAGTGGTATCGTGCCTTCCACCAACAACCGGAACAGATTGCGACAATCACCGATGCGCAGATTTCTGCATATACGGGGATTGCAAGACAACAAGGTCTTGATTGGGCGTTATGAAACTTGCCGACATTTGTGTTTCGCCGCTACTTCGCATCGACACCGCCGGTGGCGATGTGCTTCATGCGATGAAACAAACAGACCCTGGTTTTGCAAGTTTTGGTGAGGCCTATTTCTCATGGGTTGCTGCGGGGGCTGTAAAAGGCTGGAAGCGACATACACAGATGACCATGAATGTGGTTGTACCAGTGGGGCAAGTACGCTTTGTGTTTTATGGGCTAGATGATCAAGGGGAGGCTGAGTTTCGGGTCGAAGAGATCGGTGTGGCACGCTATGTGCGCGTTACCGTTCCGCCCGGTATCTGGTTTGCATTTCAGGGGTTGGGCGCGCCAGAAAGCCTGATATTAAACATTGCGAGTGTTCCCCACGACCCAAATGAAACTGAACGCATAGTGCTAGCTGACATTGACTATGTCTGGAGCTGATTGATGAAAGTAATCCTTCTAGCCGGTGGTTTTGGCACACGCCTAGCTGAATATACCGATGTAATTCCGAAACCCATGGTACCGATCGGCGGCAAACCAATTCTTTGGCACATCATGCAAACCTATGCACGATTTGGACATAAGGATTTTTATGTCGCCTTGGGTTACAAGGCGGAGGTGATTAAGGAGTATTTCCTTAATTACCGAGCGTTAAATTCTGACTTTACGGTGGATTTAGCCTATGGAAAAGTAAATTCCCATCAGATTGACCCAGTGGACTGGAAGGTCACTTTGGTGAATACCGGTAATGCCTCGATGACCGGGGGGCGTGTCAAGCGCATGCAGTCCTTTATCGGAAACGAGACATGCATGTTGACCTACGGTGACGGGGTTGCCGACATTGACCTAGATGCGCTGCTGGCTTTTCATCGGGAGCACGGCAAGATGGTCACCGTGTCTGCAGTGCGACCAGCCGCCCGCTTTGGCGAATTGGAAATGGATGGGGCGCGTGTGACCAGTTTTCAGGAAAAACCGCAAATGCATGATGGCTGGATTAATGGCGGCTATTTTGTTTTCGAGCCGGGGTTCTTCGACTTGATTGCCGGTGACAGCACCCTGCTGGAAAGAGAGCCCTTGGAGAAAGCAACCCAAGCCGGCGAATTGATGGCCTATCGCCATAACGGTTTCTGGCACTGTATGGATACCAAGCGCGACCATGAGTTGCTGGAATCCCTGTGGACCAAAGGTGCGCCGTGGGAAGCTTAGCTTGAGCATGCGCATATTGATTACTGGTGGTTTTGGTTTTCTCGGTGGGCGGTTGGCTGTGTATTTAGCGCATGCAGGACATCAAGTAGTACTCGGCTCGCGCAATGCTGTTGCGCCACCCGCTTGGTTGTCGCAGGCTGAAGTCGCGAACATTGACTGGGACGATGCCGCTGCGCTCGTACGATGTTGCATGGGCGTGGATACTGTGATTCAGGCGGCTGGAATGAATGCGCAAGACTGCGCTACCGATCCGGTTGCCGCTCTGGCATTTAACGGCGTTGCCACGGCACGTTTGGTGGCTGCGGCGAGCCTTGCAGGCGTAGAACGAATCATTTACTTCTCAACTGCCCGCATCTATGCTGATCCACTCGTGGGCACCATCACCGAAGAGACTTGCCCACGCAATCTGCACCCTTACGCCACGTCGCATCTTGCGGGCGAGCTAGCGGTTCTTGGGGCTTGCCAGCGAGGAGACATTCAAGGCATTGTTTTGCGCCTATCTAATGCTTTCGGCGCACCCATGCACAAGAATGTGAATTGCTGGATGCTGCTGGTGAATGATTTGTGCAGGCAAGCGGTGCAAACACGCAAGTTGATGTTGCGCAGTAGTGGGAAGCAACAACGGGACTTTATTGCCATGACAGAAGTTTGTCGTGTGACCGAACGACTTGCCGTTGCCAGTGGCGAAGATTGTCTAACGGGTATTTTCAATATTGGCAGCAGTGAGGCACTCTCAGTGCTTGCCATGACGCAAATGATCCAGCAACGCTGTGTGCGAGTTCTAGGATTTGAACCAGAATTGCTGCATAAACAAGAATTAGGAGATGAGTCTGTTGTACCGTTCACCTACCAGCAAACACGCTTGGTTGCAATGGGAACACAGCTAGATGCCAGCAAAAACATCGCGGAAATTGACCACCTGCTACGCTATTGCGATGCAACTTTCGAGCAAACATCGACTTACGATTCATGAGCGGAACAGCAACCCCGGTAGTCTCAGTCGTGATACCTGCACAGCGCGGCGTTGAAAGAAACGACTAGACGAGTAGTCATGATCCGTGGACCCAAACCCCCTTATGAGCGGATGACCGTCACACCGCCAGTGATCGGCAGTGCTAGTAACGTTATGGTGATGGCAATTACCCCTTAGAAACGCGTTGTCTATGAACAAACGGTTCGCAATCCGACTGATGTCGGTAGTATTCCGGCGCGACTCGTATTGAATAGGACCTGGATTTTTGGAGAAAAAGGATGTTTGGAGTGAACCTTAAAGCCAAGCTCAAAAGCGGCCAACTATGTCTTGGAACCTGGGTAACGTTAGGGCATTCATCCATCGCCGAGATTTTTGCTAAAGCTGGTTTTGACTGGGTCGTGGTGGATCTGGAGCATTCAACCATATCGATAGAGCAAGCCGGTGAGTTGATAAGAACTATCGATTTGGCTGGAGTGTCGCCCTTGGTGCGCTTGACCACAAATGATGCGAATTTGGTTAAGCGGGTGATGGATGCTGGAGCACACGGGATCGTGGTGCCAAATGTGAATAGCCCCGAGGATGCTAAGAATGCTGTAGCTGCAACACGCTATGCCCCTCGCGGACATCGCGGGGTTGGCTTGGCAAGGGCGCAGAAGTATGGCTCTGGATTCAAGGAGTACCTGAAATGGCAGGAAGAGGGGCCTATCGTTATTGTGATGATCGAACATCAATCGGCACTTGATCACCTTGACGAAATCTTCACGACACCGGGAGTCGATGGATTCATCATTGGGCCCTATGACTTATCCTGCTCGATGGGAGTGCCAGGCGAGTTTGACCGTCCAGGATTTGCTTCTGTCTTACAAAACGTTCTACATGCGGGTGCTCGGGTTGGTTGCCCCGCTGGCATTCATATCGTCGAGCCTGATCCTGAGCGCCTACGACAAGCAATAGTTGAAGGGTATAGCCTCATCGCTTACAGCGTTGACATTCGCATGCTAGACGCGAGTGCGCGAGCAGGTATTAGTATTGCCGAGGAGAGTTGATTAAATGAGAGCCATTGCTATTTTGCCCGCCCGCATGGGCGCGACCCGTTTCCCCGGGAAACCCTTGCACCCAATTCGCGGAATTCCACTCCTTGGACACTGTTACTATCGTACGGTCTTGGCCAGCGGGGTCAATAAGACCTACGTAGCAACCTGCGACGAAGTAATCGCGACTTATGTACGTTCGATTGGTGGCACTGCGGTGATGACCTCGTCAAGCCACAACCGAGCCTCCGATCGCACCGCCGAAGCGATGCTGAAAATAGAGCAGGCTACGGGAGAACAGGTCGATGTGGTTATCATGGTGCAGGGAGATGAGCCCCTGATCCTGCCCAAGACAATATCCGAAACCCTGCGTCATTTCGCCGATCCGACGGTTGAGATCGTCAACATCATGTCCCGCCTCCGTACTCGCGAGGCGTTTGAGGACAAGAACAACGTCAAGGTCGTTGTCGATCAGCAGGGCGATGCTCTGTATTTTTCCAGGGAACCCATCCCCTCTCCGTGGAAAGGGATCGACCATGTTCCCATGTTCATGCAGGTTGGCGTGATCGCTTTTCGTCGTGACCTGCTAATCCGTTTCAATAGCATGCCCGAAATGCCACTGGAAAAAATTGAATCCGTGGACATGAACCGGGTGCTGGAAACCGGTGGCAAGATTCGCATGGTAATGACCGAGGCGATGACCATTGGCGTCGATACCCCGGAAGATGCCGACGAAGTGGGCCGCATTCTTGCGGATGACCCCGTGTTTGCGAAATACGCAAAGCAATGAAAGAGGCCGATATTCGGCCGGAAGCCTTACTTAACCGCTATCTTCAACTAAGTGCCGAAGATGCGGAGCGCTGTTTTTCTGGCGTAGCTCGTCAGGATCGGGCCTGTGTGGCATGCGGCGCCCCTGAAACTCAAAATGAGTTCCAAAAGAACGGCTTTGCCTACGCCACCTGCACGCAATGTGGCACCCTCTATCAAACGCCACGTCCCCCGCTTTCGGCGTTTGAAGCCTTCTACAGGGATTCCGTCTCCAGTCGTTATTGGGCAGAACAGTTCTTCCCCGCTGTTGCCGAGGCCCGACGTGGGCGTATCTTTCGTCCGCGCGCTGAGCGGCTCATTGAAATGTGCGAGGCGAATGGCATCGATGTCAGCAAACTTGTTGATGTCGGCGCCGGTAACGGCATATTGCTGGAAGAATGGCGGCGCCTTTGCCCTGCAACGGCTTTGCTCGCGATCGAGCCTTCCTCATCTTTGGCCGGTGAATGTCGGGCGAAGGGCTTTAACGTCGTTGAAGATATTGCCGAGAATGTTACCGGCTATCGAAATTATGCGGATCTGCTGGTCTGTTTTGAGGTTTTGGAGCATGTGGTCGAGCCCTTGTCTTTCATCAAAACTCTGGCAGATCTGGCGCGACCCGGCGGGTATGTCTTTGTCAGCACCTTAAGCGTCGATGGCTTCGATATTCAAACGCTCTGGGAACGCTCTAACAGTATTTTCCCGCCACACCATATCAATTTCATGTCGATTGAAGGCTTCCGCCGCTTATTCGAGCGTGCGGGCTTAGAGGTGGTGAGCATTTCTACACCGGGCGTTCTGGATGTGGATATCGTACGCAATGCCTATCGTAAGAACCCCGAGGCATTTACCGGCAATCGCTTCGTGCGCCAACTGATGGCAAACGATAGCTATGCTGCCAAGTTTCAGGAATTCCTGTCGGGTAATTGCCTGAGTTCGCACGCCTGGGTGTTTGCAAAGAAAGTTTGAGGGAAGTATATGACTGATTTGAAAGTGGGTATCGCCGGTTATGGCGTGGTGGGAAAACGACGAAAGGCGTGCATCGATCGCAATCCGCACATGCGCGTCGTGGCAGTGTGCGACCGCAACTTCTCCGATAGCGGAGTCATGGAAGGTGGGGTACGTTACTTTCCCGATTACAAGAGCCTGCTACAGGAAGACTTGGATGTACTGATTGTGTGCCTGACCAATGAAATTGCTCCGGAAGTGACCATTGCCGGGTTGGAGAAAGGCCTGCATGTTTTCTGTGAAAAGCCGCCCGGCCGAGATGTCGGCGATATCGAAAAGGTTATCCTCGTGGCCACCAAGCATCAAAACTTGAAGCTCATGTATGGCTTCAATCATCGCTACCACGAATCAGTGCAAGACGCGTTGAAACTGATTCGCTCCGGCCAACTGGGCCGCATCATCAATATGCGTGGCGTATATGGTAAATCCAAACTGATCACCTTCAATCAGCCTGACTGGCGCACCAAGCGGGAGGTTGCCGGGGGCGGAGTGCTCCTTGATCAAGGTATCCACATGGTGGATTTAATGCGGCTCTTCGCCGGTGAATTTACAGAAGTAAAAAGTTTTATCAGTAATAGTCACTGGGGGTACGATGTCGAGGACAATGCTTACGCACTGATGCGGACGCAGGATGGCATCGTCGCCATGATGAATTCCTCTGCCACCCAATGGCGCCACCGTTTCCATCTCGACATTAATCTCGACAAGGGCAGCATCATCTTGGGGGGGATCCTGTCCGGCTCAAAGAGTTATGGTTCCGAAACTCTAACTGTGGTGACCGCAGATCCCGATAGCGACAACGGCGATCCGAGGGAACAGGTGACCCGATACAACCACGACCCGTCCTGGGATAAGGAAATTACGGCATTCTCCAATGCAATTGTGGCGGAAACGCCCCTGACGTCAGGTACGGCGGAGGATGCAGTCAATACCATGAAGATGGTCTATCGAATCTACTATGCCGACCCCGCATGGCGCCAAAACTACAACATTCCAAATCCCGACAATAACGCCACTTGGAGCTTTGTATGACTAACATCGAAAAAATCTTTGACAACGACCCAGCTGCCTTCGCCAAATCCTATTTCAATTACTTGTCGCAGATATTGAGCAGTATAGATCCGCAGGAGGTGGCAGCTTTTGTCAAAACTCTCCTGGCTGCGCGGGAACGTGGGTCAACCGTATTCTTCATGGGTAATGGTGGCAGTGCCGCAACCGCGAGCCATTTTGCAAACGATCTCGCCATCGGTACCAATTCTTACCATAAGCCATTTCGCGTGCTGTCCATCACGGACAATAACGCTGTCATGACTGCCATCGCCAATGACTTTGGTTACAGCGACATCTTTGAACGGCAGCTTCGCGTGCTGGGTAAGCAAGGCGATGTGGTCGTGGGAATATCCGCTTCCGGCAACTCACCTAATCTCTTGAAGGCATTTGATGCGGCCAAGGCGATCGGGATAAAAACCGTCGCCCTTACGGCGTTCGATGGCGGTCAAATGCGTAAGGTGGCTGAGGAGGGCATTCACGTACCTACCGGGTTGAAAGAATATGGCCCCGCAGAAGATGCCCACATGATTCTGGATCATCTGATTGGCGCTTATCTGATTCAACTCGTCAAGCGGGGCGGCTGAGTGACGCACTCCATGGACGGCCGGACAGTGCTGGTCACCGGCGCCAACCGTGGCATCGGTGCTGAAATTGCTCGCGCATTCGCTGAGCGCGGTGCGCGCGTCATCGGTACCCGTACAGCATCAGCTGAAAATGATGGTGCCTGCTCCGATTGGCTGGTGGCAGACTTTTCCGATATCGCGCAGATTCGTTCATGTGCAAAAAAGGTCGAAAAGATTGGCCCCGACGTACTGATCAACAATGCAGGAATCAACAGGATTGGGCCGTTCACCAGCATCGATCCTGAAGATTTCTTGCGCATTCAGCAAGTCAATGTGTTCGCGCCCTTCATGCTCTGCCAGGCGGTCATTCCGGCGATGCAGCCACGCGCCTGGGGCCGCATCGTCAATATTTCGTCCATCTGGGGAAAGATCGGCAAGGAGTATCGCGCACCCTATGCCGCTTCGAAATTTGCTCTGGATGGCATCACCCTGGCACTTGCAGCTGAGCACTCGCAGAATGGAATTCTGGCCAATTGCGTAGCCCCCGGTTTTACGGATACCGAACTCACCCGGCAAGTGCTGGGCGAAGAAGGTATCCGGCAGCTCACTGCCATGGTACCCGCTCGCCGTATGGCCTCTTCGCAAGAAATAGCCAATTTTGTGGCCTGGCTGGGCAGTGATGAGAATACCTATATCACTGGCCAGAATATCGCAATAGACGGAGGTTTCACTCGTGTTTGAGCCCATGAAAATTCAATCCAGGAGTGGCCCTTACAGTGTCTCATTTGTTCCGGAACTCCTGAGCGACATTACCGCCATCTTGCAGGGAACCCCATTCTTTCTGGTGGATGCCAACGTTGCCCGCCTCTATGCAGAACCGCTTGCAGAGTTACTCACTAACCCGAATACGATCATTATCGAAGCGACTGAAGAAAACAAGTCGATTGAACGCGTTATCCAGGTGATCGAGCGTCTGGTGGAGAAAAAGATCAGACGCGCAAATATCCTAGTTGCTATCGGGGGTGGCATTATTCAGGATATCACCTGTTTTATTTCTAGCACCTTGCTTCGCGGTGTCGAATGGCGCTTTGTTCCCACCACGCTGCTTGCTCAGGCAGACTCCTGTATCGGCTCGAAAAGCTCTATCAATCTGGGGCCTGTGAAAAATATTCTTGGTACGTTTAACCCCCCCAGTAAAATATGGATATGCCCGGCGTTTCTGGATACGTTGGATCAGAAGGAGGTGCAGTCCGGTATTGGGGAAATTCTGAAAGTACATGCCATTGCCGGCCAAGAGGCTTTTGACAAACTCAAGGCGGACTTCCAGCGCTTGATACCCGATCGGCAAGTGTTGCTTGCGTACATTCGGGCTGCTTTGTTGATCAAGCAGGGATATATTGAGATCGATGAGTTCGACCAAGGGGTAAGGAACATCTTCAACTATGGTCATAGTTTTGGCCACGCCATCGAATCCGCTACATATTTCGCGATACCTCATGGTGTTGCGGTAAGCATGGGTATGGACATGGCAAACCATATCGCTGTGATGCGCAGCCTTCTTTCAGAAGAGCACCGTGATCGCATGCACGGCGTCCTCCTGCAAAACTACCAAAACTTCAAGGATGTCCCGATTCCCTTGGATGACATGCTGGGTGCGTTGATGAAAGACAAGAAGAATACGGCGACGGAACTGATGTTGATATTCCCGGTGGGCGAGGCGGCGGAGATCAAGCGTGTAGGCGTTCCGCCGGATGAACTATTTCGAAGCCAATGCAAACAATTTATCGAGGCAATGCAGGCATGAACAAGACAGACCGTGTAGCGGTGTGCTCCCGCTCCTTTTCCCGCAATCCCTTACTCCGCAGCGAACTACTTGCTCGCTATGAGAAAGTCACTTTTAACGACAGCGGCCGCCAGATGGAGGGTGACGAATTGGTCGCTTTTCTGAAAGGGCACGACAAGGCCATCACCGCGCTTGAAAAGATCACCGACAGCGTTCTCTCGCAGTTACCTGAACTTAAAGTGATCGGAAAGTATGGTGTCGGTCTGGACATGATCGACATGGAGGCCATGCGGCGCCACGGCAAGCGCTTAGGATGGACAGGCGGCGTCAATCGACGGTCCGTCTCCGAAATGGCGATTTCGTTTGCCGTAGCGATGTTGCGGCACTTTCCTGCGGCACAACGCGAAGTCCTCAATGGAACTTGGCGGCAACATTTAGGTGGGCTGTTGTCGGGTCGAACCGTTGGCATCATCGGCTGCGGCTTCATTGGCAAGGACTTGGTGACCTTGCTGCAACCGTGGGGTTGCACCTTGCTGGCGCACGATATCCTCGATTTCCCGGATTTTTATGCAGCGCACGGGGTGCAAGCCGTGTCTTTAAACGAATTACTATCTCGGTCGGACGTTGTCACGCTGCATGTTCCTCTTGATGAGTCAACTCAAAACATGCTTTCCGCAGATAAGCTGCGGCATATGAAACCGAGTGCGATCCTTATCAACGCAGCACGAGGTGGCTTGATTGATGAATCAGCTGTCAAGGCTATGCTAAAGTCAAATCGCTTAGCGGCAGCAGCGTTCGATGTATTCAACAGTGAGCCGCCTTCAGACATGGAGTTACTAAACTTACCGAACTTTTTGGTTACCCCACATATTGGTGGAAGCGCGGAGGAAGCCATTCTTGCCATGGGACGATCTGCGATCGATGGTTTAGAGAAGAATATTGTTCCGTAAGTAAAAGGTTAGTGGCTTGAGAATTTGTTTAAGTTGCTATCAGTCCACCCTAGAAAAACTCTTCAAACCCACTATTCGAGGGCTGGGCTGGATAGAACGTAGTAATATCGTTATAGAAGGATATACCGGATTTTTAGGCGGCAGGGCTGCTTGCTCATCTTGCAAGGCACTGTAAAACTCACTAATATTCTTGAAACCAAGGGTTGAATCCATATCGACCCCTCGATTAGCAATAGGAATAATTCAAATCCCATTGTTTACCATTTTCCCCGAAGCAAGCGCTGTATATTATTTCTACTTGGCAGGCCCTCAAAACATAGTTTTTTGGGTGACAACTTCCATAGTATATTCGAAACATATCGTGTTTATCTCGAAGAATTGATAGAGGGTATCGCTAGCTCAAGTGATGGGGTGGCAATACTAAATTGCTCGACGTAACCACGTGAACCATTATATAAACGGTTCTTCCTCTATGTCGGATGAGCTTCTTCTCTATGCGAAATTTTATTTTAAAAAAGAAGTTCTTCTGCAACAGAATCAATTTTTAACGATAACAAGTCGTTTGCATAACGTATATGGATACCCAATAAAACGAAACCTATCATTTGACAAACTCTTCGTGCCATACACGATACGTCGTGTAAAAGCTGGCATCGATTTAAAAATAAGATCCGACCCCCTAACAAATATCTCTGCCAGTGACATAAATGACTTTCTAAGGGTATGCCAGGATTTTAGTAGGGATGTATTAAAAAAATGAGAGCCGTGTATTCGGTGCGAGAAAATCCACATATACACTTCTCGAATTGATGGATGAAATTCAGTCAATATGGGAGAGAAGATTAGTGGAAGGTAATCGTCGCCTGGTTGGATTGTCGACTGATAAAAAATATAGTCTTAACGTTGAAGAGATTGTGAGATTAGTTGAACTATACTAGCTTTTCATTATCGGTTGTTATACCGAACTATAACAGCGGAGATTATTTAAGGGAGGCAGTTCGATCTGTGCTAGCTGACAAATATGTAACCCAAGTAATCGTAGTAGACAATGGGTCAACGGATGACTCAGTCAGGGGTATTGAATCTCTCTCTGAGAGAGTAAACGTTCATCGGATTCAAAATCAAGGTCTAATTGGTCTGAGTCGAAACTACGGGGTTTCGAAATCAAACTGTACTTGGATTGGGTTTCTTGATTCGGATGACCTGTGGGAGCCTTTTAAGACTCAAAAGTTATTACCGTATTTGCATTACAACGACTTTTTATTCCATGAGATGCGTTTTATTATCAATGGTGATCTTACAAGAATACCGTACGCCAAGTCGGCCGTTTGGCAGTATAACCCAATAGATCCGATAATGTGGATGCTAAAATACGGCAACCCTATTATAACCTCCAGCGTTTTAGTTCGGCGAGAACTTTTTCTAGAGAACTCTGGTTTTTCCACTGCAAGAGAATTAGTTGGTATTGAAGATTTTGAGCTCTGGATCCGACTTTTTAGTACTAATCTAAGGCACGAATTTGTTCAAGATATCCTTGGCTCCTATAGAATACACGACAAATCCCACAATTATCAAAATCAGGATTATAAGAGATGCTGGGCATTAATGAATTTCGTAAGCCTCACTGGTTCGGAAAGAAAAGCACTTTGTGAATACTGTACCTATTTATTTTTCCGAAATTTTATCTCGAATGTGAGTGGAATGAGCCTGGCGAATAAGGTAAAAATGTTAACGAAAAATTTCAGAATCGGATTAATACCATATATTATAGGTCGACTTTTTCAACGCATGAAGGGCTGACCGCTTGGCTATCTCAATAATAATAAATAATAATAGAGGGTTTGACTACTATGAGGCCAAAATAGATTCGCTTTCGGACTTTGCGGTTGAAATAATTATAGACGACTATAACAATGATCTAGAGTCATCTCAAGCTATCGCTCTGTTTCAAAGTGCACTGAAAATTCATAGTCTTACGGATATTCTTACCCGGCAAGGTCCGAAATTTGATTGTATAATATTAGGGAGACCGTGCTGGTATCGGGGTCGTCCAAGAAGCCGGCAGATTGTCGGTGGCTTGCGCATTCGTTGCGCTTTATTTAAACGACAGGACTTTGGGCGTAAAAGTAGTCGTCCGTCATGGTTATTACTATCGGTTGAGTTACTGTGTTTTGTATACAGAATTCTTTCGATTAGGCTGAGAGGAGACTCACGATTCAAGGGCATTGACTCAGACCGAAAAATAAGATTTCCAAAGGGGCTCGACATCGGGCCAAAATTTCCAGGAGGGCCGGCTCAAAAATTAAGTGCAACACCCTGATAAGGTGCTGCGATGAAGAGACGATACGAAGTCCGTGCTGAATAACTCCTCAAACCCAGTATTCATTGGGGTTTCGAAGAATTTTATGGTGTCAGTAATTGCAAGTTTCTGAGATAATGACGCTAGTTTCTTGCAAATACTGGCGAGGTTTCATGGGCCCTATGACACCGGTTGCACAAGCTTCCGAATTGTTCCGTCAACCCCTTTGCGAGATGCTCAACGCCAAGCACCCGTTGGTGAAGTTGGCTGATGTCATCGACTGGGAAGAGATTGAGCGCAGCTTCGCGGCGCACTTTGAGGCAACAACGGGCAGGCCTGCTCTTTCGCCCCGATTGGTTGCGGGGCTGCTTTATCTGCAGCATGCCTATTACTGCTAGGACGAAGCCATTGTGAACACCTGGGTCGAGAACCCCTATGTGCAGTAATTCACGGGTGAGACGTATTTTCAGGCCGAGGCGCCCATTGATTCTTCAAGTCTTACAGGTTGGCGCAAGCGTATTGGGGAGGAAGGGGTGGAGGCCCTCTTGATGGTCTCGATTAATGCCGCCCGCACCATTGGGATGATGAAGGCTTCAAGCGTGGACCGGGTGATTGTGGATACAACAGTGATGCCGAAAGCCATTGCCTACCCTACGGACAGCAGGCTTATAGAGAAGAGCCGACAGCACCTGGTCAAGCTTGCGACAGACAACAACATTGCCTTGCGTCAGAACTACAACCGAGAGGCCCCAAGGCTTGCTGCGCAGGTTGGCCGGTATGCCCACGCCAAGCAGTACCGGAGGATGAAAAAGGGATGTAGCCCGCCGGGTTGATCAATTGCCTGAAGCCCTTCGCCCCCAGGCAGACAACTTACTGCAACGGGTGCAGAGGATTTTGACGCAAAAGACCAAAGACAAGAACAAGCTCTACGCCTTGCATGCCCCGGAGGTGGAGTGCATCTCAAAAGGCAAGGCAAGAAACCCGTATGAGTTTGGAGTGAAGGTCTCGGTGGCCACGACCCTCAAAGAAGGCATTGTGGTTGGAATGTGCTCCATGCCGGGCAATCCATGGGATGGGCACACGCTTGCGGAGACTTTGGAGCAGGTGGGTATCCTCAACGATCGTCAGCCCAAGGTTGTGATTGTGGACAAGGGCTACCAGGGTGTGGAGGTTCCCAACACACAGATCTTGCGCTCCGGGCAGAGGCGAGGTGTCACAAGAACGCTGCTAAAGATGATCAATGGCGCTCGCCATTGAGCCCACCATTGGGCACATGAAGATGGACGGCAGGTTAGGACGAAATCCGCTAAAAGGGGCACTTGGAGATGCACTGCATGCTGTGCTCTGTGGGGCGGGACACAACATACGGTTGCTGCTGAAGAAGCTCAGGCTTCTTTTTGCCCAAATCTGGCAGCAGCTAATAGCTGCATTGTTTGTAAAAACCAACCTCTCCAGGCGGCCTGACTTGGAAAACAGAGTTATTCAGCGCCGACTACGAACATCTTAATGCTGAAGAGCGAGCAACGATCATGCTGATGAAGGGTCAGAACGCGAGTATCCGAGCAATTGCTCGGATACTTGGTCGTTGCTGCTCGACGATCAGCCGTGAGGTACAACGCAATACCACCGAGAGCCGGGTTTACAGTGCCAGGCGTGCTGGTGAGCGGGCTCGTGAGCTGCGAAACATA
>Ga0194123_10004032_pt1 | contig 16976 bp, 12 predicted proteins | sample TA2MahsurfametaG_5_FD_155479 | JGI IMG/M metagenome (GOLD analysis project Ga0194123, IMG submission 155479) | Freshwater microbial communities from Lake Tanganyika, Tanzania - TA2015023 Mahale A surface | ecosystem: Environmental > Aquatic > Freshwater > Lake | place: Tanzania: Lake Tanganyika... | reverse complement strand
GAGTTTTAACTCATGCAGACATTCGAAGTAGGCGACTTCTGGTTGGTAACCAGCGTCGACCAAAGTTTCAAAACCAGCTTGGACGAGGGCTGACGCGCCACCGCAAAGCACAGCTTGCTCACCGAACAGATCGGTTTCTGTCTCTTCAGTGAACGTCGTCTTGATGCCACCTGCACGCAAGCCCCCGATTGCATCGGCGTACGAAAGTGCTAATTGCCAAGCCTCACCCGTGGCGTCACGTTCGACTGCCACAAGAACAGGCACACCCCGTCCTGCCAAGTACTCGCGCCTAACCAAATGACCCGGGCCTTTAGGTGCCACCATTGCGACGTCAACATCTTGCGGCGGTGAGATGAGCCCGAATCGGATGTTGAAACCGTGCCCAAAGAAGATCGCCTTGCCAGCACTTAAGTGGGGTTCGATTTCTTTTTCGTAAACGAACCTTTGCACTGGGTCTGGAACTAAAACCATGATTACGTCTGCTTCAGCAGCTGCCTCAGCGGGTGTCACGACTCGTAACCCCTCGGCCTCAGCTTTGGCACGACTCTTCGAGTTCGGCGCTAGGCCGACTCGAACATCCACACCTGAATCACGCAAGTTCAATGAGTGCGCGTGCCCCTGACTGCCGTACCCGATGACGGCAACTTTCTTGGACTTGATTAGTGCCGGGTCGGCGTCTTTCTGGGTGTAGATGGTGGCCACGAAAGTCCTCTCAGATTTCTAACGCGTTGATGGGGCGAGGCGAACTTACCAACCGGGCGCGGCCGTTCAGTTCTCTGCCCCCGTGCGCAACTTTTCGTTCAAAGCCGCAGGCCCTCGTCCGATTGCTACGACACCAGACTGCACTAATTCAGCCACCCCGAACTCGCTAAGGCGCGAAAGCAGTTGCTTGATCTCAAATGGGGTCGCTGCTGCCTCGATAGTTAGCATCGAATCAGATTCATCTACTACTCGACATATGTTGGGGTTAATCGACTGCTTGAGTGCGGTTCTATCTCTTTCTTTAACTTGGATCTTTACCAGAATCAATTCACGCTCGATTCCCGCTTGTACCGATAATTCTTCAATAGCGATGACGTCAATCAACTTATCTAGTTGCTGAATAACCTGTGCCAGCGGTTGATCTTCAAGGTTTACCACGATGGTCATGCGCGAAACCTCAGGAATCTCAGTTGGGCCAACAGCTAAAGATTCGACGTTAAAGCCTCGCCTGGCAAAAAGGCCTGCTACGCGGGCAAGTACCCCAGGTTTGTCCTCGACTAGCACGGACAAGACGTCACGGCTCAATTAATTAATCAGTCTGCTTGGTCAGTCTTCGCGATCCCACACAGGTGCCATGTCTCTAGCCACCTTGATGTCTGAGTTGCTTGTGCCCGCAGCCACCATCGGCCACACCATCGCATCTTGATGAACCATGAAGTCGATTACGACCGGTGCATCGTCCATGGCCATGGCCTTTTCGATGGTGCCGTCTACTTGTTCGGCCGAATCACAACGTAAGCCATATGCGCCATAGGCCTCAGCCAACTTCACGAAGTCGGGAAAGGAATGGCTATGTAAGTCGGTCTGTGAGTAACGCTCGTTGTAAAACAGCGTCTGCCACTGGCGAACCATGCCCAAGGAATTGTTGTTTATAACAGCCACCTTGATCGGAATCTCGTTAATTGTGCAAGTTGCCAACTCTTGGTTAGTCATCTGAAAGCATCCGTCGCCGTCTATTGCCCACACAGGGTTGTTGGGCTTGGCGACTTTTGCCCCCATCGCGGCAGGCACTGCGTAGCCCATAGTTCCAAGACCACCGGAGTTAAGCCAGGTGTTCGGGCGTTCGTACTTGATAAATTGCGCGGCCCACATTTGGTGCTGACCGACACCTGCTGTGTAGATGGCATCGGGGCCAGCAAGTTCGCCTAAGCGTTGGATCACGTACTGCGGTGAGAGTGAACCATCGTGTGGGTCGTCGTAACCAAGAGGGTAGGTATCACGTAGGCGGTTTAGTGACTGCCACCACGCTGCCTGGTCGATCGTGCGACCATTCTTAAGTTGCTTTGAGAACTCGGCGTTGAGCCGACTGATCGTCTGCTTGGCATCGCCAACTAGTGCGACATCTGCGGCTCGATTCTTACCAATTTCGGCCGGGTCAATGTCTAGATGAATCACTTTGGCATTTGGTGCAAAAGTTGAGAGCTTGCCGGTTACTCGGTCATCGAACCTGGCACCAAGTGCGATGAGCAAATCAGATTGCTGAAGAGCACCCACGGCAGCCACGGTGCCGTGCATGCCGGGCATTCCCAGATGTGACGGGTGCGAATCAGGTACGGCACCTCTAGCCATCAAAGTGGTAACTACAGGTATGCCAGTCAAATTCGCCATCTCGAGTAGTTCGTTGGTGGCCGAAGCCTTGATGATGCCGCCACCGACGTAAAGCACCGGCTTCTTGGCAGAAAGAATCAACTCGACGGCGTCTGCCACCGCTTGATCACTTGCGCTTCGGTGAGGGCGATAACCGCGCAGCTTGATTTCGGTGGGCCACCACCAAGTTGTCTCAGCCTGCAAAGCGTCTTTGGAAATATCAACTAGCACTGGCCCGGGCCTACCGGTGCTTGCTATGTAAAACGCCTCGGCTACTGCTCGTGGAATTTCATGAGGGTCGGTAACCAGATAGTTGTGCTTGGTGATCGGGAATGTGATGCCCCGAATGTCTGCCTCTTGAAAGGCGTCGGTTCCGATTGCCGGGCTTGGTACTTGGCCGGTAATGGCAACTACGGGGATCGAATCCATATGTGCATCGGCCAAAGGTGTGACCAAGTTGGTCGCCCCTGGGCCACTGGTTGCCATGCAAACACCTACTCGCCCGCTTGCCCAGGCATAACCAGATGCAGCATGACCCGCCGCTTGCTCGTGTCGAACCAGAATGTGGCGCAGTTTTGACGAATCCATTAGGGGGTCGTACGCCGGCAAGATTGCACCGCCTGGAATGCCAAAGACCACTTCAGCTTGGGCTTGCTCTAACGACCTGATCAGCACTTGCGCGCCAGTTAGTTTTTCGGTCACTGCATAACCTCGTTAACTAGCGGCAGACTGCGCCGCTGGCGGCTGAGCCAACTGCGCGTGCGTACTTGCCAAGCACACCGGTTGTGTAGCGCGGTGGTGCGGGCTTCCACCCGACGCGACGTTTCTCGATTTCAGCTGGGTCAACGAGCAAATCCAGTGTGCGAGATTTCATGTCCAGTTTGATTCGATCACCATTTTTGACAAACGCAATGGGGCCGGCGTCTGGGGCTTCGGGGGCCACGTGGCCGATGCAAAACCCAGCAGTTGCGCCACTGAAGCGACCGTCGGTTACCAACATGACCTCTTTGCCAAGACCCGCACCTTTTATTGCCGCGGTAACGGCCAGCATCTCGCGCATCCCGGGGCCACCCTTTGGCCCTTCGTAGCGAATCACCACTACGTCACCCGGCTTGATCTCACCTTGCGTCAGCGCTGCCATGGCATCTTTTTCGTCGTCAAACACCTTGGCCACACCTTCGAACACTGGCGAATCGATGCTCGCGGCTTTGATCACCGCGCCGTCAGGTGCTAAAGACCCGCGCAAAATCACTAAACCACCAGTGTCGTGCAATGGCTTAGCTACAGGGTGCACAACTTGACCATCGGGTGCTGGCACTTTTACTGATTCGAGGTTCTCAGCCATCGTCTTGCCCGTGACAGTCATTACATCGCCATGTAAGAGCCCGGCGTCTAGTAAAGCCTTCATCACCACGGGCACCCCGCCGATTCGATCAATGTCATTCATCACGTAACGACCAAAAGGTTTTACGTCAGCTATGTGAGGTGTTCTGTCGCCGACACGATTGAAGTCGTCAAGGTCGAGTTCAACACCAGCTTCATAAGCGATCGCCATCATGTGAAGCACGGCATTGGTTGAACCACCCAAAGCCTGAATAACCGCTATTGCGTTTTCAAAAGCTTTCTTGGTCATGATGTCTCTAGCGGTTATGCCGAGACGCAACAAGTTAACCGCAGCCTCACCACTAGCGAAGGCATCGGTGTCGCGCCGCACATCTACCGCAGGTGGTGAGGCACCACCAGGCAGTGACATGCCAAGAGCCTCGGCCGCACTTGACATCGTGTTCGCCGTGAACATGCCGCCACATGCACCCTCACCCGGGCACGCATTTCGCTCGATTTCTCGCAATTCATCTTTTGAAATTTTGCCTAACGCACAGGCACCAACCGCCTCAAAAACATCTTGAATCGTCAAGTCTCGTCCGTCCAAACGCCCGGGAAGAATCGAACCTGCATAAACGAAAACGGCGACCAAATTAAGTCGTGCTGCGGCCATGAGCATGCCCGGCAACGACTTGTCACAGCCTGCCAGCATGACCATGCCGTCCATACGCTCTGCGTGCATCACGCACTCGACTGAGTCGGCGATGATTTCTCGACTAACTAACGAAGCGCGCATGCCTTCATGCCCCATGGCGATTCCGTCTGAGACTGAAATCGTGCAGAACTCCATACCGAAACCACCAGCAGCAAACACGCCTTCTTTTGCCTTGAGTGCCAAGCGCTTGAGCGACATGTTGCAGGGGGTTATCTCGTTCCATGAAGAAGCGATGCCGATTTGAGGTTTTGAGAAGTCGTCTTCGGTCATGCCAACTGCACGCAGCATCGCCCGATGTGGGGCTCTCTCGAACCCTTCGGTTACGTCTTTACTGCGCGGTTTGAGGTCGGTTGGGGCCATCGCTTCGCTTCTGGTCGGGTGCTTTTAACCCAAGACTACGCGCCGGCGCGAACCACGTTTACTAAAGGGGCGCCCATCAAGACGTTCTCTAACTGCTGACGCACCAGGCGCCGACCTCGAACGGGGAACGCGTCTGTGTTTCCGCCCACATGTGGGGTGATTAGCACGTTGGGCAACGTCCACAAAACGTGCTCAGTGGGCAAAGGCTCGGGGTCAACCACGTCGAGTGCGAAATTCAAACGACCGCTAAGCGCCTGGGCGGTGATCGCGTCTGTTACCGCCACGGGGCCGCGTGCCACATTTACGACATAGGCACCATCTGGCAATAGCGAAAGAATTGACTCATCGATCAAGCCCCGGGTGTCGTCGGTTAAAGGCAACGCGATGATGAGAACTTGAGTCTTCTTTAAAAGTTCAGGTAGATCGGCTAGCACCTTTACGTTGCCTCGAGACTTTTGGCCAATAAGGTTGACGTTGCAGTCAAACGCATCTAAACGTTGCTTGATGGCTGAGGCAACCCCGCCTGCACCCAGAATCACCACGTTAAGCCCAGACAAAGTGCCGCGTCGAAAGTGCTGCCATTTAGAACTTGCTGAATTTCGAATGTCGGTGGGTAAAGACTTAACCAACGCCAGTAAAAGCGCCACCGCTAACTCGCCCGTACTTTCTTCGTGAACACCTTTCGCGTTACAAACTGTCACGGACGGGGCCACGTGCGCTACGACGTCGTCGTATCCGATAGTGAGAAGTTGGCAGACCTTTAGGTTGGGCATTTCTGAAAGGGCAACCAGACCCCGCGAATCACCCATGTATGGCGGCACGACGAACTCAGCCGCGGCTAACGCCTCACCGGTTGGCATGTTGGGGTAATCAGGCCACGTCTCTTGGGTGACACCGGCGACATTGATTTCGCCCGTCACATCGGGGGTTCCCATCAGGGCAAAGAGTGATTCAGTCAGTCGGAGACCCCTAGTGAATTCATCACGAGTTTGCGCACTGCGGCAGCGTCGGCTTTGCCTTGAGTTGCCTTCATCACTGCACCGACGATTACCCCTACCGCACTTACTTTGCCTTGCTTGACTTTCTCAGCGACATCGGCGTTGGCCGCAATAGCTTCATCTACAACCCTTTGTAGTGCCCCAGAGTCAGAAACCAAAGCCAGACCACGACTCTTGATCACTTGGTCTGCACTGCCTTCGCCAGCGATAACGCCTTCGAACACTTGGCGCCCTAGAGCATCACTTAGCTCGCCATTGTTTATTGCAGTTGCGACAGTTGCTACATCTTTAGCGCTGACCCCGAGGGCCAGCAAATCGGTCTCTGACTCGTTGGCTCTGCGTGCCAACTCACCCATCCACCATTTGCGTGAATCAGTCGGCGCAACACCTAGCTCAATTGTTTCGCGAACTAGCTCAACGGCCTCGGCGTTAGCGATCTCTCGCATCTGTTCGTACTCGAAACCCCACTCGGCCCCAAGACGCTCGAGCTTCGCCGAGGGCAACTCTGGCGAGTTCGCTTTCAATTCATTTACCCATGCAGGGTCTGGCGCTACGACAGCCAAATCCGGCTCAGGGAAATATCGATAATCCTCTGCTTCTTCTTTAATGCGACCACCCGTCGTCTCGCCGGTGTCTTCGTGAAAATGACGAGTCTCTTGAACTATGACCCCGCCAGAATCAAGAACAGCTGCTTGCCGAGTCATCTCGGCACGAACAGCGCGAGCCACACTGCGAAGTGAGTTGACGTTCTTTGTCTCAGTTCGTTGACCCCAAACAGAGCTACCTCGCGGAGCTAGCGAAACGTTCACATCACATCTAAGAGAACCCTCTTCCATTCGGACATCAGAGACATCTAGGGCCCGCATTAGTTCTCGTACTTCAGCGACGTAACCCCGTGCTACTTCAGGTGCCCTCTCGCCTGCACCGACTATTGGGTCAGTCACGATCTCGACCAACGGCACGCCCGCTCGGTTGTAGTCCACCAATGAATACGAGGCACCATGAATTCGACCCGTTTCACCGCCATGAGTCAACTTGCCGGTGTCTTCTTCTAAGTGCACCCTCGTAATGCCAACCCGAAAGCGGTCTCGATTTGCACCCTCACCTACCCATATGTCGAGATAACCACCGGTGCAGAGGGGTTCGTCGTACTGACTTATCTGGAAGTCCTTGGGCATATCTGGGTAGAAGTAGTTCTTGCGAGCAAAGCGAGCTCGACTTGCGATTTGGCAATTCATGGCAAGGCCGATGCGAATCGTTGCTTCGATGGCTGCTCGATTTGCAACGGGCAAAGAACCGGGCAGCCCCAAGCAAACCGGGCAAACGTGCGAATTTGCCTCTCCCCCGAAGTGCGCCGGGCACCCGCAAAACATTTTCGAATTAGTAGAGAGTTCGACATGGGTTTCTAGCCCGATTACTGGCTCATACTTCTGACAAACCATTTCTAGGTCGGCTGTAACTGCGCTTTCTGTCATCTGCTGCCGCTCAAGATCGGCGGCCTTTTTGTAATCAGTGGCCCACCCCACTGTTTTTCTAGTGCGGCTTCAACTGGCGCCGCTGCGCTATATAGAAGTTCGTCTTTGAAGGCCGGTGCGACAAGCTGCATCCCAATTGGCAGACCGTCTTCTTGAGATAAGCCGATAGGCAAAGACATTGCCGGTAGCCCCGCCAGACTCACAGGCAAAGTCGCTAAGTCAGCGGCATACATTGCAAGTGGATCGTTTACTCTCTCGCCGAGTTTGAAAGCCGTAGTCGGTGACGTAGGTGAAATTATTACGTCAACTGCCGAGAAGGCATCGTGATAATCACGAGCAATCAAAGTGCGCACCTTTTGTGCTTGGGCATAGAAAGCGTCGTAATAACCAGTTGATAGCGCAAAAGTGCCAATGACTATTCGCCTCTTGACTTCAGAACCGAAGCCTGCCTCTCTGGTGGCTGACATGACCTCTTCAACCGTCGCGTCAGGGTTGGGGCTCACACGCAGGCCGTAGCGCATTGCATCAAAGCGCGCAAGGTTGCTTGATGCCTCACTCGGGGCAATCAGGTAGTAGGCCGGTGTGCCATAACTTGCATGCGGTAACGAAATATCTTGAACATCTGCCCCGAGTGATTTAAGAAGCTCTTGGACGCGGTCAAACTCATCAAGAACGGCTGGCGCAAACCCCTCACCCCGCATCTCTCGAACCACACCAAATCGAACGGAACGTAAGTCACTGTTATTTGCAGCGGCAATGAGATCTTTCTTCGAGTCGGGTGCGCTTGTGCCGTCTCGAGGGTCATGGCCAGCAATGACCGAATGCAAAAGAGCCGCGTCTTTGACGTTTCTTGCGAAGGGCCCGATTTGATCTAACGACGAAGCGAAAGCAACCAGGCCGTAGCGAGAAACAGTTCCATAGGTGGGCTTAACCCCGACAATGCCCGTTAAGGCTGCGGGTTGACGAACCGAGCCACCGGTGTCAGAGCCGATCGCGACCGTGGCCTCGTTACTCGCGACGGCAGCTGCTGACCCGCCAGATGATCCGCCAGGGACTCTGGTGAGATCCCAAGGGTTGTGCGTCGGGCCAAAAGCACTGTTTTCGGTTGAAGAACCCATCGCGAACTCGTCCATATTTGTTTTGCCAACGATTACGGCGTCAGCGTCTTGAAGTTTGGTAACCACTGTCGCGTCATACGGCGGGTGCCAGTTCTCAAGTATTCGCGAACCACAAGTTGTTGGCCGACCTTTCTGTGCCACCACATCTTTGAGCGCTACGGGAACCCCAGCCAGGCTGCCTAACTTCTCACCCGACTCTCGCTTCGAGTCCACATTGCGCGCAGCACGCAATGCACCTTCAGCGTCTACATCTAAGAAAGCTCTCACGGCCCCGTCCACTTGATCAATGTGAGCCAGATGCGCGGTCACAACCTCTGCAGCGGTGACCTTGCCGGTGGTGACAAGGTCGGCTATTTCAGCGGCACTTGCCGTAAGCAACTGTTGATTACTCACTCTTCTTCGCCCAGAATTCTTGGGACGGCGAAGCGGCCCGCTCTTTGTTCGGGCGCGCCCGACAAGGCATCTTCGGGTGAAAGCCCCGGTGTCACCTCGTCGGAGCGCACGACGTTTTCGAGTTTGAAGACATGGCTCATCGGCTCTACGTCGGGTGTTGCGACTTCACCGATCCGAGCCACATACTCAAGAATCGCCAAGAGCTGAGGCCTAAGAGTGTCTAACTCTTCTTGGCTGAAATCAATTCGGGCCAGTTTTGCTAGATGCGCAAGGTCGAATTGTTCAGAATTTACTTGACTCACCGCGCAAGTCTAAGTTGCTAACTTGCCCGCAGCTGTTGCGCCTTCACGTAACAAGATTTCAAAACCCGACTCGTTTAGTACGGGGACTCCGAGTTCAATAGCTTTCTCAGCCTTAGATCCTGGGCTTTCGCCAACTATGCAAAAGTCAGTTTTCTTCGAGACTGAACTTGCCACTTTGGCACCGGCACTTCTAGCAGCCTCAATGGCTGACTCACGGGTGAACCCCGACAAAGAGCCGGTGATCACGACAGTTAGACCTGACAACGGCTTTTGTGCACCACCTGACGGCTGCTCGTCTCTCATTTGAACACCGGCTGCCTGCCAAGAGCTAACGATGTTCTTATGCCATGGCTCTTGGAACCACTCACAAACCGAAGCCGCAATCACGGGCCCGAGCCCTGATATCTCTGAGAGTGACTCAGGTGTTGCATTTGCGATGGCTTCAATGGACGAGTTCTTCTCAGCTATCTCTTGTGCCGCGGTCGGCCCCACATGTCTGATCGAAAGTGCAACCAGATAGCGCCAAAGGGGGCGGTGCTTTGCCTTGTCAAGTTGTTCCAGCAGGAGCTCACCACCGGCAGAAAGTTGCTCACCGACTTCGCCTCTTGCGGGGGCGCGGTTAAAGAACTCGCACTTCATTAAGTCATCTCTGGTCAAGGCGAATAAGCCCGCTTCATCTGCTAGCAGACCACAATTAAGTAGGGCCTCAGCAGCCTTTTGGCCGAGCCCTTCGATATCTAAGGCTCCCCTACTGGCTATGTGCGTCAACCGCTCTCTTAGTTGAGAAGGGCAGCCCCTAGCGTTTGGGCAGCGGATGTCCACGTCGTCGTCGTTCTCTCTGGCCAAGGTGGTTCCGCAATCAGGACACTTTTTTGGCATACGAAATTGCTTTTGGGTGCCATCTCGAAGTTCGACAACTGGCCCGATTACCTCAGGGATGACGTCACCGGCTTTGCGCAAATACACCATGTCACCGATCAAGACACCTTTTCGTGTGATCTCTTGCGCATTGTGCAACGTAGCGACAGAGACAGTTGATCCAGCAACTCGAATTGGTTCCATTACAGCAAATGGGGTGACTCGACCCGTGCGGCCGACACTTACTTCAATGTCTAGCAACTTTGTCCGCACGACTTCGGGGGGGAATTTGTAGGCAATAGCCCATCTGGGTGCTCTCGAAGTTTCGCCTAGTCGTTCTTGTAACTTCAAATCGTTGACCTTTATGACTGCCCCGTCTATCTCGAACTCAAGATCATGTCTCTTTTTCTCAAGAGCACTTAGATAAGCGCTTACCTCTTTTGATGACGTGGCCAATTCGTTTAGACGAGCCACTGGCAGCCCAAGGGCTATAAGCAACTCATAGGCGCCGCTTTGGGTCTGAAAACTCACACCTTCATGAGCACCGATACCGTGACAAGTGACTCGGAGCGCTCGCAGAGAATCACTTGCGCGCGAGTAGTCGTCCACCAGTCTTGAAACTCGAGTTTGGTGGCGATCACCTTGACGTGGCTTCGGCTGAACAGAACGAACTTTCGCGATTTCTTGCTCACGTTTGTCTAGACGTTGCCTAAGAGAACCAGCCGCCGCGTTACGAGGGTTTGCAAAAGGTGTTCGCCCTGACGACATCGCGTGGTCATTTAGCAGGTTGAATTCCTTTAGCTCAAAGAAGACCTCGGCTCGCACCTCGAGTAGTGAAGGAACCGAAACTTTGCCCACTGGTGCAAAAGCGCGTGGAATTGCTGGGATGAACTGCGAGTTGTAGGTGACGTCTTCGCCAGTTCTACCGTCCCCCCGAGTAGCAACCGACTTTAAAAGCCCGTTTACGTAGACCAAATCGATGGCAAGTCCGTCGATCTTGGGCTCTAACAACATCTGTGGAAATTCACCTAGTGCCGAGACGATGCGGTCTTGCCAGGCATCAAGCTCTTTGGTGTCGAACGCGTTGTCGAGACTAAACATCCGTCTTAGGTGCTCTACCGGTTCAAACGGCTCACCCTTCTCACCACCCACACTTTGCGTGGGTGAATCACCACTAGAGAGCTCGGGGTTAGATAGCTCTAATGCAACTAGCTCTTTGAATAATTTGTCGTATTCGGCATCCGAGATCGTTGGCGAATCTTTCAAGTAGTACTGGCGTCGGGCGTCGTCTATAGCCTCGACGAGCTGCAACCACCTAGTGCGAGCTTTTGCGTCCATCCCCTGCGCTCTCACGCTTAGCGATGGTTCCGCACCCGATTACTCGAGTACCCGAGTACCAAACTGCACTCTGCCCGGGTGCGAGACCGCGCACTGGCTCGCGGAACGAAATTTGAACTTGATGGCCGTCGGTTGACGTTACTTTGCCGGCTACGGGGCGATGGTGGGCTCTAATCTGCACGCAAAACGCGCCGCCAGCCTCACCAATAGTCGTGGGCGAGGCCAACCAATTGACGCTCTCGACAACGAATTCGTAAGAATCCAAATCGTTCACTAAACCAACGGTGGCGGTATTTGTCTTGGCGTCGAGAGAGGTTACGTAAAAGGGCCCCTTTGACTGATCTAGGTTCAAGCCCCGGCGCTGACCCACAGTAAGCGTATGGACACCGTCGTGGGTTCCGACTAGTTCACCAGTTCTGTGATTTACGACAGCACCACTATTTGTGCCGAGCTCTTTCTTTAGCCATGACTTTGTATCGCCGCTAGGTATGAAGCAAATGTCATAACTGTCTGGCTTCGTAGACACGGCGAACCCGCGAGCGTCGGCCTCACTTCTAACCTCAGTCTTGAGTGAACTACCCACCGGGAACAGCACCGAACTTAAGTCGTCTGATCGCATGACGGCTAATACGTAAGACTGGTCTTTCGATTCGTCCAGCCCTCGATGAAGCTCAGCGCCATTGACACCCTGTTTGATTTGGGCGTAGTGGCCGGTAACTAAACCTTCGAAGCCGAGTGCGACAGCACGCTTGAGCACGTAGTCAAATTTCACGAACTCGTTACAGCGTACGCAAGGGTTTGGCGTCTCACCCGATGCATAAGAATCGCGGAATTGCTGCACTACTTTGGATTCAAAGACTTCGCGGACGTCCCAGACATAGAAAGGAATCGATAAAGCGTCCGCTACTCGCCGAGCATCGTTTGCGTCACTAGCCGTGCAGCACCCCCTGGAACGACCGTCAGTTGAGGCAGCGGAGTATTTCGACATCGCTAGATGAACCGCCGTTACGTCATGGCCTGCGTCTTTTGCTCTTGCAGCCGCTACCGCAGAGTCCACGCCGCCCGAGAGCGCGGCAAGCACCCTCATGCCTGTGCGCGCGCTTTACTCGCTCGTGCTACGGCCTCAGGCAGTGCCAGCAATAGCTTGTCAACATCAGCCTTCGTGCTGTTCCAGCCCAGTGAGAATCTCAGTGATGCGCGAGCGATTTCATCAGGGAGCCCCATTCGCAACAAGACATGCGAGGGCTCTGGCATGCCGGCGCTACATGCAGAGCCAGTTGAGCACTCGACACCGGCCGCGTCTAACAACATAAGCAAAGCGTCGCCCTCGCAGCCCTCAAACGAGAAGTGCGCGTTGGCCGGTAGCCGCGCATCAGTTTCGTAAGCCGCTTTGGTGGTGTCAATTCCGTTAAGTCGGGCCTCTGGAATCTCGGCTAGGACTCTTCGAATTAGATAGTCACGCAGTTCACGTAAATGGCGCACGTGCTGAACTTGGTTGCCTTGCCAGTAGGTAACGGCTGCGGCCATGGCCGCAATCGCGGGCACGTCAGGGGTGCCAGAACGTAATGCCCTTTCTTGGCCGCCACCGTGAGTTAGCGCCGTTATGTGCACGCGGTCAGAAACCACCAGCGCACCGACCCCGTGTGGGCCACCTGCCTTGTGCCCACTAAGTGTCATCAAATCGACACCACTTGCCTGAAAATCAATCGGCAATTGACCTAACGCTTGCACCGCATCAGTGTGAAACGCAACGCCAAATTCGTGAGCCACTGCGGCCAAGTCGGCTATCGGTTGAACCGTGCCAACCTCGTTGTTTGCCCACATCACACTCACCAAGGCAGTTTCTGCAGGTGCTTGTGCCAACAAGTCTCGAAGCTGTGCAGCACTCACCCGACCAAGTGAGTCGACGTCTAGATATTCCACTACTGCATGGCCGTACTCGGTTAACCAAGCAAGCGGATCGAGCACAGCATGATGCTCGATTGCAGATGTGATGATTCGACGACGATTTGGATCTTCTTCAACTGACTGCCAGAAAACGCCCTTTAGCGCTAGGTTGTTAGCTTCAGTGCCACCTGAAGTGAAGATGACCTCACTACTTCTTGCACCGAGCGCCTTAGCGATTTGCTCTCTAGATTCTTCAATCAACTTACGAGCACCACGCCCGGTTGCATGCAATGAAGACGCGTTGCCGTTTACGTTCAAGGCTGAAACAAAGGCCTCTTTTGCCACAGGCAGCATCGGGGTAGATGCAGCGTGATCTAGATATGCGGTGTTATTTGGGTTCAAATGTTGACTACCCGATCTCTTCTGCTCTAGCAGCTTGCAACCTGGGTGCAAGTGATGGGTAGCCGGTCTCTAGCACCGTCAAAATTGCGTTAGCGGGCTCGCTACTGCCAGCCCTCGTCCAGTGAATTCCGTCAGCCTGCCTAAGTGGCACCACTCGACCAGAAGAGCGGCCTGTTTCTTTGTATTCCACACCAGTTGAAAGATCAATCACGTACAAGTCGTCTATCACATCATCAGCAGCACCAAGTGCGACGTTGATGTCTCGGTAGTACTTGTCGGTTTGCTTACTTCGAGCCGTTGGCGGCCCGACCCAAATTACGCTGCTAGCGCCAGCCTTTAGCGCTGCGTCAGTGACAGCAACTACACGCAGTGCGTACTCGCCTCGCCATTGGTCACTATGCGGCGGGATGACCTTGCCTTTCTTGGTCAAACTCCCCATGTCGTTTGCCCCGAGGAACATGACGACGACGTCGGCATTTCGCCTTTCGACCTGTTCGGCGAGATAGGCCCGCCAGTCAAGCAGCCTTGGTTTGGTAAGGCCGGTTCCGTTGTGCCAGATCAATTTTGAGCGCACCAAATCGATATCGGCTAGTTGTTCTTGCATCAAGAACCCGGGGTAGGTGCTCAGAGAATCACCAGCGATTAAGACTTTCAGACGATCATCTGCTGAGGGCTGAGTCAGATCTGAACTCATGACCGGCAATTGCCTCGGTGGGGCGTTTTTCGCGTAGGGTGCAATCAACTTAGGTAATAGCGCAGGCTCTCGTGCAGCCTGTGTTGGTTCGTTTGCCACTTCTATTGGCGGTGCACTGGTGTCAGGCGCGACGGGAATCAATGGCACCCCAATAGATGCGCCTGATGGCCCGCCCCCAAGTGGGCCGTTACTTGGCTGGCTCTGCTCGACCAGGGCGAGTACAGATGATGTGTCGAACTCGTCTGTGAATGCACTCTGGCGACCGAGAGCGGTTTGAATGCCGTCACTAAATACATTAAGACGAGCACCCTGGGCCCATGAGTGAACCGGTTCAGCAACCGCAGTTAGCGCGCTCTTGACCTGACCGTCGGGCATGCCAGTTGCAGTGCTTAATACGTAACCGGTATTGAAAACAAATCCGGTAAGTACGGCGGCAGCCACGCACCCGATAACCCCGGCGGCAGTTGTCTTTGGCCCCACCCAAGTTGTTAGCCACGGGTGATAAATGAACTCACGATCTGACGCCTGCGAAATTTGAGTCTCTAGGCCCCGTCCGATAACTGCCGGCCCGCTGCCAGAGGCCTCGGCGAGCGCATCTAAATCTGTGCCTGAGGGCAGCCCCGTGTCGCCGGCTTCGATTTCAGGTATTGGCCTAAACCACATGCCAAACGGGCCGATTGGGTTCGGCGCACCGTTTAGCGAATTATTCACGAGTCAATTTTAGAACTGAAAATAGATGAACGGCGCGACACCTCTTTGACCAATCAAGCTAGTCACCACAACCACAAAAAGCCCCATGCCGACACCTTGAACGACCAGAGGCATTCGGGCATAGCGTCTCTGCAGACTTTGCCAAAATCGAGGTGGGATCCACTGCAGGCCGAGGCCCACGGCAACCACAACCAAGACGCTGAAAGTGACAAGGGTCGTCGGTTGACCGATGCCTAACCAAAGTTGTGACACCACCGCAGCTGCAGTGGTTAAGTCGGGTGCGCGAAAAAGCACCCAGGCGAACGTGACAAATAAGAAAACCACCAGAATCGATAAACCTTTGGGCCAAGCACCCGCTGGTGCCTTGCCCTTCTTTAAGCGGCGTGCTGTCAGGCTGCGTTCTGTCACTAAGCCCGCACCCTGAAGGCCACCCCACAGCACGAAGTTCCACGTGGCGCCGTGCCATAGTCCACCCAAGAGCATCGTTATGAAGATGTTTAGCGCCGTGCGGAGTTTGCCTTTCTTGTTACCACCTAAAGGAATGTACAAATAATCACGTAACCACCTAGATAACGTCATGTGCCAGCGTCGCCAGAAATCTTGTAGCGAGGCTGCCGTGTACGGGCGATTGAAGTTCTGCGGAAACCAGAAGCCCAAAAGCATCGCGGTGCCGATCGCAATGTCGGTATAGCCCGAGAAGTCGAGATAGATCTGTGCCGAATAGCCAAGAATTGCGAGAGCCACGTCGAAAGACGAAAAGGCTGTTGGGCTACCAAAGACTGGGTCAACTAGATCAAGCCCTATCAAGTCGGCAAGCAGAATCTTTTTTGCGAAACCCCCTGCGATTAAGAACAGAGCGGGCGTAGCAGGTATGGCGCGCGGGCTACGAGGGGTGGCAAGTTGCGGCATAAATTCGCGAGCACGCACAATTGGGCCTGCAACCAAGTGAGGAAAGAACGACAAATAGATGGCGACGTTCATGAACCCACAAACGGGGTACTCACGGCGATAGACGTCAACTACGTAAGAGATCCCTTGGAATAAGAAAAACGAGATACCTACAGGCAAAATGATCTGCAGTAACGGAATAGACGGAGCTATGTTGAAGTTTTCAGCCGCTGCCAGAAATGACGAGACAAAAAACCCGTAGTACTTAAACCACGCCAATAGACCCAAATTCGCAATTAACGTCAGCGTCAGGGCGGTCTTGCGAGCACGTTGGTTTTCGGTACGCCCGATTGCTACTGCGCCGAAATAGTTGACGAAGATGGCTGTTGCCAGCAACGCAATGAAACGTAAGTCTGCGTACCCGTAAAAAACGAAGGATGCAAGGATTATGAAGACTTTCCAGATTCGTGGGTATGGCATGAAGAGCCACGACAAGGTAAGGACTACTAGAAAGAAAACTGCGAACTCAATGGTCGGGAACAGCATTAGTTCACCCCCGACCTAGTTTTGGCGCTTCTTCACCTCCGCAGTTAACTGGGGCACCACCTCGAACAAGTCGCCGACCACCCCAAAGTCAACCAACTCAAAGATAGGCGCCTCGGGATCTTTGTTGACGGCCACGATTGTCTTCGACGTCTGCATGCCCGCTCGATGCTGAATCGCGCCGCTGATGCCGTTTGCCAAGTACAGCTGAGGCGAGACGGTTCGACCAGTTTGACCTACTTGATATTGATGCGGGTACCAGCCGGCGTCGGTCACCGCGCGCGAGGCGCCTACGGCCGCACCTAGCGAGTCAGCGAGCTCTTCGATCACTTTGAATCCGTCGGCGCTACCTACACCCCGTCCGCCTGAAACCACGATTGCTGCTTCTGCTAGATCAGGTCGGCCGTCGGATTTGGCTTCATTTACTTCGGTGACTGTCGCGAGAGCCGCCTGGGGTGAGAGCGCGACGGTGAGCTCGTTCTTATTCGCGGTGGTCGGTTTCTTTTCGGGTGCGGTGCTGTTTGGACGCACGGTAATTATTGGCACCCCGCGAGTCACCTTGGTTTGAACGGTGAAGGATCCACCGAAAATCGACTGCGTGGCGATGACTTCAGGTGAGACT
>Ga0194123_10004022_pt1 | contig 17009 bp, 20 predicted proteins | sample TA2MahsurfametaG_5_FD_155479 | JGI IMG/M metagenome (GOLD analysis project Ga0194123, IMG submission 155479) | Freshwater microbial communities from Lake Tanganyika, Tanzania - TA2015023 Mahale A surface | ecosystem: Environmental > Aquatic > Freshwater > Lake | place: Tanzania: Lake Tanganyika... | reverse complement strand
TCCCGTAGGGTCTCGGACGCGAACGAAGTGAGCGAGAAAGATATCGGGCAAAACTTATATTTCTCGGCGGGTGCGCTCGTATTGCTCTGGACTTCGTAGTGCGCCCGTAGGCCGGCCCGACCCACTCTGCTCGTTATTCGTTTCCGGTTTCCGCAGCGAGCGAAGAGCCGTGCGTGAAGCGCCTTGGCGCGACCCAGCACGGACGACGAAATCAGTCGGTGGCCGCGTAGACGCAGTAATCTCGGCGTGCGAGATTGTGCTTCGTCGCTCGAAGCCTGCGGAGAGGACGCAGCACAACCCGGAAGCGGACTCCCCAGTCCCTGGGGAGAGTACAACCGCTCGGTTGTACGGCGGGGGCGAAGTCTCGATGACGGGAACCGTCAAGACGAGAGCGAACTTACCCGTCAGGGGTAAGCAAGCAATGTTACTGCGAAAGCCGTAACTTTTGCTTGGCGTATTACGTCCGCGTCACAGCGGACGCTCGAGCGAGCGTCACGTGGAAACGGACAGAATAACGAGACCGAACGTAACCCAGCGAAGCCGTAATCTGGTTCGACGATCGGTTTTCGCGTTCGGTTACACGGTCCGCCTTGAGAAGAGTTCATTCTTCGAGAGGTGGCCGTACGACGCGTTTCGTAGTCGCGAGCCACGACGATCGAACGACCTTTCGCAGGGCATGCCGCGCAGTGGCCTGCCCCGACCCGAAAGGCGGGGGTTTGTTCGCCGAATGCGTTTCGCGCCTTGAGGCGAACCCCGTCGTCGTGGCGTCTCGTAGGCGCGACACAGGAACGCGAGCGAATAGCCGTCGTCAGGAACTGCAATGCGAACCAGATTGCGGTAATCATAGAATAAATCGACGCTCGCGTCGATTTATTCGAGCCGAAGTTACGTACCGGAGGGTAGTAACGAGGTGATTACGGGTCGTATCGACGAAGTCGTGTACGGTGAGGGGGCTTGGACTGAAGAACGACCGAACGCGTTCGTATCGCCGTTTCGTTTCGCCAGAAGAAGGACGGCCGTGCGTGGAGCGCTCTGGCGCGACTCAGCACGGGCACTTTCGTGACGGCCGCGTAGTGGTAGGCGAATTCTCCACGGGACGTGGACGAGTTCGCCGTAAGCACCCAGCGGACGACGGACGGATTCGTCGGCGAAACGACAGGCAGGACGAACGGTCAGCGTACGCCACGGACGCGTCGCTGCGGGTATACCCGAAGTTGCGTCGCCGAAAGAGCGCACGCGACCAAGTCACGACGAGAGGATCCACTGATCCGATCTTCGTGCGCGAGCGAGCGAAAGGTTTTCCCAAAACCTAGCGCTGCGTGTCGGCGCTCTCGGCGTTCGTTCGTAGTCGCGATCGTCGCAAGACGAGTCCGTCAGGCGCGACCCAGAACGAAAGAAACTCGGGCATCCCCGCATCGCCGCGCATCTCGCGGTCGACAGACCCGAAGGGCTGTCAAGCCCGAAGGAGCGAGATGGTGGTGCACGTCGACCCTTTAGGGTCGTACGCTGGCTGACGTCGTTACTTCCTACGGTTTACCCCGCCCTGGACTTCGGAGCGACGCGTCGCGTAGAGACGGCATTCCTTGCCGTTGATGACGAACGGAATCGCAATGTGCGACATGCGGAGGTCTTCTTGCCGTTGTAGACGTGGCGTCGGGCGTGGCTTACGCCGGAACCCGGGGGAAATCTTCCCGCCCGCACCGCAGGGAAGATTTCGTTCGGGCGGCCGACGGCATCGCTACCGGGAAGAAGACCGTAGCGATGTGCTCATGGAGATCGCGCGGTCGCACCTAGTGCGGTCCGCGTCGGTTCGTCTGGAGCGACGACGCTCTGGACTTCGTAGTGTTCTGGTTCTGGTTTTACTTCGTGATTCGAGGGCGAGCCGAGCGCTAGCGACGACGTTGTCGTCAATCGTGAGCCTACGGGACGCGAAGCGGATTGTGCGACGTATTTCCGTAGGAAATAGGGAGCGCAACTCACGATCGACGACGACGACGGGCCGTGCTGTGAGCGACGAAGTCGAGTCGTAACGAGACGAGAAGCGTACGCTAAGGCAGCGTTGCGAGCAGGTCGACGAGCGCGAAGCGAGGAGACATTGCGAGAGCGAGGCGAGCCCGGAGCCTGTCGCCGCGTGACGGGTACGCGAGCCAGTGACCGCGCGATTCCGTTTAGCCCTGCCCTTTCTTTTGTTTCTACGATTTGTTTCTGGACTTCGGAGTCGGGGAGAGAGCGGAGTTTCGGTAGCGGATTTTCTCCGGTAAGCGGGGGAATCGACGGTTTGCGAAGCAAGCCCGAGAGGCGGAGTCCGCGTCTGGGGAAAATACCGTGCTCAAGGCTTCGAAGCGAGCCGTGGCGAGCGAGGCGGCCTTGGCCAAGGTAGCGTGCGAGCACGGCGTCAGCCGTTGCGAGAGAAACGTAGCGATCGGAGGCTGTCGCCGCGTGGGGGGTACGCGAGCCCGTGACGGCGCGATGCTTTGGACTCAAGAACACGCATAGAGAGCGACGAAGCGGCAGCGGAAATTCGTGCGGGAGCGAGGTGGAACGAGCCTTTTGCGAGTTCCCGGAGCGTACGCACGTAATTTCGAATCCGAGTTCCTTGCGAAGCCGAGTCGGGACGAGGCGAGCGAAGGAATGGGATTCAGCGTGAGCGCAGGGCCGGCGCGTAGCGACGAGCCGTTGCGATAGCGAGGGGCGATCGAAGATTGACGCCGCGTGAGGAGTACGCGAGGCGGGAACCGCGCGCGATTTCGGGAGTTCGGGAAGCACGCGTCGCCTTAGCGAAGCGGGTTGCGCGTGCGGTGTCCGAGGGAATCAGCGGTGTCCGACCTCCGAGCGTATGCGAGGGGCGAGGACATGGACGATAAAACTCAAAGATTTTGCGTCGCCGCAGGCGTACGAAAAAGGCGGGCCCCTCGCCGGTCTTTGGTTATATCGTCAAAGCGTGACGAGTCCGACGCAGTCGTGACGAGCCGAGGACTCCAGGGGCGAACTCCCGCTTAGTTCTGGACTTCGGAACGAGACGCTAGGCGCTGGGGTGCTAGCGACGAAAACCCTTTGAAATTCGAGCCGGAAGGACCGTAGGGCAAACGTAATGCTTATTCGACGAGCGTAGCGAGCGGCGAATAAGTTTTACGGTTGCGAGATTTGAGAAGGGATTTCGGGACGTTCTCGGTCCGCCGAAGCGAGTCGGGACGAGCGAGAAGGGCTTCGGATAAGTCAGCGTCGTGAGCACGGCGTCAGCCGTTGCGAAAACCCCAGCGACGAAGCGAGCCCGACCCCGCGTGGACGTTATGCGGGGCTGGAACCGGGCGTCGTTGCCTTGCCCTGCTTTGTTCTGGACTTACGAACGTCGAGATCGAGCACCCGGCCGATTGACTTGAGTGTCTGCGGCCAACGGCTGCATAACTCAAAGTCGCGACGACATCGGACGACGGGGCTTCTCTCGGGAGAGAAGGCTATGTCGGGACGACGCGTCGCATCGGGCGTGCGTAGCGAGTTCGAGCGTCGTTACGTCACGAGGGACCGCGATCGAAGACGCGGGCGAATCGTAGATCCGAAGAGAGAGTCGGACCTTGCGTCCTGACTCGAAAGGCGGCCGTGGCCGTATGAAGGATCTGATTCGACGAAGTGACTTAGACGCCACGGCGAACTCAGAGGGTGAGCGAGATCGAGTTACCGGATCGGTGATACGGGTACGCGGCCAGGTTCGTCTTGGACTTAAGACTTACTATGAATCGGATAAGCGGCGACGCCGGGGGTACTTTAGCGGAATCGAGCGTCGGCAACGCGACGACGGGAGGCGCGGTAGACCAGACCGCCCGCAGGGCTGTCTGGTCGTGCGAGAAGCGAGTGCGCGCGACGAGAAACGTAGCGCAGCGTAGTGAAGCGTAAGCGCCTCGAGCACGAGAGGTCGCCGGAGTCCGGAGCGGGGACGATTTACCCCTTCGGGGCGCGAGATTCGCGGTAGTACCCAAAGGGTCGCAGGGCGGGCGTGAGCCTGCGAACGCCCTGCTTTAGCGTTAGCCCGACGGTGAGGAGGAGACTACGGCCCGCTCTGGTCTGCGCCGCAGGCGAGACCAGAAGGGCGCGAAGCGATCGACGACGCAACTCGAGCCTCGGCGAGAGGCGGAGCCGTGAGGGCGTTTTCGAGTAAGAGGCGAACGAGCGGGACCTATGAGTCCCGCGAGGTAGCCGAGCCGCGAAGCGGCGAGCGAGGCGTGCAGCCGCAAGCCGCAGGCGAGGCAGTCGCTGAGGCGAGCGAGTACGAGAAAGAGATTCATTCCTACGGGATGACGAACGATGCCGTCGTAACGAATCGCCGTAAGGCGTACGCGTTCACCGCGAGTACGACGGAAGCGGAGTCTTGTATTACGGTTTCGCCCTGCCCTGCCATGCTCTGTCTTGGACTTAAGAGCGAGGATAGCGATCCTTGCGACTCGGCGGGGCGCACGGATCGCGTGTCTTGTGCGGCTCGGATCCGAGAGTGCTGTTGGGTTGAGATTTATCTCAGTCGGCGAGACGAGCGAACGCATCGGTGAGCGCTCCGTCCACGGTAGGAGAGCTCTTCCGATGACGGTAGCGAAGACGAGACGATCGCGTAGACGACCGTAGGGAGACGATAGACCCGGAGGGCGAGATAAATATCACCCAGTAAGCACGTCGGGCCGAGCTTCGCGCCGATAGGCGTCGGAGAGCACGAGATCATCCGATGCTGGACTTCGTAACGAGACCGAACGGGTCGAGTCGGTAGCGACGAACTCGACATCACAGGGGAATTTGTAGGATAACGCGGACGGTCTCACGCGCGCCGACTCGGATCATCTCTCCCGGTAGGCGAAGTTATCCTACAAAGGCGTAGTCATGGGATGTCAAGTTCGGACCGTGGTATTGACTGCGAAGCGGAGCCGGGGCGTAGCGAGAAGTCAACCTAAGGTAGCGTTCGAGCACGGCGACGCAGGAGCCGTTGCGAGAGACGAGAGACGGTCGGAGCCGGACCCGTGCGACGGGCACGCGAGGCGCACGCCCTTGACCTTGGACTTAAGAACGAGACACGAGGCGCGTAGGTGGTAGCGACGATTTCTAAATAAGAAGCGAGCCGGAGGACCGGAGGTCAACCGTAACGCTTATTCGACGAGCGTAGCGAGCGGCGAATAAGTTTTACGGTTGCGTAGGCTTCTTATTTTGTAATCGGGACGAACTGTGCGCCACGAAGCGAGCCGGGGCGAGCGAGTGGGGCAGGTGAGTCAGCGTCGTGAGCAGGACGACGCAGGAGTCATTGCGAAAACCGTAGCGCCGAAGCGAGCCGGATCTCTCCTGTCGATACGCGGCCAGTTTGGACTTAAGAGCGATTGCCAAGTCGTTCGCGTAGGGAACCGATACGCGGGCGTGGAACCCTTGCGGAACTCGTCGTGGCGAAGCGGAATCGCTTTCGCGTGCCCGGCGGTGTAGCAATGGGTGGTACGCCGAGCGGAACGCGACGACGTATCTCGTCTGATACTCGTTTACGCCTTTTTCTTCTGGACTTAGTAGCGAGGTCCGGGATTATCGTCGCGTGAGGTACCTAAGGATAAGTTATTTAGCGAAGCGTTGACGAAATCTCGACAGCCCGTCCGCTCGGTCACGGCGTTCCGTCGGTGCTGGACTAGCGAGTGTTTGTCTCGCTGAGGATGAAGACTGAAAGGGGCGAGAAATCCGATATCGTTTAGCGAAAGCGAGACGGGACGACGAAGTCGGTCCGGCTCGATAAGCGCCAGCGACGGATTTATCGAGCGATGGCCGGTACGGCCGCGAGCGTACGGTTTCTGTCTTCACCGAAGCAGACGGCACGAGCGAACGTTGGACTCGAGAGCGTATGCGAGGACAGACGCGGGTCGAAGCGTTAGCGACGAAACGTTCCTTAGAAGGGGAATCTTAGATAAGCGTCGCCGCGCGTTCTCGTTCCGGGTCTCGGTCGTTTCGTATCAGGCGAGTCTTATCTAAGAGGCGTGAGTTCTTCGAAGGAACATTTCGGGAACGGGACGCCCTTGGGCGCGCGTTCAGCGTGCGAGCGGCGCGAAGCGTTCGTGGAGAGCGGAGACCCGCGTCTGGACTGAGGAACGCCATTTTCCCGTTTCGAAGAGATCTCGTCAATGCTTCGCTAAATAACTTATCCTGCGGTACCGATCTTGGATGCGCGGAGAGGAACGAGCCTGCGCACCCGACGATCATCCCGCGGACCGGTCGTCGTTCTCCGGGTCGACTGAGCTGGACTTTGGAGCGAGCGCGAACGAAATCTTCATCGGTGGGGAAGATTTCGGAGAGATCGAGTGGCGACCGTCGGGACATGAGTTGCGTCGTCGCCAAGAGGAGTCCGGATGTTCCCGGCGAAGGGAGGTCGGTCGCGGAAAGTCCACGGTAGTGAAGCGGCTCGACTTGCCGTAGCCGGGACCATCTGGATCGAAGACGGCTCGCCGCGACGCTTGGGGCCGCCGCACGGATGTCCGTAAGGTCGGCGCGCGCCGTTAGGCGTCGCGCAACGAGATCGGCGCGAGCGACGGTCGTTCTCTATTTCGTTTTCGGCGAAGTCGTCGGTTTCGAAGACTTAGTCGGCGAATGAGTTCGCCGACTTAGCCGAGACCGCGACTGAGCTGGACTTCGCCCTGGACTAGCGAGTGATTGTCGTGTCGAGGAAGGAGAAAGAAAGCGGCGGGAAATCCGGCAGCGTTTAGCGAGAGCGAGACGGAACGGCGAAGTCGGTTCGGCTCGTCTGAGCGTTAGCGTCGGATTTTCCGAGCGACGGGCCCTTGGCCCATGAGCGACGGTTTATTTCTCTTCCGAGACCGGCGGCACGAGCTGTATTTCGTGCTGGACTTAGGTTTGGTGGTCGCGTTTAGGCGTTGCGTAACGAGATCGCTTACGAGCCGTTGACGCACGCCGTTCGGATCGTTCGAGAGGATCGCCCGTCTCGTCGGCAGCGCGAACGCGAGCTTACTCGGCGGGGAAGCTCGCGGAGAGGTTGAGTGTCGCGTCGATGCCAGTGGCGTTGGCTTCTTCTCTGAGGAGTCCGGATGTGATCGGAGCAGGCTTCTCCGTCGTGGAGCGTCCACGGTAGCGGAACGACTGGAGGAGCCGTATCTGATCCCATCTGGATCGCAGACGGCTTGCCGCGACGCACGAGAAGACGCCAGAGCCTAGGCAGAGCGTGTCGCGCGACGCAGTCGTCGCGAAACGAAATCGTCGCGGGGGGCTGGACTTAGTAATGCTCTCGTATTCCGACGAGTGGAGGAGATAAGCCCGTGCCGCTAGCGGAGCGAAGCGTAGTCTGCAGTTAGGGCGTGAGGCGCAACGAGAGGCGAGCGTTCCGATTGTAGCGGCGTCGCAAGCCCGCCTGCGGGCGAAGCGGGAAGCGCGTAAGGAGGAGCGCGCGGATTCGTCCGTCGCGCAGCGAGACGGTCGGGGGTTTCGCGTTTAGGCGACTTCACCGACCGAGGAACTCGAGCGGTTTTCGCGTAGCCGATCGCGGAGCGAAAATCAGACTCATTAGTCCGGAGCGCCGACGAGCGACCCGTCGCTTCGTCGAGTCTTTCCTACGTGCGCGAGGACTTCAAGTCGGAAGCGAAGGTTCTAGGGAGGAGGAATGAAGTCGCCTGTTTCGTTCTTTCTCTTTTCGCGTAGCTGGACTGCGGAGCGAAGTTTCGTAGCCGATTAGCGACGATTAAGGGTGTGAGCGTTTTTGTTTACGAGCGGGCGAGGCGTAATCCGCCAGAGTTAGGGGCCGACCTTCCCCACCCCCCGTGCGGGAGGTCGGAACCGGGCGGCCGAAAGAGCGAGTAAACAAAGTAGCGAACGTCCCATAATCGATGCGTGCGTCGCGTAGCGGGGCACGCAAGCGTGGCGAGCGTGCCCGCTTGCGGGCGTCGGGAGAGGCGAAGAAACGAGCGCAGCTGGACTGCGGAGTGCTCCGTAGCGACCGAGCGAAGGATAATCGAGCGAGTTACGAGACGACCCGGTGGGTCGTCTCGGCGAAGCGAGCAAACGAGCACAGCCGAGTCCCGGAGAAGTCGGGTAAGTCGGCGCGAGTACTCGAGCGACGAACGAACCGATTCTTCGGAGGGAAGAATCGCGCAGGGAGCGATTCTCCCTAGTGGCTTTCGACGTAGTCGACTAGCCACTTTGCGAGTGCAGGGACGCCTTCCACGGCGTCACTTGCAAGGTGCTCGCAATAATCTCTTGACCTGGTGTTTCTCCAGCGAGCGGTCGTCGCCCGAAAGTAAAGTCCGATTTAGCGTTAGCGAGCGAGAGCGAAGCGAGTTTGCGAAGCAAACCGAGCGACGGTAGCGATGAGGACTTTTACGAAGGGCGATGTCGCGAGCTGGACTTAGGAACGAGAAACGCGCGGGGCGTTTCTTGAGGCGAGCGGTTCGGCAACGAGGGTGTGAGCGAAGCGCGTACGAGGTCGTTGCGACGGCGACCTGGAGCGTCCGACGGAGAGCGCGCATTCGACGCCGCTAAGGGCGGAGAAGAGCGCGGCGGCGAACGATACGCCTGCGGATCGGAGACCGCTCCCAAAGGACGCGCGTCGGCTAGCACGGCGAGCGAAGCCGGAAACTCCGAGCGGAGGAGTCAGGAGCGAGGAGTTGCACGGACCTGAGAGCGAACCAAGGTGTAGCGGGCAACGGCACGGGGCACGCGGAACTACTTGGTGAGCGTCGGGAGCGAGAGAGCCGCTATGCGGCTATCGAGCGGGCCGGAGACCAGAGCCGCTTGCGGCGAGAAGCGATGAGCGGACTCCGGTTGCGAACTGAAGCCTGCGAAGGCGGACTCGTAAGAGTCCTGCCGTAGAGCGAGAGTGAACGGAGCGCGAACCGACGAGCATATTGCGAGGAGGCGAGGAGGGACTCTGGCCCACCGCAGTGCCCGAAGCGGAGCGTAGGGTGGGAACGCGCAGTGAACGTCGACGAGTTTACGAGTCGTCGAGGCCCGACGACGGAGCGACGAGCTCTAAGGCGAGGAGCGACGTTTAGCCGCCCGTGGCGGCGAGGAGACGCGTGCTCGGAAGGTGGGCCGCAGGCGCTCCTGTCCGACGTAAGCGTCGACGAGGGCCGAGACCGAGATACGTCGCCGCCCTAGCGGCGAGCGGGTTGCGAGTTCCGTCTCACGATTCGCTCTGGCGGTTCGCTACTTACGGAGGAGCTCTTGGCGACGACCGTCGGCGAACCGACCGGCGAATCGCCAGCGCCGAAGGTGCTGGACTCAAGAAGCGAAGCGACTTTTTGGGAGACGGCTTCGACTCCGTCGAAACGGCGAGTAAGGGTCGCTTCTTCCTTCTCGGGTTCGCGTTTTGCGAGAGCCGTATCGTGGCCCGACCGGAGGTTCCGGAGGAGAGCGAAGCGGTGACCGCAGGGAGTGGCGAGCCCGAACGCGAGTTTACGAGCAATCTGAGGGCGAGTCGAAGCAGGACCCCGGCGAGATGGCGATCGGCGCGAGCGGTTTTATCAGCCCGAAGGGCTGGACTGAAGAGAGCGTCGGGCGGAACGTCGAGACGCCACGACGCTCTCTTGTTTCGCAGTCCAGCGCGTTCCGCGCGCCGATTTCCTGATTAACTCGGCTGGTGGTTGCTTAATCGCTATTTGGTTGATAGTATTCATGTTGTGAGTTCAAATAAATCAAAGCGCGTGTGGAAGTGCCCTAGGTGCGGCAGTAGCATCGTGCTCTTCGTTGAGGCCACCGAGGTGACGTGCTCGAACAAGGAGTCCCACACCAGTACGACCGTACGAATGGAGAGGCAATACAAGATAAAGGTAGCCTGACGGTGGCGGATGTCACAGGGTTGCGGGTTGCAACGCGCAACGTTCGCCGATAACTTGACGACATGAGAAAAGTAGAAAGACTACCCAGATTTCACGACGACGCCGTCTTGATCGGCGAGATGTCGGAGGACACCAGTTGCGTGTTCGCGTTCGGACCAGACGCCCACTACGAGGCCGTCGTACATCGGCTGAGCGACGGTTGCGTGCTGACGCGCCGCCTGTCCGACGACGAGGTCAAGTTCTACGAAAAGAAGAAGGACGGAGGACGTCGTAGTCGATGAAAAGTTGCGTCTATCAGGCTCGGGGAATCAGGGTATGGCCGATCGGCAGCGGTTCGGCCGTTCCCGAATCCGTCACCGCCATGGCCGAGTTCGCGAGGAAGGACAGGAACGAAGCCAAACGGCAGGCTCTGCTTTGGATCATCGACATGATTCAGGCCTACCCGATCGACGCCGACTTCTACGAATGCTGGAACGACGACCCAGACGACGCCTGGAAGATACGAGTGCCCGGGAACATGGAGCACGGAGCCGAGCAAGTCGTGGCCGAACTGGATTTGATCGGAGTCGCCTCGTGACGAACCTCGGGGATTGGGCACTGGTGTTCCCGGCGATCGCGTTCAGCTGCCTCATCGGCATCGCCTACGCGCTCGGCAGGGAGTCGGCGCGAGCGGAGGAACGCCGCAGGAACGACGCCCGCAGGGCCCACCGATCGCGCCAGCACTGGTGGGGCGAGCAATGACCGCGATCCTGGACGACGTCAAGCGGCTGGAGCGGGAGTTCTCCAAGGTCCTCGGCATGCTGAGTCGCGCGATTGACAGCGAGGATTACGACGACGAGAACACCCGCCTACTCGTGGACGCGTACCTGGACGCGTTCCGCATGCTGCGCGACGCGGCGCAGACCAGGAAGAACGCCGAGGGCGACCGTTTCGTGGTCGTAGAATGAGCGGAGGCTCCCGAGGTATGGGTTGGGTCGTGAGACGCAAGGACGGACGAGCCGTTCGCGCGGAGGACTGCCTGTTCGTGTCCTCGCAGGGCAAGGTGAAGGCTTTCCGAAAGAGCGACGCCATGATGATGAGCGACGACGATCACTCGTTCCTGGAGGATCTAGGAGACTCTCCGAAAAGCCCGCTGGGTCACCCGGCGACGATCGCCTGGATGTTCGCCCAGACGGCGAAGCGCGGAAAAGACATGAGTTTCGCGGTTTTCAAAGCGAGAGAAAGGATCCGATGATGGAGATGTTCATTTTTCTGACGGCGGTCGCCGTCGTATGGTTCTGCTAGAAGAGCGAGTCCTGTTTGGTCTCCACCTTTCCTATTTCCACGCAGATTTTGTGGGCGTACATGAATTTTTCCTCCACCCTTTGCGCCCCCGAGTTCTTTCCGACTGGCAACCAGCATTGGACAAGTCTCATGACACCCGACGCCTTGACGTCGGGAATGAGCACGTCGCAGAACGCGCAGTGATATTGCATGGCGAATAGAATAGACCGAGTGAGCGACGAGGTCAACCGAAACGGCATGAGCGTTGACGAGTTGGTGGATCTGCTGAGAGAAAACTATTGGTACCTGCAGATCACTGGAGCCAGGGCGATGGCCGACCTCTGGTCCGACGTGAACGCGGAGAAGGCCGGCCTAGAGGAGACCGTGGAAGGACTCGGCACGACGGTTCAGGAGTTCGTCGTCGCCGCCTCGTTGCTGGGTCAGTGGTTCGCCGTGAACGACCTGCTGTACAAGACGCCCATGGAGCAGTCCGTGGAGGTGAGAACGGAAAAACTCGGGTTTCCGGATGGTCCGTGGTGAGCGCGCCGGCCGCGTGGGGCTACTACCTCGTCTTCCTGGCTCTCTTCGCGACGTGGCTCTGGTATCGGAACTGACGACGCGCGGATCGGCTCCCGTAGCTCAATTGGATAGAGCGCTGGACTTCTAATCCATAGGTTGCAGGTTCGATTCCTGCCGGGAGCGCGACTTTTCAGTCCAGCACCGATAATCGGGCTGGACTCCCGTGCCGAGGCGCGCGCAACCTCCCAGTGGAGCAGCCGCTTCCGCCGTGAAAGTCGTTTACGTACGCTGATACTTTAAACGTTCCAGGGGGCGCGATAGGAGAGCGCGCGCAACGAGGGCTGGACTTCGGTCTTCGGGCGCGCGCAGACGGCACCGGCTGCGACCTGCGGTTCGGCCGACCGAACTCGGACGCGAGTCCAGCGACGCCTAAGACGCTGGACTCGTGAACTCGTGCGCGCGCCGAAACTTAATTACCTGTGCGTCGCCATAGGGCCGCGACGGTGGCGGATGTCACGCCCTTGTGGGTTGCAAGGTACAAGGCGGGCCGATAGATTACCCCCATGCGAAAAACGAAACCATCAAGACGACCGCGGTCGTCGGCGAACTACGAAAACTCCGAAAGCAATCCCCTATTCGCGAAACGCGAGGTATGGGTCGCCGGATACGAACTGGAAACGGACAGGGCTCGCGCCACGTCCGACTACGACTGCGACTGGTACGCGTGGGACGCTTCGCTGCCCGACGCCGAGACCTTGGCTCGCGAGTGGGCGGCCGACGTCGTCAAGATGATGCACAAGCCGGAGGAGAAGGGTCGGAGATTGACCGTCTTCGTGTGCAAGTGCGACGGCTATCCGTTCGCTACGGACGAGAAGAACGAGATGACCGACGAGTTCTGCGAGTACGCGGACGAGTGGGAGCCGTGGAGCGCGTCCACCGAGTGGCACGCGTTGATGAAGGACGGCGTACCGTGCGCGTAGGAACGGTGGTCAAGTCGCTGCTGGACGAGGACCAGGGGAGCGCGATAGTCGTGCAGTGGTACACGAAGAAGGACGCCGAGACGCATCTGCGAACGATTGGAGCGTTGGACGAGGACGCGACGCTGAGCGACGAGACGTGGGAGGAAATCGTGGAACGAGTGGACAAGTACGGTCCGGATTTCTGGGACGACGTGGTGGAGACTTTCAGGACGCTCGCCGATAATCGGCCATGACCTCAATCGTCGTCCGTATCAAGGTCTTGTCGCTGCTGAGCCGAGAGCACGAGTTGCCCCCGGTGAGCAGGACGCGCTTCGGGTCGCCGTGCTCGCTCGTGAAAACGATTGACTTCGCGGTTCACGTCGCCCTGCCAGAGTTCCTGCATCCTTTCTCGCCGAGAACCGCCGACTACCTGCGCAACACCTCGCCCCGATGGGGGCGAACTTGGCGCAACTGGTAATCCCGCTTAAATCCCGGTATCGGGACGCGCGGAGTTTTCGGTCCGAAGTCCAGGATTGGTCCGCGCGGGCCCGTGCCGTCGGGGCGACCTGCGCGACCAGAAACGCTGGACGGCGGAACGCGGGATTTGACCCTGGACGGCGGAGCGCGGAGAGCCTTTCTGGGTTGGCCCCGGACGGGGAGCGCGCGAAGCGATCCGAAGTCCAGAACGACGAAACGGGCTGGACGGCGAAGCGCGGTCCGCGCGCCTAGCGGACCGATTAACCCGTTTTCGCGGAAAACCGAAAACGAAGCGACGGTGGCGGATGAGATAAATCCGAATCGCGCACGCGATTTGGGGCGAAGCGTCCCGCCTAGCGGCCGCTATGCAGCGGGGAGTAAGCCGAAACCAGTTCCTCGAATCTGGAGACGACGTTCGGGACGGTAACTCTGACGCGCCCGAAGTCGGACCCCCACCACGCGAGGATTTCCGCGTTTTGCCCGTCGTGACTGTCCCAGACGACTTCGCATCGGGGACCGCCGCAGGTGCGTAACGCGATGACCGTGGCCCCGTAGTCGGGCCCGCGCACGTCCACGCGCACGGAGACGTCCAAGACGGTTTCGTTCAGCCACAGACCGAACCAGTCGCCCTCGGCGTCCTCTCGATCGGTCATCTCCAAGAGTTTGAGAGCCTCGGCGACCTCTTCGCCCCCCGAAAGGGCGACTTCCAAGGCGCGCACCTCGTCGGCTATGTGCTTGGCGTATGTCTGAGCCTCGTTGGTTTTGGTCATAGGAACAACCTATCCGCGAACCCTGAGAGTTGCAACCTCCTAGGACGTGACGTACGACCCACGCTTAGAGGTTGTAAGGCGCAAGGGTACGCCGTAGCGTTTCGGGTATGAGTAAAGCCCGAATGACCGTCACAGTCCCCGACGAAGTCGCGCTCTCCGCGGTCGAAGTCCTCGAACAGATGGTGGAGGAGTTCTTCTACGCCAACCGAGAACACCTAGGCGAGGAAGTGTTGGGATCGATCAAGGTGGGAATCGAACCTCTGGAAAAAGCGGGGCTAGCCGAATGACTAAAACTCGCGTCAAACCGATTAAATCGCTGTGTTGCGGAGTGCCCACGGTCAAGGACAGATGGGGGGCGACGACGTGCGCCGAGTGCGCGCAGGAACTCTCCCCTTGTTGCGGCGCCGCCGTGACCTTCTCCGACGACGGCGCGCTCTGCTGCAAGAAGTGCTGGGAAGCCGTCCAGACCTAAATGAAAAAGACATACATCGTCACCGTCGAAGTCACGTTCACAGTCGAAGCACCAACCCACGACGACGCACTAGACAAAGCACACGACCACATCGCTTGGCAGGGCCTCAACGAGGACAACATCGAGAGCGTCACCGCCGAACTGTTCGAGGGAGTATCGGCGTAAGCCCGCGACGAATCACCGAGAGCCGGCCCGACATCGTCGGCGCGCGGTTTTTTCGTTGCGAAGTCCAGCCCGAGTTTCGCGCGGTCGCCCGCCGTCGGCTGATCCTGATCCGGATCCTGAGGCCGCGCGCGAGCCGAACTTCAGTCCAGACCGCTTCGTGGTGCTGGACTAACGAGCGCGATTGTGCGCTGGACTACGGAACCGGCGTTCCGCGCGTCGCTTCGTCGGCGAAAACGAAGCGACGGTGGCGGATGACGGTCAGTTCATCTGGCCGACGACCTCCAGAAAGCGAGATTCGATCGCGTCGCGGAGCGGACCGCTCCCGCCGCCATCTATGACCGGGTGCGCGTCGGGTTCGTCGAGGAAGCGGATGATCGAGGCGAACTTGCCGACGCCCTCGACGACGATGGTCATCCTGACGCGTCTGCGGTCGGGACACTCGGAGGGAGCACCGTCCCACTGCTGAGGAGCCGCCCAACCGTGGGATACCACGACCAGAGTGTCGCCGTTCCTGACGGCTTCGGCGAAATCCTCCTGCTTGATGGCGACGTAGGGGTCGGGCGCGACGCCCGAATACACGATGCCGTCGTTCATCGCCCGATAGAGATGGGAGAAGCCCGTACCGTCGCTTTCGGGCGACAGCGCGTCGGATTTCTTCATCTCCGCGGCGAGCGCGCGCTCGTTGTCCTCCTCCACCTTGGGACGGATGCTTCCGTAGATGATGGCCTCCAAGAGAGAGGCGTACTTGGTATCTTTCATAGGGGGAAACGCTAACGCCCCGAACCGCCGAAGGCAACCTCTCTAGCGGTGGCAAACGTCACACCTTGTAAGGTTGCAAGTCGCAAGGGTCGTCCGTAGATTGTAGCCCTATGGAAACAGGAAAAGTCAAGGACTTGTACCACGAAGTGGCCGAGACGGTCACGCACCTGACCGCCATTCTGGAGGTCATCGAGCGCGGCGGGTACGGACCGACCGAGGCCAAGGAAGACTTGGACAACTTGGATTTCGGAGCGATACGCTTGATACTGAACGACATCATAGAAGGGTCGGATAAGTAAGATGCCTAATCTCTGCGGGAACACGCTGTACGTAATCGGCAAGCCCAAGAGCGTCGCCGAGTTCGTGACCGCCTCCAAGAACAAACGCTTCGGCAAGAAGCCGGATAAACCGGATTGGAACGGAGAGTTCCACACGGACAGGCGCGAGTGGCGCATCCTCGCGAGCATCGTGCCTTGTCCCGAAGAACTCGTGAACACGCAGGCCATCTTCTACACGGACAAGAAGGAGCAGGCCAAGCAGAAGAAGATCGAAACCGCTATGAAGAAGAAGTACGGCTCCGCGAACTGGTACGACTGGTGCAACGCCAACTGGGGGACGAAGTGGGGCGACTACGACACGGAGTTGGGTTTCCACGACGCCAGAGGGGCCGTCTTTCACTTCAATACCGCCTGGTCCCCCGCGAACGAAGGCTTCAGGAAGGTCAGCAAACTGTTCCCCGAACTGTTGCTGGTCAACGTCTACGAAGAGGGCGGTATGTCCTTCGTCGGAGGGGACGCCTTCGCCGCCGGCGAGGAGTTGCTGACGGTGGACGGCGATTATCCCGACTACGACGACGACGACGACGAAGGTCACTGGCTGGCTCTCGAAAAGGAGAGGTCGGAAATCGAGAAGGAAATCGTCTCGTTCCTACGCCAGAAGATGCCGTATCACGCCAGAAAGTTCGCCAAGATACACAAGGAGAAGAAGTAGATGGAAGTCTCGACCGTGCGAAGAGCCCTGCTGCGGAACTACCGCCCGGAGGACGAGATAGCCGTCGCCTGGTGGGACAGGGACTGGTTTCAGGAACTACTGGGGCGCACCCTCTCCGACGAGGAGTGGGAGGTCGTCATCGACGCCGCCGAGGGCGTCCTCGAGTTCACGAACTTGGGGGACTCGATGATCGACGCGGCCGAGAACGCCCTGTCGGAACTGACGAAGAAGGGGAAGAGGAAATGAACAGGAAGGAACTCGTCGCGCTCATCAAGAAGGAGGCGAGGAACGCCGACCGAGCGGTCGTCAGGGCCGAGAAGAAGGAGGAGGACTGGGACTACTCCGACACGACGCTCACGATGGAGCGCGCGTACGCCGAGGGCTACGCCGAGGCCCTGTACTTCCTGCTCAACAGGATCGAAGACGATGCCGAAAAGAAGACCAAGACCAAAACCAAGAAGAAGGGAAAGAAGAAATGACCAAGAAACGCAAAGTCACCTACTACGCGTTCCACGCCGGGACGGGGACGCTCATCGACGCCGCGGACGACACGTTCGTCTTCAGCGACGAGAACTTCACCGAGGACGAACTGGACGCCCTGGAACAGGGCGACGCGGAGGTGGCGGAGGGCGCGGGAGTGAGCCTGATGACGCTCGTCCGCCTCTACGAGAAGAAGTGCGCCGAGGAAGCCGCCAGAGCGAGGAAGAAACGGAAGAAGGGGAGGAAGTAATGGGTCTCGATCAGTACCTCTACGCGAGGAAGCACATCACCGGGTACAACTTCTACGGCGAGGAGGCCGTGGCCGAGTTCGTCAAGATAAGGGACGCGGCCGGGATGTCCGCGGTCG
>Ga0194123_10004020_pt1 | contig 17010 bp, 14 predicted proteins | sample TA2MahsurfametaG_5_FD_155479 | JGI IMG/M metagenome (GOLD analysis project Ga0194123, IMG submission 155479) | Freshwater microbial communities from Lake Tanganyika, Tanzania - TA2015023 Mahale A surface | ecosystem: Environmental > Aquatic > Freshwater > Lake | place: Tanzania: Lake Tanganyika... | reverse complement strand
GATACAGTAAAAGGGCAATATACCCGGGGAACGATTCAAGGCAGTGAGGTTAACTCGTATTTAGAAGATATTGAAAAATACCAATCAAAAACTGAAACTTTTGTCGCTGTTAAGGTCTATGTGGACAATTGGCGATGGAAAAACATTCCGTTCTACCTGAGAACAGGAAAACGAATGATCAAACGTTTTTCCGAAATCGTAATCAATTTCAAGGAGGTAAGACATAATATTTTTCCCTCCAAAGAAAAATTAAATAACAACAAACTAATTATTCGATTGCAGCCTGAGGAGCGCATTGAGCTTATTCAAATGACAAAAATACCTGGTCCTGGTGGTTATCGTTACAAACCTATAGCATTAAAACTAGATTACAGCGATACGTTCAAAAGTAGATTCCCTGAAGCTTATGAGCGACTCATTATAGATGTTATTCGAGGTAATCAGACGTTGTTTATGCGACAGGACGAAGTGCAGGCAGCTTGGACATGGATTGAATCGATAACAGAAAGTTGGAAAGCTAACAATCAACCAAATATTTTGTACGAGGCCGGATCCTGGGGGCCGGGAAACCTCATTTTGGATGAGGACGAGACTTGGGTAACAAAAACATGGAAAGAAGAATGATTCAGGAAATAAAAGACAAAGAATCTTTTTTAAGCTTAATTACGGAGAATTTTATTTCAACACTCACATCTACGATTTCAGAAAAAGGAAATGCTAAAATTCTGCTATCTGGTGGATCAAGTCCAATAGAATTGTATAAAATATGGTCATCTTTGGACTTACCTTGGGAAAAAATTCATATCGGATTGGTCGATGAACGTTTTGTCGATACCTCAGACATAAATTCCAACGAACTTTTGATTCATAAATACCTCCTGAAAAATAAGGCTAAAAATGCCTGTTTTGTAGGTATGATTCATAATCTAGGGGATATCCTTCTTAATCAGGAAGCCCTTGAAAAAATATATCAAACGTTTTATAATGCCGATTACATTCTCTTGGGCATGGGCGATGATGGTCACACCGCATCAATTTTTCCAAACGACATGAATTCACAACTTGCGTTTGAAACAGAAATGTTAACAGCGGTAACCAATTCACCAAAACATCCCCAACGACGCCTTTCCTGTACTCCAAAAATGATTCAAAGCAGTCCTCAAGTGGTATTAATGATGGCAGGAGAGAAAAAAAGAAAAATCTTCCATAATTCAAAAAAACAAAACTTACCAATATCAAAAATTAGTAAGTACATTCACAAAACCTTTATTTTGTTATGAATACCAAGATAATTCAAATCACAGAGCGCATTGCACAAAGAAGTAAGATAACGCGAGCCTCATTTTTGAGACAAATTGAAGGTGCTTTAGAAAAGGAAGTATCTCGGAATAAGGTGCACTGTGGAAACTTGGCACATGCTATGGCTGGATGCGAACAACACGACAAGAGCTTACTCGCAGAAAATACGGCTAAAAACATTGGAATTATAACAGCCTATAACGATATGCTATCTGCACACAAAGTATACGAAAACTACCCAGATAAGCTAAGAAACTACGCAAGGGAATTTGGGGCTACTGCCCAAGTCGCTGGAGCGGTTCCAGCAATGTGTGATGGTGTTACCCAAGGCCAACCGGGAATGGAACTGTCTCTTTTTAGTAGAGATGTCATAGCCTTGTCGACCGCTGTTGGACTCTCTCACGGCGTATTCGATGGGATTTTATGTTTGGGTATTTGCGATAAGATAGTGCCCGGATTATTAATGGGTGCACTTCGTTTTGGGCATCTCCCCACTGTATTTGTGCCAGGAGGTCCTATGCCCAGCGGAATCAGCAACGAAGAAAAAGCAAGAATACGCCAAGATTTTGCAGAAGGAAAAATAGGAAGAGACGAATTGTTGAAGGGGGAATCAGATTCCTATCATTCTCCGGGAACATGTACGTTTTATGGAACAGCCAATAGCAATCAAATGCTTATGGAAATAATGGGGCTTCATTTACCCGGATCTAGTTTTGTTAATCCCGGAACACCGCTTCGTGATGCTCTAAACCGCGAGGCAGTAAAAACCGTTATCAAAAATGCAAAATTGGGCTTGGAACGTGCGATAGGTACTATTTTAACCGAAAAAGTTATTGTAAACGGAATTATTGGTTTGCTCGCTACCGGAGGATCAACGAATCATACCATTCATTTAATTGCTATTGCTCGTGCCGCAGGAATTATCATTAATTGGGACGACATGTCCGATTTATCAGATGTTGTTCCCTTGCTCACGCGCATGTACCCCAATGGGGCTGCTGATGTCAACCATTTTCATGCGAGCGGTGGAATGAGCTTTGTTATGCATACATTGCTTGAAAATGGATTGTTACACGAAGATGTCATGACAATTATTGGAAAAGGCTTAAGTGCGTTCACAAAAGAACCTTTTTTACAAAATGGAGAACTCGTTTGGAGAAAAGGAGCCAAAGAAAGCCTTAACACCGCCATCATCCGTTCAGTGTCAGATTCGTTTTCAAAAGATGGTGGGATTAAAATTTTAAAAGGAAACATAGGACGATCGGTAATAAAAACCGCTGCTGTATCAGATGAACATTTAATCGTGGAAGCTCCCTCCATCGTCTTTAGCGAGCAAGAAGATTTACTAGTTGCATTTAAGAAAGGTGAACTTAATAAAGATTTCATTGCGGTGCTACCTTTTCAAGGCCCAAAACAAAATGGAATGCCTGAGCTTCATCAATTAACCCCAACGCTAACGGTGCTGCAAAAAAAAGGGTATAAAGTAGCTCTTGTTACTGATGGAAGAATGTCAGGAGCTTCAGGAAAAGTTCCTGCGGCGATACACCTTACTCCTGAAGCTCACGATGGAGGCGCAATCGCTAAAATTCGAACAGGAGATATTTTAAGACTTGATGCAAAAAAAGGGGAATTGATTTGCCTAAGTGACAATTTTACAGATAGAACCCCCATTTCAAAAGCGAATCACGCAACGCATTACGGCAGAGAATTGTTTATCAACCCAAGAAAATTGGTTTCCTCCAGTGAGGAAGGAGCAAGCTTTATCCTTTAGGAGCAGATAGTAAAGAAATTATTACTGAAGACGCCAAAACACCAACTACAATTATAAGCGAAATCGTCGAATCAACGTGGTAGATTGGCGCAAAGACCATTTTACAGCCTATAAAGGTCAAAATTATTGCAAGACCGTACTTTAGCTTCGAGAATTTATTTATTGAATTTGCCAATAAAAAATACATTGAGCGAAGTCCTAGAATGGCAAAAATATTTGACATGTATAAGATAAAAGGATCATCAGGAGCGATGGCAAATATCGCAGGAATGGAATCAATTGCAAAAATTAAATCCGTTGACTCCACAACGGCTAAAACTAACAGTAACCTCGTGCCAAATCTGATTTTTTTATACTTTATTATGAATTTATCATCATAATAATGGTTTGAAACAGGAATAAATTTTCTAATCACGCGTGCTCCGAGGGATTTACCAAAATCTTTTGTAACATCTTTCGATTTAGGGAGAGCCGACTTTACACCCGCCCATATTAAAAAGAACCCAAAAATTGTCAAAATGAGGTTGATTTCTAAACTTTTCCCAGCGATGTTGATTTCTGGTAAATAGGAGAGCCTAATCAGTTCGACCCCAGAGAAAATAAATAAAGCCCGAAATACAATTGCCCCAACAATTCCCCAAAACAAAACCTTATGCTGTAGTTCATCTTTCAGTTTAAAGTAGTTAAAAACCAAAATAAAAACGAATAAATTATCTATTGATAAAGCTTCCTCAATCCAATAGGCAGACTGAAACTGAGCAAATTTTTCAAATCCTTCTTGGATATAAATAAATCCGCTGAAAAGCATAGCCAAAGAAATCCAAACTATTGTCCAAGTTAGTGCTTCCCTATTTGAAATGAAATGAGATTTTCTGTTAAAGATGCCTAAGTCTAGAAAAAGCATCAAAACAATAACTGCAACAAAAACTGAAATAATTACAGGATGTTCAAATCCAGACATTACACTAGTTTTTTTTCAATAAATACGAGACTGCATTTGCTGCATTTACAAAGGAACCTGTAATACTAACCTGACTCATAGTACCCTTTGCTTCTCCTTTTTTCTTTCCTGGAATACCAATCGACTTATTGTAAGGTTCAGCGCTCAACATGATTACCGAAGCTACCTCCTCTGCGCTGAGCTCAGGAAAATAACCTCTGATGAGTGCCACAACTCCCGCGGTAGCAGGACAAGCCATACTTGTGCCAGAGGCATCTTCATACTTTCCGTCTGGGACAGTAGAATGAATATCAACGCCCGGAGCAAAAACATCTACCGTATTTGCACCGTAATTCGAAAACTCTGCGAGCAACTTCATCCCGGATTTTGAACTACTCGCGCCAACTTCCAACCAATTTTTTGCTTTTATTCCATTATTCAACAAGCGCGTTGGATAAGAATCCTCAATATCCTTATTTTTAGCATCATTTCCAGCAGCATGAACCAATAAAACATCTTTAGCAGCGGCATATTGAATGGCCTCATCCACGAATGATTTATTTGGGGTATAATATTTTCCGAATGACATATTTATAACCTTTGCTCCGTTGTCTGCCGCATAACGAATTGCATTAGCAATATCTTTATCGCGCTCATCGCCGTTCGGAACGGCTCTCAATACCATTATTTTGGCGTTGGATGCAATTCCATCAATTCCTATTCCGTTTCCTCTTTTTGCTGCAATTATGCCAGATACATGAGTTCCATGCATCGCGTCTGGGCCCTCATAGCGGTTACATCCGTAATAACGATCTGTCATATCATAAGGGTCATCGCCTACAACAACTTTTCGCACGGAATCAGCATCTATTGAATTCATCTTGATCCGATCAACCATACTCTTCACTGCTCCCGTAATTTGCTTATCCAATTCATTCGCCGAATATACCAATAGGATTGTCCCTAACCTTTTCTTTATTTTTTTCTCGATGTCATCTTTTGGCGTATATGCTTTATTGGTTTTTTTAGAAAATACGCCATTGGATTCGGCTTTCACATTTTCCATGTAATGTGATACTACACTGATTTGAGCAAATTGTTGTTCAGTTTCGGCTTTCTCTTTTTCAAAATCTTGTTTGATTTTTAGATAGTTCGCAAATCGATCATTATCAGAGAGTGAAACCTCATTTTCTTTTCTATTGCCGAAATAGCGTTTTTCAACTCTATACATTCTTGCCAATTCCGAGGCTTCAGCGTCTATATCTCCGCCAGGTCCTCCTAGAAAAGACCAACCGTGCACATCGTCTATATATCCGTTTTTGTCATCATCAATTGCGTTATTTGGAATTTCACCAGGATTTATCCAAATTGCATCCTTTAAATCTGGATGATCCGTTTCTACACCACTGTCAATTACCGCAACTATCACTTCTTTTGGACTTTTTCCTTCTAAAAGTTTGTAGGCTTTGTCTGCGCCGACACCAAATATTTTAGAATCTTTTGGATCAGTTAGATACCAATTAAGAGGCGCTTTTGGTTTTGCCTGAGATAAGGCTACGCCAACGCAAAGCAATTGAGCCACAATTATAAACTTGAAATTCATATATCTATTGAATAGGTTGCGAATTTACTCATTAGTTCAGGATAATTTCCAATAATTCTTTAAGAACTTATTGAATACTTTCGCTAACAAAAAACTATTTTTGTTGTTCAATCGAACAAAAGAATCTTTCACAATGGAAAAAATACAATGTTTAATAATTGGATCAGGACCGGCTGGATATACGGCGGCAATTTACGCTGCACGTGCAGACATGAAACCTGTTCTTTATCAAGGAATGCAACCTGGAGGACAACTAACTACCACGAATGAGGTGGAAAATTTCCCCGGATACCCTAATGGCATTACAGGTCCGGAAATGATGCTTGAACTTGAGGCACAAGCCAAGCGATTTGATACCGACATTCGCTTTGGATTCATTGTTAAAGTAGACTTTTCTGGCAATATACACAGGTGTTGGACAGATCAAGGACATGAGATTCAGGCTGAAACTGTAATTATCTCGACAGGAGCAAGTGCCAAATACTTGGGCTTAGAAAGTGAACAAAAATACTTATTAAACGGTGGAGGTGTTTCGGCTTGTGCGGTTTGTGACGGCTTCTTCTACAGAGGTCAAGAGGTAGTAATTGTTGGTGCCGGGGATTCTGCTTGTGAAGAAGCACATTATTTGTCTAAATTGTGTACAAAGGTTACCATGCTCGTGAGAAAAGATGAATTTAGAGCATCAAAAATCATGGCTGAGCGCGTGAGAAAGACACCAAATATTTCAATACTTTTTAATACAGAGACACAAGAGGTCCTTGGGGATGGCAACGTAGTTACAGGAGTACGCGTATTAAACAGGTCTTCTGCTCAAGAACAAATCATTCCTTGTACAGGTTTTTTTGTCGCAATTGGGCATCAACCGAACACGGATATCTTTAAAGATTATCTCCATCTAGACGAAACGGGGTATATTAAATACGAACAACCTGGAACGAGTAGAACAAATATTCCTGGTGTATTTGTTGCTGGTGACGCTGCCGATAAAACATACAGGCAGGCAGTAACTGCTGCTGGAACGGGTTGCATGGCCGCATTGGATGCAGAACGGTATTTAGCGGCAAAACACTAATTAGAGTTTTTAGAACTTATAAGTCAGCCCACAATTTGCAAACGATATTCCCGTACTCACAGTTCCATAACCAAGCTCAGCATAGATACCGAAATTCTTGAAAGGCATATATCTTGCACCGGAAAAAATCTGCCAACCAAAAGCGGAAGGGAAGCTAACTGGATAAGCATCCTCCGACACATCTGGATCACTGGACGTAAAACTGGAACTGTAACTCACATAACCAAGTCCTAAACCAATGTAGGGGTCAAATACAGGATTACATACATGAAAATGGTATGCTCCGCGTGCCATAACTGCCAAATTTGACCATTTGTATTCTATGTCCGATGAATCACTCCATTGGGCATTACATGCTGCATAAGATACATTTAGACCTACTCCAATTCGCTTTGTCAGAGCACGTTCGTAACCTACAACAACAGGTCCAAAACTAGAGAAATCGTAACCCGACTCTGCGTCGTAATCATCAAGAATCATGTCATAGCCTAGACCAAATCCATAACCAGCTTGAACATAGTTCCTGTTGCGTTCGAAGACAAACAGTTGTGCATTTGCCTGTTGAATTACTAAAATAATTGCAAGACTTAAAAGAATTTTTTTCATAATTACGTTTTGAGTATACAAATATATTAAATTCTACTCATTAGTTATTAATTATTAACGAATGAGAAGATAAGGATTGAAGTATCTAAATCATATCACTATGCGATTAATGATCAATTCACAATATTCCTTACCTTTACATTAGGGCGAAAAAACTATTTTTCTTAATGAAAGTACACCGCATATTCAGAAAAGAAACAAACGCATTTAGTCATTTCCAACTTTTGCTTTCTGAAGAGCAGCACAAACTTTCAAAATACATTGGAAATCTAAACGAGCTGTCCGCATTTGAAAATCAAATACAGCTCAAGAAATCTCAGTTTACAGATAAACAACGTAGTGATTTACATCACGTTTTAATTCGAGATTATAAAGAAAAACAACTTCCTAAAGCGAAAGCCTCCATTGAATTATTAACTAAACCGACTACGCTCACCGTTACCACTGGGCACCAGTTGTGTTTATTCTCAGGACCCAGTTATTTTGTCTATAAAATCTTACACACTATTCAATTAGCGCGTAAGTTAAAGGAAAGGTACCCGAATTATGATTTTGTTCCGGTTTATTGGATGGCAAGTGAAGATCACGATGTAGAAGAAATTGGTTCCCTAAGCCTTTTTAATCAAACGATTCGATGGAAAACTGGCGTGGAAGGAGCAGTTGGTGATTTGCCTATTGATGGGTTAAGCCAAGCTGCAGAAAAGTTAATTCAACTATTTAGAGGTGAAACAGCAGGTGAAATTAAAAATATCATTCAACTGAAGGATCAAAAGAATTACGCTGCTTTTGTTTTTGATTTTGTCACACAATTATTTCATCAATTCGAATTAGTCGTTTTAAATGCACAAGAGGAAATTCTTAAGAAACAATTTCTTCCAATTGCAATTAAAGAACTAGAAACACAGTTTTCTTTTCATGCGTTGAATGAAACAAATATTGCATTAAAGAAAGAAGGCCTTCACCAACAAATTCATCCGCGTGAAATCAATTTATTTCACCTGAAAAAAGGCAAGCGTCAACGAATTATTACCAAAGATAATGGGTTCAGTGTCGGTGATAAATTTTATACACGGGAGGAGCTGATTTCCGAATTCTCAGCAGCACCAACAAACTGTTCGCCTAATGTAGTTCTGAGACCTGTCTACCAGGAATTAATCCTACCCAATATCGCCTATGTAGGGGGAGCTGTAGAACTTTCTTATTGGATGCAACTTAAAAACATATTTGATACGTGTAATGTCACCTTTCCAATTCTCCAGATGCGCAAAAACTTTCAGGTTATTGACGAAAAAACTTTAGCAAAATGGAATGAACTAGGTTTTACAGTAAGTGATTTTTTCAAACCTACTGATCAGCTAATTCAAATGTATACTGAACTAAAAATGAAAGAAGAATTTTCCTTTCAGCCGGTACGCGAAACATTCTCTAAAATGCAAGAAGAATTCGTAATGATTGGAATGAAAGCAGGAAAAGAATTGGATAAATGGATTGTTTCAGAAGTTGTAAAAATTGAAAAGCAAGTCGTACAAATTGAGAAAAAATTAAAGCGAAGTGTCAAACAAAAACATGAAGAACAGCTAAAATGGATCGAAAAACAAAAAGAGCGTTTATTTCCAAATGGAAATCTCCAAGAACGAGAACTTAATTTCTTTCATTTTTGTGCAGATGGTCAAATCTACCAAAAACTTCAGGTATTTCTCAATGAGCTGGATCCATTCGATGCTGCTGTTGTTGTTTTAGTAATTTAATATAACTTTATGTCATTAATACACTTTGAAATGAGTCAAAATGAAATTCGTGGCATATTCGAAAAAAATCAAGTAATACCTGTGGTAACTTTCCATAATGCAGCTGAGGTTGATAAATCTGTAGATAAACTAGCCAATTTGGGTATTAACTGCATGGAAATTACGCTACGAACTTCTTTTGCACTAGAAGCCATTGCATATGCTAAAAAAAACTATGGTTCCACATTTCAAATTGGTGCTGGAACCATTACAGCACAAAAGCACATCCAGCAAGTGATGGATTTAGGTGTTGACTTCATGGTGAGTCCCGGCATTTGCAAAGAATTAGCTCCCTATTTTGAACAAAGTTTGATACCTTTTATTCCAGGTGTTGCCACGCCTTCAGAAATAATTCAAGGCTTACAATTTGGTTGGGATACGTTTAAGTTTTTTCCTGCCAATTTATATGGCGGTATTCCCGCATTGAAAACTTTTGGACAAGTATTTCCGAATGTACGATTTTGTCCGACAGGAGGAATCAAAGAAAGCGACTACCTTGATTACTTAGCATTGGAAAATGTAGTCGCAGTTGGAGGTTCGTGGATGAATTAAATTAATTAAAGTATATCCTCAAACCCTTTCCTGATTATTGATTTAGTGAGGTCAAGGCATTAAAATAACTTGCTGCTAATTTCATTCTGCTGCCATACCAGGAGCACATTTCTCCATCCACTAGTTTAATTTGTGCTGTAGGAAATAACCTCGAATAATATTCGATATGACTTTCTTTAAACGGATATGGTTCAGAACTTAAAAAAACGACATCTGGAAGTTGACCTTTCCATACAGGATAGCGTTCCTCTATACAAGCATTTTTAAATCCAATTTTTTCCAGCATAGAATGTATAAAAGTTCCCCTTCCAGCGAGGTACATGGGATTATTCCAAATAAAATATAAAAAGCTCTTTCCCCGAACTACATTTAAATTGCTGAAAGACGATTCAATTTCAAAAATCAATCGTTCTACTTCTGATTCTCTGTATGTGATTTTCCCGAGAGTACACATCATGTCAATCCCTTCCTCAAAGGAGTTGCAATCACTTATCCATACCGGGCATTCATTGGTTAATTGTTCAATCTGTTCTCTCACGTTTTCTTCTTTATTCCCAATAATTAAATCAGGTTTTAAAGAACGAATCAATGCCAGATTCAAGTTTTTTGTACCACCAACTTTTGTTTTATGACCTACAACATCTTTGGGATGGACACAAAACTTTGTTATACCTACTAGCTGATCCCCTAAACCGATATCGACTATAAACTCACTGATAGATGGAACAAGTGAAATGATTCTTTTTGGAGGGGTAGAAAAATATAATTCTCGACCCATTTGATCCAAAATCTTCATGTTAAGACATTGCTGAGATTACATCGTAACGAGAAACAATATGAAACTTACCTTCACCTATTTCTACCAGCACCGCCGGTGTACTTTTATTGATAAGCTTACATAACTGATCTACCGGAGTATTGACACTCACCACTGGAAATGCTGGACGCATCACGGATGAAATTGCAGCATCTCTTAATTCGGGTTGATCTACTAATAATTCGTACAAATGACTGTCGTCAATAGACCCAACAAAGTTTCCATCCTTCATTACTGGAATTTGAGAAATACCAAAATTTCGCATTTTTGCGATGGCATGAGAAACCAGTTCCTCTGCATAAAGCGAAACCAAAGGTTTGTCTTGATGCCTGGAAACCAAGTCGCCTGCCGTCAAAATTTCCTCTTCCAAAAAACCGCGTTCTTTCATCCACTCGTCGTTAAAAATCTTACCGACATAGCGACTTCCGTGGTCATGAAACAACACGACAACTACATCATTTTCTGTCAATTGATCAGCCAATTGCAAAACACCTTTAAGAGCAGCGCCGGCAGAGTTTCCAACAAAAATTCCTTCCTCTCGGGCCAACCTTCGCGTATAAACTGCAGCATCTTTGTCCGTAACTTTTTCAAACAAATCAATCGTATCAAAATCAACGTTTGCAGGTAGAATATCTTCACCAATTCCCTCGGTGATGTATGGATAAATTTCATTTTCATCGAAAATCCCTGTTTCCTTGTATTTTTTGAATACCGAACCATAGGTATCTATTCCCCAAATTTTTATATTTGGATTTTGTTCTTTCAAATATTTACCAACTCCAGAAATTGTACCGCCAGTCCCCACTCCTACTACAAAATGCGTCACCTTACCTTCGGTTTGTTCCCATATTTCTGGCCCTGTTTGTTCATAATGCGCTTGCCTGTTGGATAGGTTATCGTACTGGTTTACATACCAAGAGTTTGGAATTTCTGTAGCCAAGCGTCTTGATACGGAGTAATAAGATCTTGGATCAGTAGGTTCTACTGCCGTGGGGCAAACCACTACCTCTGCCCCGACCGCTCGCAGAATATCCATTTTCTCCTTTGATTGCTTATCATTCAAAACACAGATCAGTTTGTAGCCTTTAATAATACAAGCCAATGCGAGCCCCATACCTGTATTCCCCGAGGTGCCTTCAATGACGGTTCCACCTGATTTAATTAATCCAGCCTTCTCTGCATCTTCAATCATTTTCACTGCCATTCGATCTTTTACTGAATTGCCCGGGTTGGTTGTCTCTACTTTCGCATAAACGCTCGCCTTTACTCCGTTAGTCAGGCGATTTAATTTGACTAAAGGTGTATTTCCAATCGTCTCAAGTATGTTGTTGTATACTTTCATTACGTATTTTTGACAAAGTTAATTAAAGCGGTGAACACAATTATTTTTAATTATGAATTCTTAAGAAATAAACCGTTAATTAGTGGTTTTTCCTGTTGGAAGAATGTTAGATTGAAACAACCCAAATTTGATTTTGGTTTTATCCAAACCGACAAGTTTACAATAAATTAATCAATTACTTTATTTTTGACTATGCAAAAATACGCCTTCTCTCAAAAAGTTAAAATGTAGACCATGAGATTATTCATTTTTTTCAGTTTCAGTATTGGTTTTTTTCAACTTCCTCTTTTTGCGCAAAATGAAACGTCTGTTTGTACCATTTTACCTCATCCCGTTACATTTATTGTAAATCAAGTAGAGGGAGGTCAATCCACTATCCAACTTACTGACACTATATATTTTCAAGGAAATGATTTAAGTCAACAGGTAAAAACCCAACTCATTTATTTTGGCAAATTAATACACGGCTTAACTCTTCTTGAATCAAAAGAAAATCCTATGCTTACCTTTAAAAAACAACAAAATGTAATAGCGGATTCCTATTCTATAGTAACTAACGGGAAAATAAATATTCAATATTCAAGCGATGCAGCCTGCTTTTACGCTATGCAAAGTCTATTGCAATTAACGAAGGAAGTAGATGGTAAATTATCCCTGCCTAATGTCTTTGTAAAAGATTATCCAAAATGCCGGTGGAGGGGTTTGCATTTGGATGTCTCTCGGCACTTTTTCACCAAAGAGGAAGTCAAACGATTTTTGGATATCATGGCAATTTATAAGTTTAACGTGTTTCACTGGCACCTTACCGATGACCAAGGATGGCGAATTGAAAGTAAAAAGTATCCAAAATTGACAGAAATAGGGGCTTGGAGAGACAGTACGGTAAATTTGCATTATTCAACTCATCCGAGAACTTACAACAAGGTGAGGTACGGTGGATTTTATACCCAAGAAGATGTCAAGGAAATTGTTAGTTATGCCGCTGATCGGTTTATCACAGTAGTTCCCGAAATTGAAATGCCGGGACATGCTCGTGCAGCTCTTGCCGCTTACCCACATTTATCGTGTACAGGAAAAACATTACCTGTAGAAAGCCTTTGGGGTGTTTTTGATGATATTTTCTGCGCAAGGAAAGAATCTATTAATTTTTTAAAAGAATTATTGGACGAATACATTCCACTTTTTCCAGGTAGTTATTTTCACATTGGAGGAGACGAGGCACCGAAAACACGCTGGAAAAAATGCACAAAATGTCAAGAAGTCATTGTTGCGAATAAGCTCAAAGACGAGCATGAATTACAAAGTTACTTCATCAAACAACTGGATGTTTTTCTCGATTCAAAAGGCAAAAAGCTCATCGGGTGGGACGAAATACTTGAAGGAGGATTATCTCCAAATGCTGCAGTTATGTCCTGGCGAAGTTTCGAAGGTGGTATTGAAGCTAGTAAATTGGGACACGAAGTTGTGATGACCCCTGGTTCTCATTGCTACTTTGACCATTATCAAGGGAAATCCAAAGAGGAACCCCTTGCCATTGGTGGTTTTACACCCTTAGAGAAGGTGTACGACTTTTCACCAATACATCCGGAGATGAATTCCACGCAAGCAGCGTATGTTTTAGGAGGACAAGCAAATCTATGGACAGAATATATCGATTCTTTCGATAAATTAATGTATATGGCCTACCCAAGAGCTATTGCACTTAGTCAGGTACTCTGGAATCCCAATACAAAACCCAGCTTTGATGTCTTTGAAAAATCATTAATTGAACACCAATTTCCCAAATTACAGAGGTTAAACATAAATTTTGCGAGTACAAACCTTTTTCCGAAGGTAGAATGGGCTTCAGAAAATAACGGAATTAGTTTAAAAGTGGAGTCAAAGAAAAAAGACGACATATTTCACCTAATTTTTGAGAAACCAATATTCATTGGAAAAAATAAAACTTCAGAATTGATTTTACAGAACAAGCAATCGTTTTTGATTTCGAGAAGTTTAGGTTCTGACACCTTCCATTTTTCACTCCACAGCGAACATTTTGGAGTATCGCAATCCTATCGGGTTTTACCGCACCAAGCACTAGGTGAAAACGTATATTTCATTACCAAACCAAATAAACAATACGACAGTGGTAAGTTAACATTAGTAGACGGTCAAACCGGAAGCAGGCCATGGAAAGGACATGAATGGATCGGATTTGACACTTGTAATGTTTCGCTAGAAGTTTCTTTAGCAAAAAAAAGATACATTAAGGAATTGAACATTTCTTTCCTACATGAACCGGGAAGTTGGATTTACGCCCCAAGACAAATTACTCTTTTCTGGAAGGTAAGGAATAAAAACCTTGAAAGTAGGTTTACATTATCCCCCGGACAAGAATTCATTGCCCTGCCATTTAATCAAAAAATTAAAACGATTCGTATTCAAATTTCAAACGCAGAGAAAATTCCTAACGGAAATCCGGGAGAAGGACATGTTCCGTGGACGTTTATCGATGAAATTATATTGAAATAAAAAAGCTACCCTGAGGTAGCTTTTCATTAATGCTTATGATTTGGATCACTATGGTCGTGATCGTGTGGCACCTCCGTTGGAGCTGCTGTAATCGAAAGAATTTCAATGTCAAAAACCAAATCTGCATAAGGAGGAATTGCGCCGGGCCTACCTTGAGGTCCGTATGCCTGATAATATGGAATAATGATTTTTACTTTTCCTCCCTGCCCAATTAACGTTACACCCTCCTCAAATCCTGGAATCATTCGTTGATCTAAATACTTAAATGGCATGGGTTGATTTCTATCGTAGGAGGAATCAAATTTCTTACCATCTGCTCGTAATGTTCCGCTGTAATGAAGTGTAACTTGATTACCTTTTTGTGCTCTTTTTTCGTCTCCCGGTTTATCAATAATATAAACTAATCCCGTTGGACTCAATACCGCATTTGGATATTTTACCTTCACTTCGTTGTACATGTATGTTTTATATTCGTCTTGTGACATTCCCGAGATTTTGGCAATTTTCTCTTGTTTTTCTGCTTCAGATTTTGAAAATGCCTCGGTATATTTTCCAAAAATCTCAATTGCATTGAATTTCTTAGCATCCGTTCCAACACGAATGATTTTTACAGTTTTCATAACATCGTCTTGCTGAATAGCATCTACAATTGCCTGTCCTTGAATAACATGACCAAAAACAGTGTGTTTGCCATCCAACCAAGGTGTTTCTTTATGCGTTATAAAAAACTGGCTACCATTTGTTGCAGGTCCTGAATTTGCCATAGATAATATTCCGGGACCTTTATGTTTCAAATCAGCCACGATTTCATCGGGAAATTTATAACCCGGTCCACCCGAACCATTTCCAGCAGGATCTCCACCCTGAATCATAAAATCTTTGATTACTCTGTGAAATTTTAAACCATCATAAAATGGCTTACTTATCGCTACATCGCCGACTTTAAAGTTCCCTTCTGTCAAGCCAATAAAATTCGCCACGGTCATGGGTGTTTTCTCATACTCTAATACACAAATAATTTTTCCTTTCGTAGTATTAAACTCGGCATAAAGTCCTTTTTCTAGTTTTGTTTGTGCGGTAGATGTAAAAACCGAAAACAACACAAACGAAGCGATTATTCTTTTCATCTTATATTTATTATTTAATTATATCCAGCAATTCAACTTCAAAAACAAGTGGCATAAATGCCTTTATGGGACTTCCCTCAGGTGCCATCTCACCATAAGCTAAATCTTGAGGAATGTAAAACTTAAATTTTGAACCTATTGGCATTAACTGCAATCCTTCTGTCCACCCAGGAATAACTTGATCAAGTCCAAATTCTGCAGGTTCTCCACGATCAAGAGAGGAATCAAATTTCTCTCCTTCCGGGGTAAATCCCGAATAATGAACTTTTACCACATTTGTAGAGATCGGTTTTTTTCCCTTACCCATTTTTTCGACAACATAAAGAAGACCAGACTCAGTTTCTTTTATTCCTTTAACCGATTTTTTTATCTCCGCAAGAAAAGCTTCCCCCTTTGCCATTTGCGCCTTAGCTTCAATGGCTTGTTTTTCTTGAAAATAACCGCTAATTACCATGTCAAAAGAATCAATAATTTGTGCATTTTCGTTATTTAAAGCATCTGATATTCCTTGAAGGAGTAAGCCTCTATTAACCTCGGGCATGGTTGTAAGTACGTTTCTACCAACACTATTTCCAATTAAATAAGAAACCGAATCTACTTGGTTGTTGCACTTTTGTTGACCGAAAACCATTCCGCTCAAACATGTCATTAAAATAAAGGTATATTTCATATAATATAATTAATTACGTGTATCTATTCCCCAAAACATCTTGTTTCGAATGGTATCGAGGAAGTTATTGTCCTGAAATTTCACAACGTTAATCATAAATTCTGCTTTTGTTACGATTACTTGCTCATCTTGCTTAATGCTTTTAGATTTACCATCCAAGCTCAACAAGTAAGATCTGTCTCGCCCTTCAACAGACAAGGTGATTGGCATGTGGTCCGGCACTACCATAGGACGTACATTTAAATTATGGGGCGCTATTGGTGTTAATATATGCACTTGACAACCGGGAGTTATTATTGGTCCACCGCAACTCAAATTGTATGCCGTAGATCCCGTTGGAGTTGAAACGATTAAACCGTCAGACCAATATGAGTTCAAATATTTATTATCTAAGGATGCATGAACAGTGATCATGGAGGATGTATCCTTTTTATGGAGCGTCAACTCATTTAGTGCAAAGTTATCCTCACCGAACAAATCTTCTTCTGTACGAACGCGCAGCAACGATCTCTTTTGGTAATCAAAATCTTTCTCTTTGATACGGTTTAGGGTAGAAAAAATATTATCTTTTGATATATTCGACAAAAAACCTAATCTACCCGTGTTAATTCCAATTATTGGAACACCGCTATTTCGAATAAACCCTACTGATTGTAGAAAAGTACCATCGCCTCCTAAACTTATCATTAAATCTACTCCGGAAGAAAAGTCGCGGTGATCAGAAAACACCTCCATTCTTTTATCAAATCCATATTTCGTTACTAAAAGGGATTTTAGCTCTTTTTCAATCACAACTTTCCATCCAAAACGTGCAATTACATTAATTACCTCCTGAAAACATTCAGCAGTTTGTTTATTTATCTTTCTTCCGAATAATGCAATTCGCATATTAAAATTTAAGGAAATTCAT
>Ga0194123_10004019_pt1 | contig 17011 bp, 12 predicted proteins | sample TA2MahsurfametaG_5_FD_155479 | JGI IMG/M metagenome (GOLD analysis project Ga0194123, IMG submission 155479) | Freshwater microbial communities from Lake Tanganyika, Tanzania - TA2015023 Mahale A surface | ecosystem: Environmental > Aquatic > Freshwater > Lake | place: Tanzania: Lake Tanganyika... | reverse complement strand
ATTGATAAGCTCGATCGTTGGCTGGAGGAAAATGCAAAAGAAAACAATACTAATGCTATCAGACCATCCGTGAACAACTACAGCTCAGCGGATGTAAAATTGGGTGAATTGCTGGAAAGTCATGGAATTAACACCACAACGTAATTGGAAACGGTAGGCGTGAAGGTTTGAAAAGTTAGAACTATATGACAATCAGCAGCCGAGCTCCTGGGAAGAAATTCTGGAGAAGGTTCAGAGACTACGGTCAACCTAAATCGAAAGACATGGTAATGATCCGACAGCGCCCAACACCAATTTGGTGATGATATAGTCCAAACTTCATAAATAAGTGAGCACGTCGGGTGTCGGAACTCAAGCTCGTTGGTTGATCAATGGACTAATCAACACTGGAAAGTACAGTTTTCGATGTTTCGGAGGAGCCGTTAAACATGACAACTATGACACCGTTGCTGTCAATGCTGATTTTATTGTAAAACCGACAGATGGCTTTGGTGATAAGAACTTGCTCAGAAAAACATTAGCACAAGTAAGACCAGACGCATTGATGCTGTTTACCGACCCAAGGTTTTTTATTTGGGTTTGGGAAATGATTGATGAAATTAATCAAATTTGTCCAATAGCATATTGGCATCTTTGGGACAATCCTCCGTGGCCTGATTACAACAGTGTGTTGTATGAATCAACTGACTTAATTAATTGCATCAATTATCCCACATATGAAATGGTAAAGCAGCACTTTCCTAATAAGGCAAATTATATTCCACACGCTGTTCCTACCGAACTCTATAAAGAATTACCTCATGACCAAGTACAGCAATTCAAAAAGAGGCTTTTAGGGCCAGAGAGACTTGATCATTTTACAGCGCTCTATGTTTCTAGAAATGCAAGAAGAAAAATGACGAGCGACATCTTAGTTTCTTGGAAAATGTTTATGCAAGATTTAAAAGAAAAGCATGGGCATCAAAAAGCTTCAATTGTGATGCATTGTGATCCTCTTGACCCTGAGGGTACCAACTTACATAGCGTCGTCGATATGCTTGGAATTCGTGATAGCGTTGTCTTCTCTAAAGATAGAATTGGATTTGAAGACATGAATGTTTTATACAACATGTGTGATACTGTTGTCAATAGATCGTCAAACGAAGGATTCGGTCTTCCTATACTTGAAGCAAAGATGTGTGGAAAACCAGTAATTTCTATAAAGACAGGTGGACTAACTCGCCAAGTTGAAGATTACAAAACTGGTGAACAATATGGTATTGCTTTAGATCCAGAAGTTAGATCCATGGTTGGTAATTTAATGATTCCCTACATCTATGAAGACTTTGTTTCACATGAAACACTGTCAAAAGCTTTTATGGAAATGTATTCATGGGGACCTGATAAAAGAAAAGAGATAGGTCAAAAAGCAATGCAGCATGCGCACAGAGACTACAGTTTAGAAAACGTTATTTCTGAATGGGATAGAACCCTAAGCGACTTAATTGAAAATTGGAAGAATTCAGAAACTAAACCCACAACTTGGGAAATGAAGGTGTTAGATGTTTGATAGTAACTTTTTTATCAATACAAATAGCAAGAAAAAAATTCTGCTTAGAGCACCAGTACTTACACAATCTGGTTATGGTGTGCACTCTCGACAGATTGCTAGATGGCTCTTGACAAAACCCAATCTTGACGTTTGCATACAAGCTTTGCCTTGGGGTGCTACTCCGTGGCTGATTAATAAAGATGCGTCAGACGGTCTTATCGGTAAAATTATGGAAAGAACGGTAGATCCAATCGGACAAAGGTACGATGCTACCATTCAGGTTCAATTACCAAATGAATGGGATATTAGTATGTCTAATACTAATGTCGGCGTATCTGCTATTGTTGAAACAGATGTATGCAATCCAAGATGGGTAGATGCATGCAACAAGATGTCGAAAGTTATAGTTCCTTCTAAGTTTTGTCATTCTGTCTTAAATAACTCTGGTAAGCTGACAACGGAAGTTAAAGTTGTACCCGAGTCATTTCCTGACGAAATTTTAGTAACAAAATCTACTAAAATTGACAGTATTAATTTTGATACAACTTTTAATTTCTTGATGATTGGACAGATTACTGGTAAGAACGCAGAGAATGATAGAAAAAATATCTTTTATACCATCAAGTGGTTTTGTGAAACTTTTTCTAAAGACACGGATGTAGGTCTAGTAATTAAAACTAACATGGGTCGAAACACAAAGATAGATAGACAAATTGTTGAAAATACACTCAAGTCAGTTCTATTAGAAATTAAGAAGAAAAAAGATCCAAAGATCTATCTACTTCATGGAGAAATGACAGATGCTGAGATGTCATCTTTGTATAGGCATCCTCAGATAAAAGCTTTTATATCACTAACAAGAGGGGAAGGATATGGTCTTCCAATTCTTGAAGCAGCTGTCAGCGGTTTGCCTATTATAGCAACTAACTGGTCTGGTCATCTTGACTTTATGGCAAAAGGAAAATTCATTAGCGTAGACTACAATCTTTCAAATGTCCATTCATCAAGAATAGACAATGAAATATTTGTTCAAAATTCAAAATGGGCAAATCCAATTGAAGACGACTTTAAGAAGAAAATAGCTAAATTTAAATCTTCTAGTTCAATACCTCGTGAATGGGCATTAGATCTATCATCTAAGCTTATTAAAGATTATTCATTTGAGTCTATATCGAAGTTGTATGATGAAGATTTAGGCATTATTTTATGATTTCATTAATATTTGCATGTGTTTTTGCTCTTCTGTTTATAGGTTCTACAGCACTTTTAGTTCGTTCTACAAAGAACAGCTTACAAATTATTGAAAAATTAGATGATCTTGAAGAACAGCTTGACTTATCTTTAAAAATTCTTGAAGAAAAACATAAAAGACTTGAAGCTAAATCAAAAACTGAAGTATTTTTTGATGACCCAGTTGTTAAAGATCTAGTCAAGGACATAACTGACTGCAGAGATGCTGTATCTGCAATAATAAAAAATTTTGATGATAAAGAAGAAAATTAATTAAAACAAACTAATATACTGATGTTTTAACAAAATGCCCAAAGAAAGAAAAAAATCAAAAAGAAAAAAAGCATCAAGCGATGCTATTGATATTGTTACAGTTCCTTTGACTGAATCTGAAGAATTGGGCACTATTAATGAATTATTTGAAGAGCCTAAAGAAAAAAGCAAAGAAAAAACTAATCTTAAGCTTTATTTCAATGAAGAGACGCATAGATCAATAGTTCAATTTCAAAATGAACAAGACAAAAAGTCAAGAGACAGACTTTATGTAGAAAAGATTATGCCTGCATTTGAAAAACTTGTTGAGAATTTAATCAACATATACAAGTTTACAAGCATGCACGACACATATGAAGACCTCAAGGTTGATTGCGTTAATTTTCTCTTTGAAACGATACATAAGTTTGACGAGACGCGAGGCACAAACGCTTTTTCATATTTTAATGTTGTGGCAAAAAATTGGTTGATAATAAAGACCAAACAAAAAGCTCAAAAGATGAAAAAGGTAGTTAGTTTAGATGACCCAGACGGATTAACATCCTATGATACATGCCAGATCGAAGAATTTAATTATCTTCCTTTTAAGGACTTGAATGCAGAAGCAGCTGGTAGAAAAGAAATTATCACAACTTTGTATGATATTAGGCTTAAAGTCAAATCAGAAAATGAATTATCTTGCATCAATTCGATAATCACAATTTTTGAAAATTTAGATGATATTGATTTGCTCAATAAGAGTGCAATACTTCTCTACATGAGAGAACTATCTGGTCTTACTCCAAAACAAATGACAACTACAATGCAATCAATAAAGAGCTATTATAAAAAATTAAAGATAGAACACGCAAAATCACAATAATTGTCATATGAAATCTATTGAAGACGCTGAATTAATCTTAGAGAAAAAAGCCAAAGACTTTTCAGATCTACTCTCACAAATTGATGGTGTCTCTGATAAAAAGAAGAAATTATGGCAAGAGATATATGAAAATGCCGTTACCGATAGACAAAATGCATATGTTTTGTTTTCTTCGCTGGTAAAAATTGTTGAAAATGACAGCACAGAGCATGCTGTACATGGCAAGTCTCTGTCGTCGTACATAGAAAAAATGAGTAAAGCAAATGATCAGCTGATTAAGCTTGCAGAGCTTGTTGCCAAAGCTGAAAGAACTAACGAAGAGATCGATCCGGAAGATCTTTTTAAAAAAATTGAAGAGCAGAATTAATTACTTAGCAAATGACTCAAGAAAAACCTGATTTATTTAGTAGGGATCTTTTACCTCTTTTTACAGAAGGAAATCTCCCAGACGCTAGAGACGTACGATCTGCAGCTGTTCCTAAAACAACTTTTAAAAGATTAGTTGTACTTGAAGTCATTTCAGACCCAATCAGTGCTATTACTAGTAAAAAAATTGAATTTTGGAATGAAGTATTCAAAATATCAAACATGCAATACGTGTCAATTTTACCAAGAAACACAATAGTTGCACAGCTAGCTTATAGCGAACAACCACCATTTTTCTGTTTCCCATTTTTTCCTTCACATCTATCTTTGCCCTGCAAGGCTGGAGAAACTGTCTGGTGTATCGTTGAGGATCCTGAAACACCATTTATTAATCTGGCTTATTGGATGTGTAAAATTACAGAGCCACACAATGCCGACGATGTTAATCATACACACTCTCCAAGATCTTACGACATATCGATGTCAGGAATAGATAGAGCATCAAAGAGAGAAAGAAGTCAAAATGATGGATTGACAGATCCTGTGTATGAGCTAAGACTTGGTGATGTTCAAATTAAATATGATGAAAGACGTGACAACGTAAACAGACCGTTGCTACCCAACGTTATTTCTTCAACATATTTTGAAGAAATTGTTTTAAATACTGATGCCGGAAAGTTAACTCAATACGAAGCCGTTCCAAGATTTAAAAAAAGACCCGGTGATATTGCTTTTGAAGGAACTAATAATACGCTAATAGTCTTGGGAACAGATAGAAAAAATTCAATTGCAACATTTTCTACCAATAAAGATCAGGGACCGAGACCATCATTTCCTGAAACAGATTTGACAGGTAGCGCAGGTTCAATTGATCTAGTTGTCGGAAGAGGTCAAATAGCCCAGACGTTTGGAGTAGAAGTTAGTACAACATCTGTCTATAATGCCAAAAAGGGTGAAAAAGGTTTTGAAATTAAAAAAGAACTTGGTAAGTCAGAAGATCAGCTCTCTCCAAATGAAGGCGACTTTGATTATGTCAATGACAGAAGCAGAATTTTAATATCTCAAAGGACAAATGTTGATAGCAACTTTGGTCTCACAGAATTTAATAAAGAATTTGGAATCAGTGACAAAATTGACCCTAATGACAACATTAATTCAGGTGATGCTGCTATTGTTCTTAAAACTGACAAGATTAGACTGATAGCACGATCTGATGTAGAGATTCTTGTTACTGGTTTTACACCTATGAAAAATGCACAAGGCAAAGATATAAAAGAAGAAAGTGATGATACGTCTGATTTTGCTGCAATAATAATAAAATCAGATGGTAGTATTATTTTTAAACCATCAGACGAAGGCTATATTAAATTAGGGAGTGACATGGCAGACAAAGCGCTTTTATGCTCACCCGCGCTACCTGAAAATGGAAATGTTACTGCACAACCAATTTCAAACACTTTAGGTCCGGGTTATGTTGGAACTGGCGCGCCTGGTCAAGGAACGTGGGCAAGAAAAGTTTTAGTAGATTAGGAGATAAAGTGGAATGGCAGCAGGCGCACAAGAACTAGCAAATGTTATTAAAAAGAACGAAGACGGTAAGTTTGTCATAACACCAGAAGCAGAAAAAGTCTTTTATGAGAGGTTCAAGCAAGCATTAAACACTGGTAAGATAGAGCTACCATTTCCTTGCGCAGAACCGGGCCCAGTCTTGCAACAGGCAAAAAATGAACTAGATAACATTGAAGAATTTAAGAAAAAATACCCAAACTTTCACGATTTTTGGGTAGACGGCATTGTTAAATCAATAGCAGAAAAATTAAATGTTCAGCCTAATTTTGCGATTCCTATATTTGATCCGCTAGCTTTGGGTAATAAGCTAGGGCTTCCTGCTCCTCTTCCTGCAATTTCAATACAAGAAGCCTCCGTGTCTTTTGCTGCCCCTATACCAATTGCACTAGAGCTTCTTGAGGTTAAACCTCAAGATATTCCAAAATTAGCTTCCAAAGCATTAAGCTTAGTAGTACCAAGCCCGCCATCGCTCCCAGAGATGAATTTAGAATTCTCTAAACCCCCAGGAATTAATACAATAGATCCTTATGGTTCACTACAAGTAGGAATAGCACTTAACCTGGGAGTACAAACCGCTTTTGTTGACTTAGTTGTAGAATTAGCAAAGCCTGATTTCTGGTTGAATTTTTCACTTGCGAGCATATTCGAGCTATCCTGCAAGACCGTCAAACAACCTATATTAAAGCCTTTCACAGGTCCGGAGACCGGTCAGCAAACTCCTCCCATTACAGGAATAGCAGCTGCATCAACAGTTCAAACAATGGTTGCTGATCAAATGGCTTTTGCAACTACGACAGCTATCGTTGGTGGCGGAGTTATTTTGGATACTGAAGCAGTACAGGCGGGTTACAAAAAACCACTTGAGCAGGCCAAAGAAGCCGATCAGCGTCTTTGGCCATATGCTGCTAGACAAGATCCGTCTTTGATAAAAGATGCGCCACTTCATCGACTTCAGCCCTTCTTGCCAGACCCAGATATACATGCTGCAAAGTGGGTGTTTAAAGAAAGTGGAAGAAATACTTTTTTTGCAGATCCTTGGATAATTGAACTTCTTTACGCTACAGCAGCTCACTTTAACGATCTAAATAAAAAAGGAGATATTATACCAGCGCCTTATATCCTTGAAGTTGGAAATTTGTGTGGAAGGAGAGATAGCAAAAAACCATTTGATAAAAATACGTACGTAGATCTACCGCTTCCTGCCTCATACGATAAAAGAAAATTAAATTCTGCCTGGAGATGGTCTCCTTGGTCAGATAGAACTGGGCAAGGGCAAGATGGAACCACGTCTCATGCGGGGGCGAATTTTGACTATGCGTATCCCTTGATTGAAAATGGCAAAAGAATTTCAGGAATGTATCCTGGTCATTGTGTTGTTGACAACCCGTTGAACAACCAGCATGGTCTGCGCGTTACAGGTCTCAGCTTCAGTGAGAAATTTGCTGACGGACCACAAAAAGGCAAATCTCCTCGCAGCGCGGGTATACCTCGAGAATTAATGGGTGACAGACCCTTTAGACCACTACCAGGCGAAGCAGTAAACAAAGATTTATATGACTGGGCTACGACTTATGAACTTCTTAGATTTATGTGCGTTTACACGTCTGAACAAGCAAAAAAAGGCAGACTAAAGGGACAAGATAATAAACCATTAGAATCTGTTGATGCTATTTCACAATATGTTGGAAGTGCAGAAATAGGCAAAAAAGCATATAGTTATTACCAAGAATGGCGAAAAAAACAGAAAAATTTAAAAGATTCAAATTTGATAAAAATTAATTTGGACCCTAATCCAACACACGAAGACCATCTCCATTTTAATCCTTATAGGAGTCACGTAGAAGCTGATCTATCAAAAGAGGAAATAGTTTATAGAATTAGGCCGTCAGCCCGAGGCCCAAATAGAGCAGAAAAAGAGCAGAAAGATCCCGCGAGCGGCAATAATTATTGGGTTTGCTGGTAAGTGCTATAATTAGTTCTATATGCCGACGTATAGTTTTAAAAGCGTAGGAAAGACCCAGCAACAGCAAGCTGTTGAAGAAATTCAGGCGACGCAGATTCCTTATGGCATAAAAACTCCCCTAGAATTAGGCGATCTAGGAGAGAGCATCTTTGCCATGAACTATAGCATCTCAGATCAGTTAGCAGACAATCTAAGAAATCTTGTTTTGACTAATTGGGGTGAAAGATTAGGCCAATATCACTTTGGTGCTAATCTAAGACCATTATTGACTGAGTATTCTACACAAGTTAATTTTGATAATCAGGCAATTAATAGAATTAGAACTGCTGTAGAAAGATGGATGCCATTCGTACAGCTCGGCACATTTGAGTCTGTAATAGACAGAACAGAGAATAAAAATACAGCAGTTATAAAACTAAACATCACATACAGCATTCCTGCAATTGATGAGCAAGATCGTGCTATTCAAATTGTTTTGTATGTAATTTAAATAAAACTCTAATTATAGACGGTGATTAAATGGCTCTAATTGATAATAAACAAGCTCTAAAGTCGGTCAGACAAAGAAATTTTCTCGCTAGAGACTTTGATAGCTTTAGAACAGTTCTACTTGACTATGCACGTAGATACTATCCCGATAAAATACAAGATTTTTCTGAAGCATCGCTAGGCGGACTCTTTCTTGACATGGCTGCTTATGTTGGCGACAATCTTTCTTTTTACCTCGACCATCTTTATGGAGAGCTTAACTATGATACAGTCGTCGAAACAAGAAATATAGAGCAGACTATTAGAAATGCCGGAATACAAATAGTAGGTGCAGCTCCGGCCCTAGTTTCTGTAGACTTTTACATAGAAGTTCCAACAATTAGCAGTACGGATCTAAATCCGGATCCTACACTTTTGCCGACAATTGAAGCCAACACTGTACTCAAAGCTAATAATGGTACAAGATTTACTCTTGTAGAAGATGTAAACTTTTGGCAAAGAAATTCTGCAACAAATGCAATTGAACTTAATGAGAATGTTGTAGTCTCAAACGGCCGAAGAATCAACGGTCTAATAGTCACAAAGATTCTTAAGCTGCCAGGTATATGCAGTTCAGGAACTCAAACAACTGAAACTTTTAAAATGGGAGATTTTATTCCCTTTAGAAGATTAAGTCTAACAAATCCTAATGTTACAAACATAGTCTCTGTTTCTGATGACAAGGGAAACATATATTACGAAGTTGACAATCTTTCACACGATGTCGTGTATAAAAATACGATAAACGTTAATCTCGACAAGACGCTTGTAAAAGATTCGCTTAAAGTAATTCCGGCGCCGTATAGATTTGTCAAGCAGACATCCCTGTCTGATAGATCTACATCATTAATTATGGGTGGTGGCACAGCAGATTCTCTTGAAGACGATGCAATCCCAGATCCATCTGATTTTGCTATACCGCTTCTATACTCTCAAACTTTCTCAAGAAAAACTGTCAATCCACAAAAATTGTTGCAAACAACAACCTTGGGCGTCTCATCTTCAAATTCAACATTAGCAGTTACCTACAGACACGGTGGTGGCCTATCTCACAATGTATCTGCTGGATCTATTAAGACGATAATTTCTACATCATTAAATTTTCCTGAAAACCCAGCTTTTAACTTACAGCTCCAGATTAGAAATGGAATGGAAGTCTATAATGAAACACAGGCTTCGGGTGGTGAAGATGCCCCTACTCAAGAAGAACTGTTGTCTCTAGTACCAGCACTCAAGTCTTCACAAGAGAGAATTGTTACAAAAGAAGATTTGCTCGCAAGAGTTTACACAATGCCTTCAAATTTTGGAAGAGTATTTAGAGCAGCCGTTAATAACAACCCAAACAATCCGCTTGCTTCTCGGCTCTACGTAATATCCCGTACGCCACAAGGCAAGCTAATAACATCGACTGATACTTTAAAAATTAATCTAAAAAGATACCTTAATTCTTATAGAATGATTTCTGATTCAATTGATATCTTGGATGCAGAAGTCATTAACTTAGAAATCTACTTTAAAGTAATCGTTGATCCTCGGTATAACAAGACAACCATACTAAGGACAATAATACAAAATCTACAAAATCAATTTAATATAAAAAATTTCCACATTAATCAACCGATAATCAAATCAGACGTTGTTAGCACAATTTACGCACAAGAGGGTGTAGTTGGGGTCGACTCTGTTGCAATTAGAAATCTATTTGGAGTTGTAAAGAATAGACAATATTCTGAAACTGTCTTTGATGTAGGTGCTAATACAAAAAATCAGATTATATACCCACCGCAAGGTGGAATTTTTGAAGTAAGATATCCTGACGTCAACATCATAGGAAAAGCAATTTCAAATGTATAGAAAACTTAATGCCATTAAAGATGCATACATAACTAACAAAGTTGTTGGTGCAAAGTCTAAAGTATCAGGAAACGTAGGTCAGGCTGGGACGCTAGACATCTTTAAGCTTCATGACGTGGCACCTGAAAGTGCAGGTGTTACTAATGAACTTTCTAGAATTTTAATTCAATTCGATCTCACAGATATTAAGGGTCTTCACGCTTCTGGAAATATTGACATAAATGACTCATCTTTTTTCTGCAGGCTATCTTTAAAAGACGTCTATGGCGGTCAACCTACGCCTAATAACTTTACCGTCAGTGTTTTTCCACTATCTGCGTCATTTGAAGAAGGACTAGGCAAAGATCTCGTATATTATTCAGATGTTGATGCAGCTAATTGGCTATCGTCTTCCAGGGGAACCCTGTGGAATTCTGAAGGGTGTGAACTCGCAGGAGGCGCTTCTCAAACATGTGACTACATCACCGGATCAACATCAATAGGCAGCACAGAAGCAAATCAAACTTTTATTCTTGGCACAGAAGATTTATTAGTAGATGTCACAGAAATAATTTCTGCAACAATAACCAAAGAATTACCCGATCAAGGCTTTAGAATAACTCTAACTGGCACTATTGAAAATGATAATAAGACGTATTTTGTAAAACGATTTGCCAGTAGACACGCTTATAATGAGCTAAAAAGACCCAGCTTAATTTTTGGATTTGATGATTCTATTAGTGACGATACACAAAATTTAACTTTTGATTCCGATTGCAAAATTAATTTATACAATTATATCAAAGGTGACTTGCAAGATCTTAAGTCTGCAAGTAATATTTTGTCGGGAAATGACTGCTTAAAATTAAAGCTTGTCACAGAAACCGGGGGCTATTCACTAACATTTACGGGATCCCAATTTTCACTAGGTAATAATTTTGTCAGCGGAACTTATACAGCAACTGTTCATGTTTCTTCATCTAACGAGACAATAGCTGCAAGAATCGCTGAATCAGGATCGGTTAAATTTATTCCCGTATGGATGTCGAATGATTCTTCACTTGTGTTCGTTTCAGGCAGCAAAGTTGAGATGAAAAAGCCCGTTAGGACTTCTTCAGCAAATAAGAAAAAATTCTATCGAATTAGCGTAACGGGCGTAGATGAAAGCTATACCTCAAACCAAGATATATCTGTTAGAGTATTCATATTTGACGATAGCAATTCACAGATTAAACTTGTTAAATTGCCCGTAGATAATCCTGGCATTGTTTTATCTAATGTTTTCTATTCAATAAGAGAAGTAGAAACTAATGATAATGTCATTCCTTTTGACGACGAAAAGAACTCGACAAGAGTTTCAAGTGATGCTGACGGTATGTTTTTTACCTTAAAGGCCGACTCACTCACAGTCGGTAGAACATATGTGATCGATGTCATGACCAAGATAAATGGCGTAAAGACCATTCACCAAAATGCTTCGTCAATATTTAGAATAAAGTGAATAACTTACAATGGCTATTAAAAAAGATCTATTAAAGTCAGCGGCTTTTATAAAATCAATCCTAGAAGATTCAAAGCCTGTTGAAGCTTCTGAAGCAGCTATAGTTGCACAAAATCCAGGAGTTAATTTTAATGATCCAAATGAAACTTTTAAGTATGATCCTATTTCGTACCCCCTAAAAAGTACACAACAGCTAAAAGTTGACTGGTCGAAATTTGAAAATCATACATTTTTTTCTTCCGCTGAGGCCAAAGTAAATGAAGCGTTTGATCAGCTAATTAATCGGTTTCCTTTTGACGGGTCAAAGTCTGAAGTAGATAAATTTCTTAATTCTCTGACTGGTTATGAAAAATGGATTTTCGATCAATTCCCAGGTTGGTCGGGTGCATTGCATTTTTCAGGAACACAAACAGGAGAGCCCGGTATTAATGGCGCATGGATATCTGTAAAAGATAAATCAGGTTATCTATACCCAGAAATTTCTAGAAATTCTAGTGGTGAAACAATTATTAATCAGAATGTCTCAAGCTCATTTTCTATTGAGGCACAATTATATCTACCTTCCGTAGTCAACGGCACGCAAGTCATATTTCAAAAACAATCATCAAATGTTGATGGATTCACGCTTTATCTCTCAACGAGCACATCCACAACTAGCGCAACTGCTATTTTTTCTATATGCTCGGGTTCAACAAGAGCAAGCGTTTCAGCTTCACTCAAGAAAGGTTCGTACAATCATATCTGTTTAGTAATGGACAGAGACAATATTAAGCCCCTGACTTCTTTGCAATTTTTTCATAATCAAAAATTAATAGAACAGTCGAATTACATAAATATCGGAAAATTTACAACAGATAATTCAGACTTTGTAATAGGATCAGGAAGCTCGTTTTACTCAAATTCTACACTTGTTACTCCCAACCAGACACTTAGTGGGACTATGGATGAACTAAGAATATTCCATAGCATAAGAGACTTAAGTCAACAAAAGCTTTACGCAACACGCGGTATATACTCAACTCCCGATTTAAAACTTTATTATAGGTTTAATGAACCTCCTCCCCTTCTATCAGAAAATGATGAATCTGAGTCTGTCAATTCAATTGTATTAGATAGTTCAGGCAATTCATTGCACGCCCAAATTAATAACTTTACAGGTTCATTGAGAGTAAATGCAAAAAATGATCCGTATAATCCAATAAAGAATGAGAAAAAAGAATTCAGCATAGTGCTCTTTCCCGCGTATAGTGAAGTAAAAACGCTTAATGCAAATCTTTTAGTTTCTGCCAGCTTATACGACGCTGCAAATCCTAATTTTATTGTTAACTTAGTGCCTAAGCATTATTTTCTAGAAGCAGCTTCTGACGGAGGGTTTTTTAACCAATACGGCAATATCGGAGATCAGTATGGTGGAAGCGGAATACCTGGTGAAGGAAAGCTTGGCTCGACACATTTGATGTTGACATTTTTATACATCTGGGCTAAGTTTTTTGATGACATAAAGATGTATGTTGATTCATTTGGTACGCTAAAAACAATAGGCTATGATGAAGATACTGTTCCTGATAATTTCTTAAATGACATTGTAAAAAGTTATGGATTTTATATTCCGACATTCTTTAACCACGCTAATCTATTAAATTATTCAGACGATAGTGATGGTGAAACTACTGACTATTCAAGCGGAATATCTTTCAAAAATGTTAATGCACAGATTCTAAGGAGATTAATATTGAATTTAAGTGATATTGTTCAATCTAAGGGAACAATTCACAGTATTAAATCTTTTCTAAGGTCTGTCGGCATCGATCCTGACAACAGCTTAAAAATAAGAGAATATGGCGGACCAACAACAAAGCTTTTAGGATCATCAAGAAATAAAAAACAAGAACCAATAGCTTCGGTCAACTTGCTAAGTTCATCCTTCTTGATATCGGCGCCTCTTTCAGCGTCAAGGGTAGAACCAGGATTTCCTCTTATCTCTGGGTCTTTTATTAAAGATAGTTTAAATCGAGTAATTGGAACAACAGTTCCATCAGATGGCCTTTTAACATCAGGATCATGGACTGTTGAGTGTTCATATAAATTTCCAAGAAATAAACTTGATCCTCTAAACCTTGAACTATCCACTCAGTCATTGATGCGCTTGATAGTTACTGGCAGTGATGCATACTCGGAGCCCGGTCTAATTACCAACGTAATTGCAAATCAAAGATCAGAAACAACATTGTCGAAAGTTAAGGCATATATTCGCCCAGGTGTTTCTGTGACTTCACCCACATTAGAACTATCTTTAGATTTGCCAGATCTAGGAATATTTGATGGCGAAAGATGGAATGTTAGTATTGGAAGAAAAAGAAACGATGAATTTGAGGGAAATTATCTTTCATCAAGTTATTACTTGCGTGTAGGAAAATCAAATGGCGGAGAACTTGATGAAGTCTATACGACTTCTAAATTCTTTTGTGAAAAATCATCAAATGAATCAAATGTCTTTGAAGTTCTTTCTGGCTCTTTTAATGCGTCAGGATCATTCATCTGCTTCGGGGAACAAAGCTTCCCGCAGTCTATCTTGCATCCATTTCTAAATAATACATCTGAAAATCCTTCCGAGGCAAGAACAACAACACTAAACACGCTCGCTTCAAATCTTAGATTTTGGTCAAAGTCAATTGACGAAACTGAATGGAAAGAACACATTAGAAATTATAAGTCGTCAGGTGTTAATGATCCCAAAATTAATTACAACTTTGTTACCACAGCAACTGGATCTTTTAATAAGCTCAGAATGGACACACTAACAAAACAACCCATTAGAGATGCTGATGGTCTTGGTAATATTATATTTGTTGATCACAGTCATAATAATTTAGTTATTTCCGGCACACTATTTGATTCTGGAAGCAAGGCTGTAGTTGTTGGTGACATTGCGAGTTACAGCTTTCTCTCACCCGACTTTGATGAATCGGCGACAGATGAAAAGGTTAGAATTAGAGGCCTGACATATCTTCAAAATATTGATGACAATCCATATGCTACTTTGGGACCATCTTACGCATCTAATGAGGGCTTTGTAAGAGAAGAACCAGTTGACGATACACGTCTTTCAATAGAATTTTCACTAGCAGACGCAGTTGATAGAGACATAGTTAACATGTTTTCAACATTTGACGCTCTCTCAGATGCTTTGGGTAAACCAGAAAATATGTTTGCTTCAGACTATCCTGAACTTAACATCTTAAGAGAAGTCTACTTCAATAGACACGTTGATAATTTAAATTTTAGAAACTTCTTAGAATTTTTTAGATGGTTCGATGCCTCAATAACTTCCTTCATACAGCAATTAATCCCAGGAAAAACTCGTTTTAAGGGTACAAACTTTGTCATAGAATCACACATGCTTGAGCGTCACAAGAGAGAGAGTCGTCATAGTGAAAATTACCTAGGCAGTAAATCAGGATTCGCACCCAACGCAAATAAGCTTTTTATTATTAATGAATTGATAGGCAATATTAAGTAGGATTAGGAGACTAAATGGCCAGCATTCAACAAAACAACTTAATGAATAGTCAATGGCCAGATCTATTTGCATTTAGTCAGACTATACAGAACACGAATCAGCAAAACATTATTCTTGATACGACTGAGAACTTTTATTCAACTGATTTAAGAGTTGATTACTCTAATAGGGTCTTTTCTGATAGATCGGAACCTAAAGTCAACAATCAGAGTAATGTAGCGCACTTTTTATTCGATCAGTCAACTTCTAAAAAAAGAAAATCAGTTAAGCAGGGTTATTTAAGTTCATCAATTGATCAGTTTAGACAAGGTATTGACATAAGGTCACACAACCACCTAGTCGGTGTTTTTAAAATAAGCGGAGGAACTGCAGGTCATCTAATTGACCCAAATGCCTACGGCATAAATGACAGCAATAGAATTACAGATGGAGATTTTTTCCAAGAAATTAATCTTTTCAACCCAATAGAATTTATAGACGCTCAAGGTCAGAATAAATTAGTTGAGCAGACTATAACTTTTCCTATAGTAACTTCTGATTCTAATCAAAGAGAAAATTTTATATTAAACGGAATAATTGAGCCGTTTCCAATAAGGCCTGTAATTTCACAGTTTAGCATAAATTTTCCATTTGAACCACATGGTGTTTTTGCAACATTTGGTAATGGTAATTTATTTCTAAGAACATCATCAGATGACGTAGTCAGCATTTATAATATTGATGAAATTAGTAATAGATTTTTTTATGATAGCGGTGAGTTTATAACTTTGGTCAATGATGATGCATCCCAGTCAGTTGATGCAGGTCCTTCATTGCCGTATATTTCATTAGATGAGAATTTGATTTTACCTTTTAAGGACGAAATACTTTCGAGAGGTGACGAGTTTCAATCTAGCAGATCGTATGAATCTGATCTTTTAGATGTAATAAAAAGAATGCCCAGACAAGAATCAACATATTTAGGGTCGCGTCAAAAGTCTGGAAAAACAGGTTTTATTTATTCAAATTCCTTGCACGGTGTAGACTCAATTAGCTATGGGGATCTATTAAGATAATGTCGTTATTTAAAGACAAGAAAACACCTCCTGAAAAGATTTTTTCACTATATTCAGCAAATTTTGAGTCGGACCCTTTTGGCAAAATATCGAGTCTAAAGGGCGTCAATCCAAAATCTTGGACTCAATTTGGCCCAATTCTATCTTCAAGTTCTGGTTACGTTGAAATTTTAGAAGAAGTTTCAGATTCGCAGTTTAAATCCCCTGGTTATAATACAAAAATTGTAGACATGGGTTTTAATTTCCCATTTAGCGGAACAAATTATAGACAAATTATCGCAAGCCCTCATGGATGGTTGGCACTTCTTGATCCGAATAATATACCCACATCAAGCCTGGAACAGATATATTCTAGCAGACTTCTTGCCAGCGGAAGCAGTTCTTATGACAATTCTTCTATAGTTCAGTTTTCTAAAAATGATCTTCTTCTTGCGCCTTGGTTTGATCGTCTAATGATGACCCATCGCAATCTTGATTCATTTACAACTTTTTTCTCTGGTACTAATTCAACTTTAGCTAGTAAAAAAGAAGATTTTTTATATGGAAGGTCTGAATCAAAAAATCAACCATATAATGAAAATAGTTTTGGAATGAAATATACGGCTATCGAAGACGCTAATGATGGCAAAGCATTTGTTATTCAATGGTCTTCAATGGGTTATGAGTATAGAGGTATAAAGCTAACATTCGAAGCCGCACTCTACCAGAATGGCAAGATTGAATTTGGTTACGCGCCTCTCGACTCATATTCTACTCAGTATACACTACTAAAACTTTCTT
>Ga0194123_10004011_pt1 | contig 17048 bp, 25 predicted proteins | sample TA2MahsurfametaG_5_FD_155479 | JGI IMG/M metagenome (GOLD analysis project Ga0194123, IMG submission 155479) | Freshwater microbial communities from Lake Tanganyika, Tanzania - TA2015023 Mahale A surface | ecosystem: Environmental > Aquatic > Freshwater > Lake | place: Tanzania: Lake Tanganyika... | reverse complement strand
GTACTTTTTCGGCACGAAAATCTTATGTTCGCTCACACTCTTTAATAAAATTAATTAAAATAATTCCCCTTAAATATTTTTACAGTTGGTGGTGGTAAATGTGGCAAAAAATCCTCATTACCCCCCCCGCAATTTTTAGATACCACAACAACAAATTAAATTCTCAAAATATTTTATTTACTTAAGATTGAGAGTTGACAGGGTTTTGTCTATTAGCTAGCGTTAAATGGTTAATGGCGATTTGAAAACCCGCTGTTACAAACAATATCCTAGTGTTCTCATGCTAGGGGTCAGTTATTATAAGTGCCTCCTGGCATGAAATTGACTGAATAATTGTTGTACAGCAATTGGTTTTCAACCCCTGGCACTTCATCAATTAAATATAGTAATTTATGCAAACAGATAGTTCTTGGGAGGCGGTCGTATCCTCTTTAATGTTACAATTTCAAAATCTAGAACAAAATCTAAAAAACCAAAATTTAAGCGTAAACGAATACTTACAACAAAATGGCGGTGAAGCTACCTTACAACTTTTAGAAGCACAGCTTAGGTCAACGGAGGTCTCATTCAACAGGATGGAAGATAAGTTACACGATATGATTATTTACCTCTGTAGAGCCATGACTTTAAGCAAAATGCATAACTTAAGCAATTTACTGGGGGAGGTTGATTATGGAATGGAACAGTGATGACCCACTTATAAAATGGGTCGCTAGGGCTTATGTTATAGCGGTATTGATTGGGATGCCGACAGCTTTTTACTTGATATTGGGTGGATTAGGCTAGTTTTCAAATTGCTCATTCCATTTTTTCTTCAAACTATTCATAGATTTCATACATTCTTGGAATTCCTTTTTTTGCTGGGCTTCGTAAGCCTTTATTTTATCGTCATACTTCTCACGTATTTTTTCAAATCCACTTCCTGCTTCTACTTTTATTTTTTCTACGTCACTTTTTAAAATCCAAGGTTTACTTTTTTTATAGAAACGTTTAATCAAATTCCAACACGAAAGCTGACTAAGTTTATGTGAACTTATGCTTAAAATTTCAGTAGCTAATTTTACTTCTATATATTCTTTTCCTTCTATCATTATTGTTGTTACATCAGCGGGAACTCCATATTTTTCTTTTAGTTCTTTAACTTTAATATCCATTTCTTTTTTATATTGTACCATCATAAGAGTTTTCTTTTCAGCAAATTCTTTTTCTAGTAATTTACTTTCTTTGTGAAAAGTTACTAAATTTTCAACGTCAACTTTTTTAATAAACCTTCTCTTTTTTATTCTGCGTTCAAAAGTGCTAAGAATATTTATAGGTTTGATATCTTGTTTTTTTAAAATTTCTGCAGCATCTCTTGGACGTAAATACTCCTCGCCGTCTATTATCAGGGGGTTAGTCATTTTTGAATTTTTGATAATGTTTAAAAATTAGGTCTATATCTAATTTTTCAAAACAGTGAGGACACTGTGGTTCTATAAGTGCCATCCCATAATAGTCATTAATAGCAAAATCCTCTTCTAAATCGGAATAATTAGTATGTTTTTTCTCTAATTTTAAAATATTGTCCTTATTTAGATTAATAATTAGATCACCATTATTTTCTTTGAAAAAAGTTATTAAATTTAAATTCTGTAATGATACTAAAGCATGTTTTATATTCCCTTCTGTTTCATTAAAAAACTCTTGTAATTTTATATAAGAGGTCTTTATAGTAAGATATTCTTCTTCGTTTTCTATTCTAAGGAAATAAGACAATAAATGTAAGTTTAAGTTACTTCCTAACTCTATTAAAAGCCCTAAGTGAATATAAAAATAAAAACCATAATTATTTGACAAAGGTTTTACTTTGTATCCATTATATGTACAAAATCTTTCATCATCATGAATACACCTATAGCCCATTAAACAGATGACTTCAATCGTTTTGTAATCAGGTCTGCTATCTGAATTGACTATATCATGGTAATACTCTTCTCTACTTAAAGTTACTTCAGAGCTTTTTAAACAGCTTGCAACAAGTAGACTTTGTTTTTGGAAAAGTAAAATATCTTCTTGAGATATGGGATGCCAATTTTGATTATCTTTTGTTCTTTCTATTTCTTCTTCAATCCTATGTTGTTCATGAATTTCAGTATAAGGCAAGAATGTATGGTAATTAATTTTTTTGTTCGTATTATTTTTGTGCATTTGATATTAATGATGGTAGAGTGAATAAAAAGTATAAGCTATGGCAGTCATTACTCCACTTAAATAAAATACTAAAGGGTGTGCATAATCTTCTATTATTAGCAAAACTATTAAATATATAGTTAATGGAACGCTAGAAAAGACTATAAGGGCTAATATATATTTATTATCAATTATAGGTGGTAAAACTCCTAGTAAATATGGCATCCCAGTTACTAGGCCAATAACTGTTAATGATCCAAACAACTGTTGTAATAAAGTTTTCATATAACTAGCTTTTTTCCTTCAACTTACTTCTAATCCCGAACCATCTAAGAAGCTCCCATTTCTCTACGATGTAGTGGAAGGATAGCAATATCAGTAAATTTAAAATCATTCCTATAAAGTTTATATCAAAACTCACTTTTATAATAAATTTAGATATCATTACAAAAAATATAGATGCTATCATTGTTACAAGACAACATCTAGGACTCATCTTAAAGCCTAATATACTTAGTATTATAGGGACTGAAACAACAGGCAAGTAAAAAGTACCAGATAGCAGAATTATTTCTAATAATTCTATTTCTTGTATTGAATAAATAATAGATAAAAGCCCTATAAAAACAGTTAATAAACGAGCTGTTTTTATTTTTTTTAAAGAACTCAGTTTTTTAAAAAGAAAGAAGTCGTTAGCTATTAACACAGCAGTAATATTTAAATTTGAATCAGCTGTAGACATGCACATAGATATTATACCAATGACAAAAATCCCTTTAACGAAAGGTATATCATATAAATTTACAAGAGATTTTAATAAAGGTTCATTTTTAGCAATAGAATTTGTTGTTGAAAGAAGATAGGATAAATAACAAGATAAAATCAGTACAATAACAAGAGCTATTGAAGCCATATAGTAGGATTTTTTGGCTTGTTCCAAGTTTTTGGCCATGGAGACACGTTGTATAACATGCGGTTTAAAACCTGGTATCATAAAATATCCCATCATAAGAAAAAAAGAAAATAACTTTTCAGGAGACATATTGGTAAAAATCTCAAAACTAGGCTTATATATATTATATTCTTCTTGATCTGGTATTTTTGAACCATTAAAACACCCTATTCCAACAAATAAAGCAATAGAAAAACAAATGGTTTGGATAATGTCAGTCCTAACTACATTTTTTATTCCACCAGCGCTAGTATATAAAATAACGCATATACTAGAGAATAATATAGTCCATTTTAAGCATTGGCCTGTTTCCAGAGAAAAGAAATAACACAAAGTTTCTCCCATGATTTTAAATTGTATACCAATGCCCCCCATGGAAGTTACTACACCTAATATGCAAACAATATTACCTACTATTCCTCCATACTTTTCGTCCATAAAACTTGCTATTGAAGTTTTGCCTAAGAAATTCTGCATTTTAGGAACAAATATCCATGCAACAATTGCAAGATTCGCGCACATTCCCAAAGATTCAATGAAATATATAAATCCATCTTTTTTAAATTCATTTAAATCCAAAACTAAGCCACTACCACTTATCCAGGTAGCAATAATAGTTGAGGACAAAGCAAATACCGAGAATGTTCTATTTCCCAAAGAATAATAATTTATACCTGAAGCTGAATCAGACCAGAATGAGATAAAACTCATATAAAACATATAGCCAAAAAAAATAATCAATAAACCACTTTCTATATTCAAGAACTCTAACATTTTACATATCAATTATTAACGCCCACAAGCGGGCATTTCATTTTTATACACTAAAATTCATGATAAAATTTTTTTTTTGAATAATAAAACAAAGAAAAGTATGAAAATATTAAAATATGATGCAATGGAGTTATCAAAATGCTTAATAAAACACAAAGTTTGTTTTAAGGATACAGTTCCTGTTGGTTGTTTGATGATTTTTTTAAAAACAGAACAAGGAGTATTCAAAGATATTCACTTTAAAACAGCTATCCCATTTATGACAAGATCTTCTGTACAAAGGCTATTAAACAGACTCGATGGAAAAATAATAAAAATCGAAAAAGACGAAAAAGATACTCGAGTCAGGGTTATTCATTGGTTAATTAACTGGAGTGAATTTGTATATGAAGTTTATGCTTAACTTAATAAAAAACCATCTGTGAAAATAATCTATTCCATTTTTCAGAAACTCAAAACATACCTCAATAATCGTACCGAACACCAACGCCTAAAGGTAATAAGGGAAACATTACGAGATTACGCAACAAGGCGGGGGATTAACCGGAATAATAATAGCAAAGGTAGCTTATGACTCCACAAAGACAGAAAGATATCAAAATAATAGCATCTCGCATACGTAGAATTTTAAAAGAGAACGAGGGGATGCCTATGTACTTTAACTTCTCGGAAGATTTGGAAACGCTAACAAAATTAATCTTAGAAGAGGGAAAGGATGAGTAAGGCAGTAGAAACAACCACTTTGACTCTTACCAATAAACAGCAATTATATAAAATTATTGTGGATTCAAAAGGTAGCCCTGATGCATTGGCTATTAATTTATACTGGGATGAGTTTAGATCATGGTATAACCATAAGAAGATACATACAAGCAGCAAAATAATAAGAATCCCTAAATTATATAAGTATGGCGTATATGCCTCTTATAAAGAGTTGTCTAAAAAGTACGGAGTTACAGAGAATACTATTAGAAGAAAAATAGTAAAATTAGAAGAACTTGAGTTATTGAGTAGAGATTTTTATACAAACAAAGAAAGCCATAAAGTTTTATACAACCAATTAATTATTTATATTTGGCAACAGACACCTTATTTTTTTAATCCTATAGGGCTTGATAGGATGCTTATCGAGGAGTTAACACCATCAACAAATCATGAGTATATATCATCAAAATATAATAATAAAAATCAGGGGGGGTATAAACAAGACACTCCTATAAATGTTCACACCCCTGCACCCTTGCAGGCTAGTAATTCCTTAGGGTTGGAGGTAGAGGGGGGTGTAATCGCAAATGTTCACACCCCTATCATCGCAGATGATCACACCCCCTATAAACAAAATGATGATACCCCGCACACTAAACTTGTTTACACCCATACACCCTTGCAAGCTACTAATTCTTTAGGGTTGGAGGTAGAGGGGGGTGTAATCGCAAATGTTCACACCCCTATCATCGCCGGTGATGATACAAATATACTAAGAGAATATAATCTCTATAACGTAAGTATAGAGAGATTATATTCGTATAGTATTAATAATACGCGCGCGCGGGGTTTTAACGATAAAACCTACACAATTAATTTGACCGATAAAAATAACAACATTGATAAATCGGTTGATACAAATTCTGCAGAAATAAAAACTTTAAACATAGAAGAAAAAAAATCCGGTTACGCAGATTTAGCTTTTGGCTTCCTTACAGAGCCAACGCAATCTGCTGTTGATGAATGGGAAGAAACCGAAACAGAAGAACTTGCAGCTTTACTGGATAATGACTGCATTACTGATCCTGTAGTTCCAATAGACCCTGAAGAAATTGTTGCCGATGAACAAGCAACCCGAAGAATGCTACTCTCTAAAGCTCTGTGGAGTACTTTTGGAGAACAGAGATCAGGCGAGATACAAGATGATTACAAGTTTGTAGAAACAGAACCGCACAAGGTCTGTATTCAAACTGAAAAAATGCAGTTAAACGATATTGAGAAAGCTAAAATCCGCAAAGCTATTGCTTCCATTTACGGCGAGGATGTAACGATAGCAATGCAGATAATCGCTCCCCTGCAAAATGAACCGATACCTAGTGATGAAGTTGTCGAGTTAGAACATTCGGTAAGTAAACTTAATTGGCTTAATTTTAAATCTGTAATAAAAAATCATTCTTTGTTTGCTGCCTTAAATAATCCGTCATTAACGACTACTGAGGAGTCACCTAAAAAAATTATCATAGAGGGGGTAGCATTTCTTATTGAAAGGATAATTGAGCCTGGAAGTTTAGAAGACCTTGAGAATGCTATTTTAAAGACAGGTTTGACTTTAGAATTACGCACTAAAAACGTTCATCCTGAGTATAAAAATTTTGAAAAACAACCAATTGTTTTAACTCCCGAAAAGGTACTAGAGGACAAAGCTTGGTTATCGAACATAAGAATAGCTGAGTTACAAAAGTCAAATACAACCGGAAGGCTTATTGAGGTTAGGGAAGAAAAGCCGGTAAATGATTATGATAGCGAGTCGGTGACAAATTGTAGTCGACTGAAATTAACAGCAAGAGAAGAAGCAATTGTTAATAATTTTAATGATATGGAATTGTTAGCATTAATAGAAAAACAAGCAAGTCAAGCATAGGAGGAGTAAAATGAGTGAACTAGAAGCTAGAAAATACACGTCAATTCGTAATTTAAGGGAAGAGATTAGGCAGGATATGAGAGATTTTAAACTTTTATACAGTGAGGATCGAACGGGAAATTACCACTTTTCACATACTGGAGAGGTATATTGGTTTTTATTCTATTTAGGATCGCAAATTAACAACAACTTATCAAAATTAAAAGAATTAGTGGAGCAAAACAATGAATGAAAAAGAGTTAGAACAAATAGAAAAGTTAATAAAATATCAAAAATCATTACCTCAAAAATCTCAAACAGCTGCTAATGAAATCTTTTTAGCTAATCTGCAAGGAATGAAAAATGCCCAATTATGGAGAGCGAGACAAAAACAAAAAATAGAGCAAAATAATGAATAAATGGAATAACTTTAACGATGCTGAAGACCAAATGTCTTATGAGCTAATACCTCATAGAACTATAGCAAAAGTAGTAATGCTTATAAAAAAAGGAGGTTATGTTACATCAGAATTTCCGGATGGATATGCTACTAAAAGCAATTCTACGGGCAGTGTATATCTTGCCGGTGAGTTTGTAATCTTAAATGGTGAATACGAGAATAGAAAAATCTGGAGTTATATCGGTCTTCATAGTGATAAATCACCTAAATATGGCGAAATCGGTAGGAGTACGATTAAGGCAATACTTAACTCTGCTTATAGCATTCACCCAAAAGACAATTCTTCCGACGCCGTAAAGCAGAGAGAGATAAAAAGCTTTGCTGATCTAGATAATCTTGAATTTGTAGCTGAAATTACCATCAACGATAAAGGGCAGAATCCAAAGAATGAAATAAAAACAATAATTACGCCTGATCATCCTAAATATACTGAGTATATGGATAGTAGGAACAGCAAGGTAAAAGTAAAGATTAATTACAACCAACCTAAACCTGAGAAAAAAAATGAAAGGTTTATCGGTGATGAAATCCCATTTTAAGGAGGGGTATGAGTGAAATTTATAAATTAAACAAGCATGATGCAACATGCGGTATGTTAAAACCTTTAACAAATCAATTAAAAAGCTATCAAAACAATCAATTTAAAGATGATTTTCAGTTTTTAGCTAATTTATACGAGTATTTTCATAATGTAGATTCATTTTTAACAATAAGTAAAAATTTTAAGCAAGGAATATTTTTTTATAATGCTTACGATGGATTACAAGGGTTAAACAATAATAATGGTTATAGAATTTTACCAAAAAATGATACGTTGCATTATCTTGATTTTAATATAGCAAAACACTTGAGGCGCATGGAGTCTCATATTGAAATGGGCAATAATTGTTCACACTGTGAAAAAGTTATTAACCTCAATCTTTATGAATACAAACATTGTACAAGGGGAGTAAAAGATCGAAAGAAATTAAAAGACCTAGATTACCAAATTTTTAAAAACTTAATAACCACAATAGATTTTCTTATTGGAATTGTTAGTGCAAAACTAATTATTCCTATGGAAAGATTTTTTTTTAATAATCAAAAAGAGGAAATATGGAAATAAAAGATTTGTTATATGAAATAGATTTTGCTTTGGATTCTATTCTACCGATAGAAGAAAGGGTTATTGAGAAAAAAAGTACAACAGAAATAATGTCAACAATAAGTCAACTAAGAGGGGGGTTATTAAGATTAAGAGATATTTTTGTTGTTAGAAATAATATTAAAGGACGTAGAGAATTATATCACCCTCTTGAAGCGTTACCTTTAGAAGGAATGAGAATGTTATATGACGATATGCCAGATAATTTAGCCGAAAAACATTTTAACCAAACTGCTTACAATCGGATTAGTAAAAAAAGAAGAGAGTTTTTAGAAAGAAATAAGGAGGTAGTATGATTAGATTTTTTCAAGGAATAAAAAGAGCAGCAGACTGGTTTAATGTTAACCCAGACGGCTTAAGCTTTGTAACAGAGAGAAGGCTTAAGGATTTGGAAGCAAGTGTTAGTAGGTTACCAAAAGCTATATCAGATCGTAATTTTACAAGTATTATGAATTTGGAATACGATATCTATGAGCTAAAAGAGACTATTAAGACGTTTAAAGAAGAATTTGACGACAATAAGTTAATAGCTGCCTCTATAAATTCTAAAGAAATATTTAGGGCTCTATCTCTTAGGCTGGATAATTTAGAAAATGCTTTTGGTAAATTAGAAGAACATATTGGTCTTCGGGATCATACTCAATTGCAAAGTAAGTCACCACTCCCAATGAAAGAAGCTAAACCGCTTAAAAAACCAAAATCATTAAAACTTTCTGCGGTAGAGGAGGAAGTCAAAACAGTAGAATCCAAATTGACACAAAAAGAAGTCAATAATTTATTTGAGTATAGAGATGGAGAGCTTTACTGGAAGGTAAGTAGAAGTAATAGAGTTAAAGTTGGTGACAAGATAGGACGTATTGTTGATCGGGGCAGGCTTTGCGTAATTGCTACAGTTGGCAGTACAACTACTACAGTATCTAGAATAGTATTTTTAATGTTCCATGGTTATTTGCCTGAACGGGTATGCTTTATTGATGATAACCCACTGAATACTCGAATAGAAAATCTAAAAGCTGCAACCTGTTCTCAAGTAGCATGTCATCGCAAGACACAAAAAAATAATGTTTCGGGATATAAGGGAGCTTCTATACACAGTAAGACTGGTCTTTATAAAGCTCAGATTTATAAAAAAGGCAAATTATACTATCTAGGTAGTTACAATACGGCATTTGAAGCTCACAAAGCCTACTGCAAGGCAGCAAAGAAGCTACATGGAGAATTTGCAAGACTAACTTAATAGAAATAACAAGAGAAGAAGGGCAAGCACGATGAATACAGATTTTATTATCAACGAAGAATTTGCACAGCTTATTCCTCCGTTATCGAGTGAGGAGTTAGAGAAGCTAGAGAAGAGTTTGGTTAATGAGGGGTGTCTTAATCCATTAATAGTATGGAATAATACAATAATAGATGGACACCATAGATATGCTATCTGCATTAAGCACAACATAAGTTTTGAAATAATAGAAAAGACGGAGCTAGAAACCGAACTGGATGTAAAGCTCTGGATGATCAACAACCAATTTAGCAGAAGGAACTTAGCCATAGAAACTAGGCTAGCACTTGCTTATAGGTTCAAGGAGCTTGAGGCGGAAAAAGCTAAAGAACGACAATTATCTAATTTGAAACCATTTTTTAAGGAAGAAGAAAGGGCAGAAACAAGCCAGTCTACAGATAGGTTAGTACTAACCTCACAGGAAAATACAAAAAATAGCAAGACTCTAGACATTATTGCCCAGAAAGCAGGTGTTAGCACTACTACTGCTTTTCAATACGATGCTATCCAACGCAAGGGAACAGAAGAGCAAAAAGCCAAAGTTGCAGAAGGCAAGTCTAGCATTAACAAGGTCTATACCGAGATTAAGCAGGCGAAGCAGTCGGAAGAAGATAAGCGGATAGTTCACTTGAAGCTAAAAGGTAGCGGTGTAGTCGTTATTCAGAAGTATGTTAGCGGGATTTATAATGAATTGGAGGATTTTAATACTAGCAAAGATTTAATGGGAATCCGTCATGCACTTTTAAATAGCTATCTTGGACAAAAAGAGAATTTCTTAGCTTGTGTATCTAATATAGACAAACATAAAAAGCTGGTAACACGAAACTTAACTGCATTATCTGAATCGGTTGAGGATTTAGAATTAACTGTCAATCAAGGTAAACACATAATTAGGCTAGAAGGCCAAAAAGACGAAAAAATATCTAAAATATATGAGAGGTATTATGGCTAAAGCAAGTATCACATGGCAAGAGGCGAGCATTAAGTTATCGCAATTAAAAGAATATGCCGATAATCCAAGAAAGATAACTAAGGAAATGTTGGATAAACTAGCTTCTCATATCAAGGAGGACGGGTATCATCAAAGAATAATAGTAGATAACGATTACACCATTATCGGCGGCCACCAGCGCAAAAAAGCTTTGTATATGGCAGGTTACGATGATGAGACTGAAATTGAGGTGTTAATGTCAAGTAGGAAACTAACGCCTGCAGAAATAGATAGGCTAAATATCAGAGATAACCTAGCGTTCGGTGAATATGATTTTGATATTCTAACGGAGCGATTCGATATGGAGGAGCTATTATCTTTTGGTATGGATAAGGATATGCTAGCGCCTATATTTGATAAAACCATATTAGAAGAAATAGGGGAGGAAGAGAATATAGAAGTCGGGGAAGAAGCTACTGCTAGGCTTGGTGATATTTACGTGCTTGGGTCTCATCGTTTAATGTGCGGAGATAGTACTAACCCGCAGCATATTGAAAAACTAATGGATGGGGCAAATCCGATTTTGATGGTAACTGATCCGCCGTATGGGGTCAATTATAAACCTGAGTGGCGTAACGAAGTAGGCACAGGAGCTAGAAACACAGGCAAGGTACTAAATGATGATAGATATGACTGGTCTGAGGCTTATTCATTATTTACCGGTGATATAGCTTACATCTGGCATAGTGCAAAGTATACTCATAAATTTGCCGAAAATATAGAAAATAGCGGTTTTGAATTAATTAGCCTTATATTTTGGGCAAAACAGCATTTTGTAATTAGCAGGGGTGATTACCATAACCAGCATGAGCCTTTATGGTACGGCGTACGGAAAGGCAAAAACCATAACTGGCAAGGCAGGCGTGATCAATCTACTGTATGGGAAATAGAAAATAATAATTCATTCGGCAGTAGCAACAAAGAGGATACGTGGGGACACGGCACGCAAAAGCCGATGGAGTGCATGCTTCGGCCAATACTTAATAACTCTGCGCAAGGGCAGAGTGTATACGATCCATTCGGTGGTAGCGGTACTACGTTAATTGCCTGCGAGAGGTCAAAGCGTAATTGTTACATGATGGAATTATCCCCTGCTTATGTTGATGTTATAATAAAGAGGTGGGAAAAAGAGACTGATAAAAAAGCTGTATTGTTGAATGAGTAAAAAAATAACTTTAACTGATGATCAGATATTGCAGGTAGAAGCATTATCAGCTTATTTATCCATAGAGCAGATAGCCGATTATTTTGGTTTTTCAGGGGATACATTTTACGAATTAAAAAAAAGAGACCCAAGAGTACTCCGAGCCTATAAAAAAGGGAAAGCAAAGGCAATAGGTAGAGTTGCCCGCAAGCTTACAAGTTTAATAGATGAAGGCGATGTAACGGCGATAATATTCTACCTAAAAACTCAAGGTGGATGGTCTACTGAAAGTAAGGGTACTAATATTATAAAAATATCATTTGGTAATAGAACAGCTACAGAAATAATAAATAATACTTTAACTGCTCTAGAAGAAGGGAAGATTAGCGTTCCTGAAGTACAACAGCTTACTAGTCTAGCAATAGCTAAAATGAATATAGAAAGTCGCACTCAAGAAGACAAAGCAGTATCTGAGCAGATGAGTATAGAAGAAGCCAAGGCGTTTGCAAAAGAACTGGATCAAACACTCAATAAATTGGATTTGTTGTCTTGCAAGAGTGTTAAATAATAGGGTTAGTTAAAAAAGATATAAAAAAAGTTAAGAGAGAGAATAGATGAAGGGGATAGTTGTTTTTGATGAAAAGCATCAGAAGTATGTTAGGCAATATATTAAGCCAAGAAAAAGTGATATTGATGACAAAGAGATATTAAGTGCAATCAGGCAAGATCAGGTTGCAGCATTTGCTCGTTATAAAGAATTAGTAAAAGCTCGCAAGGAAAGAGAGAAGTTACGCCCGAGAGAGCCTGAAGTTTACCATCACGATCTCTGTAAAAGATAATTCTTTTTTGTTTAATCTAATCCCGGAGTTTTTAGGAAAAGTGGTTGTAGATCATTGTAATAATATATAGTAATTATTATATATTAATATCAGTAAATTATTATATTGTAATATACAATAACTAGTATATAATAACATAATTAAACTATTATATTATTATATATGAAAATAATAGCAGTACTTAACCAGAAAGGCGGATGTGGTAAAACTACAATTGCTATAAACCTGACTCATTCATTACAGAACTTAGGCCACAAAGTATTACTTGTTGATAGTGATCCTCAAGGCTCTGCTAGGGATTGGAATGTAGAGAACGATGGTAAGATTATTCCGGTTATAGGATTAGATAGAGTCTCTTTAGCAAGTGATATAGAGGCAGTAAAAGCTGGATATGAGTTTATTGTTATAGATGGTGCGCCGTCAATAACTAAACTAGCCGCTGCTGCTGTAAAGATAGCAGATTTTGTTTTAGTACCAGTTCAACCATCTCCTTGGGATATCTGGGCAACATCTGACTTGGTAGAAATAATAGAAGCAAGAGCTGAAGTTGCTAATGGTAAGCCTTTGGCAGCATTTGTGGTTAGTAGGGTAATTAAAAACACTAAACTAAGTCAAGAGGTATTAGAAGCTTTAAAACAATATGAACTACCTATTCTTAATTCATATACTACGCAGCGAGTGATATATCCAACCTCTGCAAGTGAAGGGAATACTGTATATACTCAAGTTTTTAATGACGCAACATTAGAAATAGATTCAATAAGAGATGAAATACTGGAGGCAATTAAATGGCTTTAAAACCCAAGTTAAAGAACAATTCCAATCTTCAGAAAGAGGAAGCACTAAAGGAGGTTGTAAAAGAAAAAATGGTAAATATAACAGTTCTTTTGCCAGAATCATTAAAGGATAATTTTAAGGTCAAGACCATCCGTAATAAGACCAATATTACTAATGTTCTATTGAGTTATATTAAGGATTATATAAAAGACTAGAACGTTATAGATATGAACTTTATAGAAGCAATAATAAAGGTATATGAAAGGGATGCCGTTATTAAGAGAGAAAGTAAAAATTATTGTATTTATAAAAATAAAAGAACTGATCGCTTAAGGAGATTAAGTTTTGATAAAACAGAGGAGGCCATTTATCAAAATTATAGTCTTTTGTCAGAGGCAGAGAGTTTAAATAATGATTGGGTTGTAACTAATGAATATGATTATTTTATAGCAAGAGACAATTTAGTTCGTGGTAAATTACCTGTATCGAATAAAAAGCGAAGAAGACAGAGAGGTTATAGATTATGCTCTTGAATCTAATAATTGCGGTGATTGTAGGGTGTTTATTGTTTGCATTATATGCAATGAAAAATTTGTTCGATATTGTAAAGAATATGGATCGTAGCATAGATACATTAAAAAGAGTTACCAATCTTTTACAAGATAGACTTTCAGGTTTAGAAATAATATCATTAGTTGATCAGGAAAAAGCACAAAAGAATCCAACTAAGAATGAGTAAAGAAAATAACTTTAAAAGCGCTTTAATTCTAAAAAATTATACCCCCGAAGAGATACAGGAATTCTTAAGTAGCGGTGAATCAAAGTCATCAATTGTTGAAAGACTTGGTTGGTATATGGAAGCTCTAAACAAATATATAAAACAGCATAACTTAACTTATGATCCTGCTAAAAGAAGAGGATATACTAAATTGCGTGTAAAAAAATACAAAGAGCCATTAGCTATTAGAGATTTAGAAGCAGAAGACACAGAAGACCCTGTTAAGAAGTTTTACGAAATGCTGGCTAGGAAGAAAGAAAAAAGAACTTTGCGTGAACTTAAGAACCCTTATGATTGGTAACATAAGAGCGTTTTAGTAAATCACATGGCATAAATAGTTATTTTGCTTCTATAAAATATTGTTGAAATAATGCGTAATTTACGCTTTATTAGAAAAATTAATATAATTATATAAGGATTATTTATGGCTAAAAGTAAGTTAGATGAAGCAGCATTATATGACGGACCGGTGTATGACTCAGCAACAAAAGCACAATCCAGCTTAGATAGAATACAAGAAGGAATAGATCGTTTGTTACCAAAATTAAAAGATGCAAAAAATCAGGATATATTACTTGTACTAGGTAATGCAAGAGTTGGAAAAAGTACTTTAGTGAGTTATCTTTCTGGTACTAAGTTGAAAGTTGAAAAGCCACAAACATCTGTTTACCCTATATTATCATTAGTTAATGAAAGTACTGGAGCAAAAATAGGTCATGGCTTTGCATCTCATACAAAAAGCCAAACAAAACATATAGCTACAAAAGTTGCAAATATGCAATTATGGGATGTTCCAGGTTTTAACGAAAGTAGTACTAGAGAACAGGATATTATAAATACATATCTTATACAAGAGTTAATGACAAGAGCTCAAAGTATAAGAATAGTATTAGTAGCAGACTTTGTTAATATTACTGCAGATACTGCTATTAAACCTTTTTGTGAGTTTTTAAGTACTATAGCAACAATTTTTCCTGATTTAGGTGAAGTTCTAGATAAGTTTACTATTGTAGTTACAAAAGTTGATTCTGAGTTTACTAACGCTGATATTGCTGAATCTCTTAAAAATATTGGAAGTCCTAAAGAAAGTAACAGTAAGTTAGATAATTATTATGGTAGTGCTGAAAAGAGAATAAAGGGTGAAACAATAATTGAACATTTTGTTAAAAACCCAGATAAGATTGGTGTGTTTGTACGGCCAGGTAAAAAAGATATCGGAAAAGACGCCGATGACGGAGTTATAAACCCAGATAATAATATAAGTAAAACAATTCTTAGATCTGGTCAAGTTAGTAGTAGCCAGTTAGAGAACGTTAAAATTGGGGCACATCCTGATTCTATAACTTTTGTTAGGGAAAATTTAAAAACGATAGGAGAATACTACAACACTAAAGTTCAATCTAAAGTTACAGAACAAATTAAATTACCCTTGTTAAGAATAAAAGATGCTTACACATACAGGACTTATGAAAAATTACTAGATATACGGTCAGAGTTAGTAGAGATACGAAAGTTTGTAGTTGAAGAAAAAAATAGTCGCAAAGCATTAGAAAGTCTATGTAAAATGAATGGAATCCTACCAGATGAAGAGTCAAGATCCTGGCTTGAAACTAGAAAGTTAATATCCTTTAATGAAACTATTAAGCATTGTACAGCTATGCTTAAAAAAGCTATAGGAGAACCAACACTAGATGACTTGTTATTAGTACAATTATCACTGGGGCTTAATACAGTAAGTGCAAATCTTCAAATTGCGCAGGTTCGTTGTCTTAAAGGTCAAGGGCAATTAGATAAACTCACTTGTGATAAACTAATAGAAGAAGCTAAGAAAAAAGGACTTACAGCACAGAAGGAATTACTCGATGCAGAAAAAGAGGTGTTTGAAAAGTCACCTACAATTAAGCAGCTAGGTAACGCTCTCTTAAAATGGACTCATATGACTGCGGGATTGCTAGGAGGGACTATGGGTTTTTTTATAATGCCATATTTAGAGGCAAAAGCCGAGGTAAAAGAAGCAGAAGGTTTTTTAAAGACTACAGGAGCAGTAGTTAAAGGAGTTGTGTACGCTATACCAAGAGCCGTCCAAGGTGCTAGGGATGGCTCTAAAAAGGCTCAGGATTTGTGGGAGAAGCATTTACCGCAAGGAGATTATGATTATGATCAAGTAGGATCACTCCCTTTTGAATCTAGTACTCCTTCTCATACTGATGGAGCAAGTTCTTCTGGAAAAGCCGATATAGAAGAAGTAGAAGCAAGAGCCTCTATAGGTTTGGAGAGCCTTGGTTTTATTGACTTTAGTATTCCTAAAACTGATGGAGCAAGTTCTTCTGGAACATATAACTGTATATTAGGGATGGAATATGAGAATGAAATATTAAATTATCCTGAAGTATTAAAGGTTTTAACAGATAGTTTAGCTATAAGTTATTCTGATGTTTTAGATAAGGTTGGTGGTTTTGACCAAGAATTTGTTAGAGAGGCTTGTTTGAGTGGGAATGTAGAGTTATTAGAAGAATGCTTTGGTAATTAGATTATCGATAAAGGCTTGTTTTAAGGAACTACGAAATGGGTTAGAGTATTAGGAAAGAGACAGGGTATTATAACCTGTCTTTTTTTTATGTTTGAGATGTAAGAAAAGCTCTGATTGTAAAGCTTTGTCTTGGTAAGAGCTATAAATTTTATTTCCACAAAATATTGTTGAAATTATACTTAATTTATGTTTTTCTAGAAAAATTAATTTAATTATATGAGGATTATTTATGGCTAAAAGTAGTAGCCAAGGTTGGGCATTAGATAGAGAAGGAGATGCTGAAAGGAATCAAGCAGTTAAACAAATAAAATACGAAGAAGCCAGGTTAAAGTTTGAAGAAGCAGAAAGGCTAACAACTGATGAGTCTGATAGGGCTATTTATAGAGATCACCAAGCATTAATGCTACAAAAGCTTGGGGATATTTTACACAGTAATGCTGATTACACTGGAGCGATTCAGAAGTATGACGCGGCAATAGCTTTAACCAATGATAAAGCATACCATGTTGATAAAGCAACTTCCTTAATAGAATTAGATAGATATCAGGAGGCGATTACTTCATCCGAAGAAGCATTAAGGTTAGATAGTGATTATAATCTTGCTAAAGA
>Ga0194123_10004009_pt1 | contig 17054 bp, 16 predicted proteins | sample TA2MahsurfametaG_5_FD_155479 | JGI IMG/M metagenome (GOLD analysis project Ga0194123, IMG submission 155479) | Freshwater microbial communities from Lake Tanganyika, Tanzania - TA2015023 Mahale A surface | ecosystem: Environmental > Aquatic > Freshwater > Lake | place: Tanzania: Lake Tanganyika... | reverse complement strand
GGTTGTCCTGGTTGGGGGTGCTGGTGATCGCCAGCGAGCCGTCGGACTTGCGGACGAGCCACGCCCAGCCGCTGCCGAATCGCTTCATGCCGGCGTCGGCGAACTGCTGCTTGAAGTTGTCCATGCTGCCGAAGGCCTTGTCGATGGCCGCGGCGAGCTCGGCGCTCGGTGCGCCGCCCTGTCCCTTGGGCGCCATCCACTTCCAGAACATCGAGTGGTTCCAGTGGCCGCCGCCGTTGTTGCGCACCGCCGCCTTGACGGCGTCGGGCGCCTCCTTCACCTTGCGGCAGATCTCCTCGATGGACATCGATGCCCACGGCGTGCCGTCGACGGCCTTGTTCAGGTTGTCGACATAGGCCTGGTGGTGCTTGGTGCGGTGGATGTTCATCGTCTTCTGGTCGATGAACGGCTCGAGGGCGTTCTCGGCGTACGGAAGCTCGGGCAGCGTGAAGGGCATCTTCTTCTCCTGTGATGCGGTGGTTGCGTGGGAAGCGGGCGCGAAAGCGGTGTGCGCTCCGGCCATGGCGGCCGCGGCTGCCGCGCCGACGGATGCGACGAGGAAGTCCCGTCGCTGCGGGTCCCCCGGGGCATCGGCGTGGGGCATGTGGTCCATGGGCCGGAAAGGATAGCCACGCTGCTACCCTTGCGGCATGCAGGGTGTTTCCGCGGACCGGCGCCAGTGGCGCGTGTGCGTGCTGCTCACCGAGCGGCTGTGCGCGCGCCCGTGGCGAGACGTGCTCGCGGCGGCGCTCGAGGGCGGCGCCGACTGCATACAGGTGCGGGAGAAGGAGCTGTCCACGCGCGAGCTGTGCGAACGCGTGCGCGCGGTCATCGATCGTGCACGCCCGGCTGGCGCCGCCACGGTGGTCAACGACCGCGCCGACGTGGCGCTGGCCTGCGGCGCCGACGGCGTGCACGTGGGGCAGGACGACCTGCCGGTGCGCGACGTGCGCCGCCTCGCGGGCGAGCGGCTCCTCGTGGGAGCAAGCACGCACTCGCTCGAGGAAGCGCGCGCGGCGGTCGAGTCCGGCGCCGACGTGTGCGGCGTGGGCGCCATGTTCGCCACCGGCACGAAGCCCGGCATCGCACCGGGCGGGGCCGGCTACCTGCGCGCGTATCTCTCGTCGTTCGGTCGCGTGCCGCACCTGGCGATCGGGGGCATCACGGTGGCCAACGTGCATGGGCTTGCCGCCGCCGGGTGCCGGGGCGTTGCCGTGAGCGGCGCGGTCTGCGGCGCGCCCGACCCGGCGTCCGTCGTGCGCGCGCTCCGTTCGGCGCTGGAAGGCCACCGCTGATGGCGGGTGCCGTCACCGACCTTCGCTTCACGCTGCTCGGGACGGGCACCAGTTCCGGCATCCCGGTGATCGCCTGCGACTGCGCCACCTGCACGAGCGACGATCCGCGCGACCGCCGCACGCGCGTGGGCGCGGTGCTTGAGTTCACCGACCCCGAGGGCCAGCCGCGCACGGTGCTCCTCGACTGCCCGCCCGACCACCGCGAGCACGCGCTGCGCCACCGCATCCGGCGCGTCGATGCCATCCTGTTCACGCACGCGCACGTCGACCACGTGTTCGGGCTGGACGATGCGCGGCTCTACAACGTGAGCATGCGCGCGCCGGTGCACCTGTACGCCGAGCGCACGGTGCTCGATGACCTCGAGCGCATCTACGACCACATCTTCCGGCCGCACCGCAACGTCAACAAGAGCTTCGTGGCCGACGTGGTGACGCACGCGGTGCTTCCCGGCGAGCCCATCGCGCTCTTCGGCGTGCAGGCCACGCCGGTGCGGCTGCTGCACGGGGCGCTGCCGATCGTCGGCTGGCGCTTCGATGCACCCGGCGCCCGCGCCGCGTCCGCGGGAGGATCCGCCGGGCCGATCGCCTACTGCACCGACGTGAACGGCATCCCGCCCGAGACGTGGCCGCGCCTCGCGGGCCTCGACACGCTGGTCCTCGACATGCTGCGCGAGCGCGCGCACCCGACGCACTTCTCGCTGCAGGACGCGCTTGGCGTGGCGGGTCGGCTGCGGGCCCGGCGCACGGTGCTCACCCACATGACCCACGACGTGCGCCACGCGGAGCTCTCCGCCCGACTGCCCGCGGGCGTGGAACTGGGGTACGACGGCATGCGTCTCTGAGCGCGCGGCGGTCCGCGGGGTGTCCGGGAATGATGCCGCCGGACGGCGGGAAATCGGTGCCAATGTTTCCAGGAACGGATGTCCGGGTCCGGGTATCATTTCGCCCCTTATGGCACAGCTCCGCGAGATCAAGAAGCGCATGGGCGCCGTCAAGACGATCCAGCGCATCACCAAGACGATGCAGATGATCGCCACCGCGAAGTTCACCGCGGCCCTCGCGCGAGCCAAGAACAGCCGCCCGTACACCGACACCATCCGTGACCTCGTGGGCAAGGTGTCCGCGCAGGCAGGCGACGCCAGCCATCCGCTGCTCGAGACGCCCTCGCAGGGCGCCGGCAAGGAACTCGTGCTCGTGATCGCGAGCGACCGCGGCCTGTGCGGCGCGTACAACTCGACCGTCCTCCGCACCGCCGGCAGGCTGCTCGCCGAGTCGCGCGGCGCCGGCCGCACGGTGACGCTCGACGTCTCCGGCCGCAAGGCGCTGGCCTTCTTCAAGTACCAGAAGCTGGAGGTCTCCACGCGCCACGCGGTCGGCGACCGCCCGCAGTACGACGCCGTGGAGAAGATCGCGCAGGGCTACATCGACCGCTTCGTGGCCGGCGAGTTCAGCTCGGTCAAGGTGGTCTACATGCGCTTCATCACCGCCGCGCGCCAGCGCCCCGAGGTGATGCAGCTGCTTCCGCTCACCCTGCCGAAGCCCGCCGGGGGCACGGACGCGAAGGGCACCAACGCCAACTTCGAGTTCAGCCCGTCCGCGCCCGAGCTCCTGAGCGACCTGCTGCCGCGCTCCGTGAAGGTGTCGCTGTTCCAGGCGTTCCTGGACGCCACGGTCAGCGAGAACGTGATGCGCATGGTGGCCATGAAGTCTGCCACGGACAACGCCGGCGGCCTGGGCCGCACGCTGAAGCGCAGCTACAACCGCGCGCGCCAGGCCCGCATCACCACCGAGCTCACCGAGATCGTGGCCGGCGTGGAAGCGCTCAAGTAGGCGCCGCCCGCGCGCGTCACTTCGCGCCCTGCTCGGGCACCTCGACGCCGCCGGGAGCCTTGGGTGCCTCCACGGCCTTCGGTTCGCCGCCGTCGGGCAGGCTGCCGGTGACCACCGCGTAGCCGTCCTTCTGCCACGCGCGCAGGCCGCCTTCCATCACGAAGACGCTGTCCTTCTTGAAGCCCGCCTCCATGAGCCTCTTGGTGGCGGCCTTGGCAACGGGATCCTGGAATCCCTCGCCGTACACCACCACCAGGTCGTACCCGGCCAGGCGCGCGCGCGCGACCTCCATCTCCTCGATCAGCGGCACGTTGATGGCGCCCTTGATGTGGCCTTCCGCGTACTGCGCGGGCGGCCGTGGGTCCATCCATGCACCCCGCCGCTTCTTCTCGAACATGCCGCCGCGCTGGTTGAGCTGCTCGACCGCGCCCGGGGGATCGAGGTAGACGAGGTCGCGGTCGCTGGTCTTCACGTCGCAGCCGGCGGCGGCGAGGCAGAGGAGGGCGCAGCCGAGGGCCGCCAGGCGGGGAGCGTTCGCGGGAAGCATGCGGGAAGTGTCCGCGTTTCGGCCCGAATCCGCAAGGCGGAGCGCCCGGCGCTCGGAGCCGAGGGGATACTGCGCGCATGCGCACACCCGTGGCATTCGTGGCGGCAGTGATGATGGGCGGGTTTCTCGGTGCAGGCCCGCGCGTCGGGCTCGGCCCCGGCGATGGCCCGGGCACGCAGTCGGCCGCGGCGCCTGCGGCTGGCATTGCCAAGAGCTCCGTGCGCTGGGTGCGCACGGAGGGTGACGCGCTGGCGCTTGCCATGACCGTGGAACCGCAGCCCGGCTGGCATGTCTACTGGAAGAATCCCGGCGACAGCGGTGATTGCCCGTCATTCGAGCTGACGCTTCCTGCGGGATGCTCTGCCGGCGCGGCGGTGTTCCCGCGCCCGGAGGCCGCCATCCTCGACGATGGCGCGTTCTACGGCTACTCGCGCGCGGTGACGTACCTGGTGCCCGTGCGCGTGGGCCCCGATGCCGGGAGTCCGGCGCCGAAGGCCGCCTGGAGCATCACCGCCAAGGTGATGGCGTGCAAGGGCATGTGCGTGGTGTCCACCATCACGGGCGGCGGCGCGTGGCCACCGGACACGGCCGGCGTGGCCGCGGTGAAGCTCGCGGGAGGCACCTTCGAGGGTCGATCGCTGCCTGTGCCGGCCGATGCCGTGGGGGTCTCGGCGCGCATCGACGCGGGCCGCGTCACCGTGGAGGGCCCGGCGCAGGGCCGGGGCGCCGTGCGCTTCATCCCCGACGCGGTGCCCGGCATGCAGGTGCCTCTCCCGGAAGGCAAGCCCGCCATCGAGGGCACCGTCGCGGACGGCCGTTTCCGGCTGGAGTTCCGCCTCGAGACCCCCGGCGTCGGGGCGGGGCAGCCCCGCCTTGCTGGGCTGGTCTTGCTCGGCAATGAGCCGGCCGACCCCTGCGTTTGGCTTGCCGTGCCGCAGGAGGTTCCGGCACCCTCGCCGGCCTCGGTTCCCGTGCGCCGCGGCGCATCGGAACCCCCGCCCGGCGCGAAGTGAGGCGTTGACCCGACATCCGCGCGCCTGGCGCATCCCAGGCACCGCTTGGTCCCCCGGTTTCCGGGGACCCGAGATCCGAGAGACACCCACATGAACCCGATCAAGCTCATCGCCACCTGCGGCCTCGCCGCCGCGCTCGCCACCGGCATCGCCGTCGCCATGCCTGCCGCTGCCAGCCCCGCAGGTGACAGCCCCGCAGGTGACAAGGACAAGCAGGCCTCCAAGGCCGACGGCCACGCGCACGCCAAGGTCGGCGAGACGGCGCCGGCCTTCACGCTCAAGGACACCTCCGGCAAGGACGTCAGCCTCTCCGACTTCAAGGGCAAGGTCGTGGTCCTGGAGTGGATGAACCCCGGCTGCCCGGTGTGCCGCGACAAGTGCGAGAAGGGCGACGTCGGCAAGATGATGGCCGACTCCAAGGCCGCCAACCCGGACGTGGTCTTCCTGTTCGTCAACTCCACCGCCGCCACGGCCGACAAGCCGCAGGAGAGCGCGGAGTACCTGAAGAAGAACAAGATCGACGCCGTGGCGCTGATCGACGGCGACGGCGCCGTCGGCCACTCCTACGGAGCCAAGACCACGCCGCACTGCTTCGTGATCGGCGCCGACGGCAAGCTCGCCTACGACGGCGCGATCGACGACAAGGGCTCCACGAACTACGTGGTGAATGCCGTCAAGGCGCTGAAGGAAGGCAAGGCCGTCTCGCCCGCCACCACCAGCCCCTACGGCTGCAGCGTGAAGTACAAGAAGAAGTGATCCGCGCGGCACACGCCGCGTGCGAGGCGGCGGCGCAAGCCGCGCGCCGAAGGCGCAGGGGCCGGACCCGAGAAGGTCCGGCCCCTGTTCACTTGCATGCTTCGGTTCGTGCCGCGGGGCACGCCTGTCCGCGCGCGGCACCCGGGTGCGCCGCTGCGCGCGGCGCCGGCCGCGTCAGCCCACGTTCACGGGCATGACCACGTAGGTGAACTCCTGGCCCACCTTGATCACGCCTGGCTTCTGCGGGCTGCGCATCTCGAGCATCACCTGCTGCCCGTCGACCACCTTCAGGGCATCCACGATGAAGGCCGGCTGGAAGCCGATCTCGATCGCATCGCCCTGGTAGCCCGACATCGGGACGCGGATCTCGGCCTCGCCCATCTCGGGGGCGCGGCTCGAGACCACCAGCGTGTCGCCCTTGAACGCGAAGCGCACGCCCTTGGATTCCTCGTTGGTGAGGAGCGCGGCGCGGCGGATGGCGGTGGCCAGGTCGGCGGCGTCGAAGGTGACGCGCTTGTCCTGGTCCTTGGGGATGACGTCCTCGAACGGCGGGAACGTGCCCTCCACGAGGCTGGTGACGAGCGTGCCCACGCCCTCCACCTGGAACACGGCCTGCCCGTCTGACTTGCCGATGACGACCTTCGAGTCCGGGTCGCCGAGCATCTTCACCAGGATGCTCAGGCTCTTGGAGGGCACGATGAGCGTCATCTCGCCGTCGCCGGTGCAGCCGCCCGCGGCCACCGCGAGGCGCTTGCCGTCGGTGCCCACCAGGCGCAGGCGCTTGCCCTTGCGCTCCATCAGGACGCCGTTGATCGCGAAGCGCGCGTTCTCCACGGCGGTGGCGAAGATGGTCCGCGCCACCAGGCGGCGCAGCGTCTCGGACGTGGCCTCGAACGCGCCGACGGGCTGCGGGTCCTTGCCGGCGGGGTAGTCCTTGGGGTCGTAGCCGAAGATCTTGAACGTGCTGCCCTCGCCCTTCACGGTGGCGACGTTCTTGTCCATCTCGATGGTGACCGCGGAGTCCTCGCAGGTGCGCACGATCTGGCCGAGCTTGTCGGCGGGAATGAGCGCCTCGCCCGCGGACGCGACCTCGACGCTCGGCACCGAGAGCGCGAGCGAGATCTGGCCGTCGGTGGCGCGCAGGACCAGCTCGCCGTCCTTCGCGGTCAGCTTGAGGCAGGTGAGGACGGGCGTGGTGGTGCGGGTGGGCACCACCGCGGAGGCCAGGGCCAGCGCATCGACGAGGGCGGAGCGGTCGCAGTTGACCTTCAGGTGTGATGGCATCGGTTGTTCTCTCCGGGGCCCCAGGGGGCCGGTCTCAATTGATGGAAATCGGAGTGTACCCCGCGCCGGACGGGGTGCCCCGGGGCGTACCCTTTCAACATGCTCCAGCGGTTCTTCGCCGCCCTTCGCCTCCACTACGGGGTGACGATCTTTTTCCTGTACCTGGGGGCGTTCGCGGTTGCGTTCGTGGGCACGTTCACGCTGCCGCTGCTTGCGATCGGCATGGTCCTTCTGTCGATCTTCCTGCTTGTGCCGGCGGTGCTGGTGGGCGACGTGATCGGTGCGCTGTCGCGCTGGGCCAACCGGCCGTTCATCGCCAAGGGTGTGTGCCCGCGCTGCCGCGAGCAGCAGGGCCCGGCCTGGGAGCCGCCTGTCTACCGGTGCGCGTTCTGCAGGGCTCAGTGGGCGCCCGATGGCGACCCGCACGACGGCGACGAGGCCGTGCCCGCGGGGGCGGGCATCACCGCGGCGCCGAATGATGCTCGATGACCGCGCGCACGGGGTGCGCGAGGTGGTCGTCGCCCGCGAACACGATCATCTGGCCGACGGGCAGCACCTCGATCACGATGCGCATGTCCACGCCGACCACGGCGATGCCCTGCGCGGTCCGTTCGCCCGCTGACACCGCATCCACGAGGTCGCGGAGCAGGTGATGGTGCTCGGGGCCGAAGAGGAGCGGGTCGCGCGTGTTGAGCTCGACGGTGGCGGCCGCGTCGATGGCGCGCCACTGTGCGTGCGACGACATCGGCTTCGCCACGGCCTCGAACACGTCCCGCCAGGTCCCCACCGGGATGACCACGGTCTCGGGGAGCTTGAGCTTGTGGACGACGCCCTCGACGATCGGCCCGAACTCGCGGCGCGCCACGCGGCGGATCCCGGGCGCGAGCGAGTCCACCTGCGGATGGTCGTGGGCCGCGATGTCGAAGGTCACCACCGCGCTCGAGTCGTCGAGGTCGATGCGCAGCTCGCCGGGGACGTCCTCGGTGGCGACGGCGCCCTGCTTGCGCAGGCGGTTCCAGGTGAGTGCGTGTTCGACGAATTCCACCAGTGGCTCCGGCGACGCCCTTCGGTCGGGGCCCAAGGTACCGGGGCCGTCCGTACCATGCCGCGCGGTGAAGACCGTCCTCTTCGTGTGCACAGGGAATACGTGCCGGTCGCCGATGGCCGAGGCGGTGGCGCGCCACCTGCTCGAGTCGGGCGCGGTGGCCGGGCACGGCAAGGACGTGTTCGTGGCGTCCGCGGGGCTTGCCTCATGGGACGGCAGCCCGGTGAGCGAGGAGACGATGGTGGCGCTCGAGCGCAAGGGAATCTCCTTCGATGGCCATGCCAAGCGGCTGACCGCAGAGATGGTCCGCAAGGCCACCGTGGTGCTGGGCATGACGCGGTCCCACGTGGTGGGTGCGCGCAGCCTGGTGGCTGGTGAGCCGCACCAGGACAAGGTGAAGGTGGTCGACCCCGCCGGGGACCTCGAGGACCCGATCGGGATGGGGCAGCAGGCCTATGACGCGCTTGCGGACCGCCTGGCGCGGGTGTTGCCGGGTCGGTTGGCCGAGGTGCTCTAGGCCGAGGTGCTCTAGGCCGGGGTGCTCGGGGGGCGCCGCCGGGGCGGGGTTCCCGGGGGTTTCGTGTAGCCTTCGGGGGTCATGCGCGTTGTCGTCGGATCAGACCACCGCGGCTTCCAGACCGTGAGTGCGCTCCTCCAGCACCTGAAGGCGGACGGCCACGAGGTCGAGCTGCTCGGGGACTGCGCCGGCAGCATGTGCGACTACCCCGACGTGGCGTACCTGGTGGCCAAGGCCGTGGCCAACGGCCAGGCCGACCGCGGCATCCTGATGTGCGGCACCGGCATCGGCATGTGCATCGCGGCCAACAAGGTGAAGGGCGTGCTGGCGGCGCTGGCGCAGGACGAGCTGAGCGCGCAGCTGAGCCGCACGCACAACAACGCGAACGTCCTCTGCCTGAGCGCGGACCTCACGGGCACCACGCTCGCCAAGCGCATCGTGGACACGTTCATGAAGACCAACTTCGAGGGCGGCCGCCACGAGCGCCGGATCGGCAAGATCCGCGAGATCGAGGAAGGCCGCGCGCCGACCAAGTAAATGGTGTCCGGGGTAACCCCGCACTTCTTTATCCGGGCCCTGCCGGCGAGATCGCAACGTCCATGTAAGGAAGTGCGGGGCTACCCCGGACCCTATTTCGTCTCGCCCTCGGCCCAGTCGGTCAGCAGGCGAACGCCCCAGCCGGTGGGGCCGGCGACGAAGAGGTCGCTCGCGCTGTCGACGTTGCCGACGCCGGCGATGTCGATGTGCGCCCACGGGGTCTTCTCGTCCACGAAGTAGCTGAGGAACGCGGCGCCCTGGATGGGGTGCGCGCTGCGGGCGGGGTTCGAGTTGATGAGGTCGGCGTGCTGGCCGCGCATGAAGTCGCGGTGCTCCTTCCAGAGCGGCAGCTTCCACAGCCGCTCGCCGCTCTCGGCGCTCGCGGCCTCGATCGCGCGGCTCAGCCCCTCGTCGTTGCAGAACCAGCCGGCGCAGAAGTGGCCGAGCGCCACCACCACGCCGCCCGTCAGCGTGGCCATGTCGATGATCGCGGTCGCGCCGAGGTGCTTCTCGGCATAGGTGAGCGCGTCGGCCAGCACCAGCCGCCCCTCGGCGTCGGTGTTGGTGATCTCGACCGTCACGCCGTTGTACATGGTGATGATGTCGTCGGGCCGCATGCTGTCGCCCGACACCATGTTCTCGGCGGCGGCGAGCAGGGCGTGCACCTCGACGGGCAGGTCGAGCTCGGCGATCGCCTTCATGGCGCCGATCACGGCGCAGCCGCCCATCTTGTCGTACTTCATCCCCTTCATGCCGTTGTTCACCTTGAGGCTGTAGCCGCCGGTGTCGTAGGTGAGCGTCTTGCCCACGAGCACCAGCTTCTTCCCCTTGGCGCCGCGGGCGCGCTTCCTCGGCACGTGCGCGAGGTGGATGAGGCAGCTCTTGCTTTCGCTGCCGTGGCCCACCGTCACCAGGCCGCCCATGCCCATCCGCTTCGCCTTGGCGTGGTCGATGACGGTGCACTTGAGGCCCGTCTCGCGCGCGAGCCTGCGCGCCTGCGCCGCAACCCACGCCGGGTTGCAGATGTTGGGCGGGGTGGCGCCGATGGCGCGCGCGTGGTTCACCGCATCGCCGAGCACCAGGCCGCGGCGCAGGCCGTCGCGGAAGTCGGCGTCGCGCGAGTCGATCGCCAGCGCGCCGCCGCGCGGCTGCCTGCGGGTGGCCGCGCCGTCGAAGCGGTCCACGCGCCAGTTGGCGATGGCCAGGCCTTCCGCGAACGCGCGCCCGAGCGCCTCGACCTCCGCGCGCTTCTTCGGGAAGCCCGCGGAGAGGTCGATGTCGATGCCCTTGTCCTTGCGGCGGTCGAGCGCCTTGACGAGCTTCGCCGCGGCCGCGCGCACGGTGGCCGGCGTCACCGCATCCGACGCACCGAGGCCCAGCAGCACGTGCTTCGGGCCCGCGGCGAGCACCTCGCCGCTGTCGCCCGCGAAGCCCGGGGTGTCCAGCGCGTCAGCCACTGCCTGCACCTTCGCGTGCGCCGACGGGACGGTCTTGCCGTCGGACGTGACGCCGACGACGGTAACGGAGGGGCGGGCGGAGGCGATCGTGATGCGGCTGAACATGGGTTGAACAGTCTACGGCGGGGCGCTCGCCGGACGCGCCGTAGACTCGCCCCGCGATGGAAGTCCCCGAGCATCGATCGACCCTTGAGCCGGCGCCTGCATCCCCTGGCGTGCCGGCCAGCGCGCGCGCATTCACGCTCGTCGAGCTGCTCGTCACGGTCGCGGTGATCGCGCTCCTCGTCGGCCTGCTGGTGCCGGCGCTCGGCCGCATGCGCGCGGCCGGGCACGCCACGCGCAGCATGTCCAACCTGCGCCAGTGGGGCACGGCCATGCAGGCATGGGGCAGCATCAACGACGAGCGCATCCCGTGGGAGGGCGCGAAGAACACGCCCAACATGGCGCTGAGCCTGGCGACCCCCACCTTCTGGCCGAACGCCGCGGCGTCGATGCTCGGCCTCAAGCCGTACCGCGACATCGTGGAGGACGCGTTCCGCGAGCAGCGCACCATCGAGACGTGGGACGACCGCGACTCGCTGTGGAACGACCCCGCCGCCGCACCCGACCGTGCCGGCCCGTGGGAGTTCGGCGAGGCCGGGCCGGAGGGCATCCTGCGGCAGTTCTGGTTCACCTACGCCATGAACATCCGGCTGAACAACACGTGGCTGATCGACGGCGGGTTTCCGGAGTTCACGAAGGACCGCCTGATCACCTGGGCGAGCATCGCGCATCCTTCGCGCACGGTGCTGATGCTCGAGCTGCGCGCCAAGCAGGACGAGCTTCCGCCCGACGACCCGCACCACACGCGCAACCTCGATCGCGCGCAGTGCAGCTGGAAGCGCTTCGCGGCGCGCCACTCGGGCGGCGGGCACATCCTGTTCTGCGATGGCCACATGGCGTGGGCGCTGAACGAGGAAGTGACCACCAACGCCCAGGGCTCCCGGGACACCAAGACGCCCGACGGCGACTGGAACACCGCGAAGTACATCTTCGACCCGTCCGGCCCCGCTCGGCACTGAGCCGCGTTCCGGCACTCAGCGCCGACCTCCTATCCTGATGGGGATGCTCCGCGCGGACGTCATCGTGATCGGCGGCGGGCACGCGGGCGTCGAGGCCGCGTGGGCGGCGGCGTCGGCAATGGGCGAGGGTGGACGCGTCGTGCTCGTCACCATGGACCCCGCGAAGGTGGGCGCCATGAGTTGCAATCCCGCGATCGGCGGGCTTGCCAAGGGCCAGATGGTGCGCGAGATCGACGCGCTCGGCGGCATCATGGGGCGCGCCACGGACCATGCGGGCATCCTCTTCAAGGTGCTGAACACCTCGAAGGGCGCGGCCGTGCGCGGGCCGCGCGCGCAGTGCGACAAGTACCACTATGCCGCCGAGGTGCAGCGGCTGCTTGCCACGCAGCCGCGCATCACGGTGATCGCGGGCACCGTGGACGACCTGCTCGTGGAGCAGGGCGCGTGCGTCGGCGTGCGGCTGCCGGCCGGATGGCGCCGCGTGCATGCGAGCGCGGACGCGGTCGCGTCGAACCTCCGTGCCGATGCCATGGCGCGCGCCGTGCTGGTGCCCGAGGGCGAGCCGCAGGAGGCCTGCGGACTTCGCGCGGGCGCCGTGGTGCTGACCACGGGCACCTTCATGCGCGCGCTCATGCACACCGGCGAGGAGCGCACGCCTGGCGGGCGCGTGGGCGAGGGCAGCGCGGTGGGGATCAGCGGCATGCTGCGCGGGCTCGGGTTCGAGCTTGGGCGCCTGAAGACGGGCACGCCGCCGCGGCTGCGCCGGCAGACGATCGACTGGGACGCGCTCGCGCCGCAGGTGGGCGACGACCCGCCGCAGCCCTTCAGCGACCTGCCGGCTGCGAGCCTCGCGCGCGGCGCGTTCCCCGGGCTGCCGCAGGTGGACTGCCGGCTCACGGAGACCACCGGCGCGATCCACGAACTGATCCGCGCCAACCTGCACCGGGCACCGATGTACAGCGGCCAGATCGAGGCGTCGAGCGGCCCCCGCTACTGCCCGAGCCTGGAGGACAAGGTGGTGCGCTTCGCCGACCGCGACAGCCACCACGTGTTCCTGGAGCCCGAGAGCCTGTTCAGCGACGAGGTCTACTGCAACGGCATCTCGACGAGCCTGCCAGCCGAGGTGCAGGCGGGGATCGTGCGGGGCATGCGCGGCTGTGAGCGCGCCGAGGTGCTGCGCTGGGGCTACGCGGTGGAGTACGACATGGTGTGGCCGCACCAGATCGACGCCACGGGCGAGACGAAGGCGGTGGCAGGCCTCTACCTCGCGGGGCAGATCAACGGAACGAGCGGCTACGAGGAAGCCGCGGCGCAGGGGCTCGTCGCGGGCCTGAACGCGGCCCGCCGCGTGCGCGGGCAGCAGCCCGTGCGCATCGGCCGCGAGCAGGCGTACATCGGCGTCATGATGGACGACCTGGTGACGCGCACGCCGCGCGAGCCGTACCGCATGTTCACGAGCCGCGCGGAGCATCGCCTGCTCCTGCGTTCAGACAATGCGGACGAGCGGCTGACGCCCGTGGCGCGCGAACTTGGCCTTGCATGCGAGGTGCGATTGCGGGCCTTCAGCGAACGCATGCAGGCGCTCGACTCCATCCGCGCCGCGCTGCTCGCCGTGCGCCCGGACCCGCGCGCCGCCGAGCGGCTGCACGACCGCGCGCGCCGGCCCGACGTTCCCGTCGCGGAGATCGCCGCGGCCCTGCGCGCCGCCGGCGCGCACGCGCCCGATGCGCTGGTGGACCGCGTGGTGACCGACCTGCGCTACGAGGGCTATGTCGCTCGCCAGCGCGCCGAGGTGCGCCGCCACGCAGAGGGCGAGCGTTCGCCCATCCCCGCGGCGCTGGACCCGGATGCCATCGTCGGGCTGCGTGCCGAGGCCCGCGAGACGCTGCGCAAGTTCCGCCCGGCAACGCTCGGCCAGGCCGGCCGCCTCGCGGGCATCTCGCCTGCCGACGTCAGCCTGATCGCGATCGCCGCCAAGCGGGCGAGGGCCGCGGAGCCGCGCGGATAGACTGCGTCCTCCATGCCGCCGTAGCTCAATTGGCAGAGCACGTGATTTGTAATCTCGAGGTTGCCGGTTCAAGTCCGGTCGGCGGCTTTGGCGGGGCGGCGGGCGCCGGGGTGCATTCCCTGCGTCCGGTGCCGCCCGGCGTGCGAAGACACCCCTGATGCCGCACGAACCAGCCGCCCAGCCGCCCGCCATCCGCACGCTCGAGGAACTCCGCAGGTCGGGGTGGCGGTCGCGCCCCGTGAAGGCGGAGCTGCGCGACAACTTCGTGCGCGCGCTCGCCGAGGCCGCGGCGCGCGGCGAGCGCGGCGCCGGCTCGCTCTTCCCGGGCATCGTCGGCTACGACGACACCGTGCTGCCCGAGGTGGCGAACGCCATCATCGCGGGGCACGACATGCTGTTCCTCGGCGAGAAGGGGCAGGGCAAGAGCCGGCTCATGCGGCTCCTGCCGCGGTTCCTTGACGAGTGGCTTCCGTACCTGGACATCCCGGGTTGCCCCGTGCACGAGGACCCGGAACGGCCGATCACGCGCGCGGGCCGCGAGCTGCTTGCGTCGCGCGCGCCGGCCGAGGTGCCGATCGCATGGTGGCACCGCTCCGACCGCTACGCGGAGCGGCTGGCGCCGGGCACGAAGTTCGCCGACGTGATCGGCGAGATCGACCCCGCGAAGCTGATCTCCGGCACCTCGATGGCCGCCGAGGACGCGCTCCACTTCGGGCTCATCCCGCGGCAGCACCGCGGCGTCTTCGCCATGAACGAGCTGCCTGACCTCGATGAGCTGGTGCAGGTCGGCCTCTTCAACATCCTCGAGGAGCGCGACGTGCAGATCCGCGGGTACCCCGTGCGGTTCGAGCTTGACGTGCTGGTCCTCTTCAGCGCCAACCCCGGCACCTACAACCGCTCCGGCAAGGTGATCCCGCAGCTCAAGGACCGCATCGGCTCCACGGTGCAGACGCACTACCCGCGCGAGCGCGACCTGGGCATCGCCATCACGCGCCAGGAGTCGGGCCTGGAGACCGACGGCGACTACCCGGTGCTGGTGCCGCCCTTCATGGAGGAGGTGTGCGAGGAGATCTCGCGCGTGGCGCGTGCGTCGCGCTACGTGGACCAGGCCAGCGGCGTGAGCGCGCGCTTCGGCATCGCCAACTACCGCACCATGGTGGCCAACGCGCGCCGGCGCGGGATCATGCTCGGCGAGCGGCCGGCGGTGCCCAGGATCAGCGACCTCTCGCACCTCGGCGCGAGCGCCGTCGGCAAGCTGGAGCTCGACCTCATGGGGTCGCACCAGATGTCCGAGCAGAAGGCGATCGAGGCCATCGCGGCCGAGGCCATCGGCAACGTGTTCGGCGAGTACGTCAGCGCGCACGGGCTGGAGGGGATCGCGGGCACCTTCGCCTCCGGCGTGCGCGTCGAGGTGGGCGACATGCTCCCCTCCGCGTCCTACGAGCGCGCGCTGTCGTCCGTGCCCGAGGCGTGGCAGAAGGCGTTCGAGGTGAACGCATCGTCGAACGCGGCGGTGCGCGCCTCGTGCACCGAGTTCGTGCTTGCCGGGCTGTGGGCGACCGACCGCGTGTCGCGCACCGAGCGCCACGGGCGCGTGCAGTACGAGGTGCCCGGCGCGTGAGCGAGGGCAGTCCCGAGCCCCGCGCGCAGCCCGGGCCGCTCGGCGGCATCGTGCACACCTACCTCGGGTACGACCCCGCGGAGTTCCCGCCGCCCACCCGGCCGCCGACCGGCGAGGCCGCGGACGCGATGATGGAGCACATGCTCGCCTACGGCACGCGCCGTCGGTTCACCGACCGCGAGCTGGCCGAGGCGATCCGGCTCGACCCGTCGCAGATCCGCGGGCTGGGCCCGAGCCTCGATGCGCTGAAGGCGATGCTCGAGGAGCGCAAGCGCAGGATCCTGGAGCGCCACTCGGTGGATCGCGTGCAGCAGGACGCGGCCGGCGCGTACGAGGACGCCGCGCGGCGCGTGGAGGTGCCGCCCGCGCTGGCCGACCGCATCCCGCCTGCGCTCTCCGCCGGCCAGCTCGCGCAGCTCGAGCGCCTGTACCGCCGCGTGCCCGACGGCAGCGAGGCGTCGCGGTCGCTGATGCGGGCCATCGCCCGCCTGCGCGACCGCTTCGCGGTGGAGCAGCTGGCGTCCGGGTACGCGTTCACGGGTCGCGAGGAACTCGACGTGCCCGGCGCGCTGGCGGTGAAGGAGGAGCTGGCGCGGATCGACCGGCTGCTCGAGCAGATCGAGGAGGCGCTGCGCAACGCGAAGCCCGCCATCATCGACATGGACGCGCTGCGCGAGTTTGCCTCGGAGGAGCAGGTGGCCGACCTCGACCGCCTGCAGCGGCAGGTGAACGAGATGCTCCGGCGCATGGCCGAGGAGGCGGGGCTCGAGCGCTCGCCCGAGGGCTATCGCGCGTCACCGAAGGCGCTGCGCACCTACCAGCGGCACCTCCTTTCCTCGATCTTCGCGGACCTCGCGGACGCGCGGCGCGGGCGCCACGAGGGCGTGCACTCGCGGGACGGTTCGGTGGAGCTTCCGTCGGTGCGGCCGTACGAGTTCGGGGATTCGCCCGCGGCGCTCGATGTCCCGCAGTCGATCCTGAACGCCGTGGCGCGCACCGGCCGTGCGCGTCCCGGCGGCGAGGACCTGGTGGTCCACCGCACCCGGCGCACGCCGCGGTGCGCCACGGCGCTGGTGCTCGACATGTCGGGGTCGATGCGCTACGGCGGCCAGTACGTGGCGTGCAAGCGCATGGCGCTGGCGCTCGACGGCCTGATCCGCAGCGAGTACCCGGGCGACTTCCTGCAGGCGATCGAGATGTACACGCTGGCCAGGCTGCGGCCGTCGGGCGAGATCATCGAGATGATGCCGAAGCCGGTGTCGATCAACGACCCCGTGGTGCGGCTGCGCGCGAACATGTCCGACCCGCAGGTGACGGAGTTCGACCTGCCGCTCCACTTCACGAACATCCAGCGTGCGCTGTCGCTTGCGCGGCAGGTGCTCTCCGCGCAGGACACGCCCAACCGGCAGGTGTTCCTGCTGACCGACGGCCTGCCGACCGCTCACTTCGAGGGCAGCGACCTGCTCATGCTCTACCCGCCGGACCCGCGCACCGAGCGCGAGACCATGCGCGAGGCGATGCGCTGCAAGGCGGAGGGGATCGTCATCAACGTGTTCCTGCTTCCGTCGTGGTCGCAGACCGAGGAGGATGTCCGCTTCGCGCACCGCATGGCCGAGGCCACCGGGGGCCGCGTGCTCTTCGTGGGCGGGGAGGAACTCGACCGCTTCGTGGTGTGGGACTACGTGCGCATGCGGCGGACGGTGATCGGCTGAGGGGCCCAGGCGCGTGTTTCCGCAAGGCTTGCGCGGGAAAGGGCGTCCCGGATAGACTCCGCGACCCGAAGGCCCCGGCCGTCGGCGTGCCCGGCGCCCGGGCGACAACCCAAGGGCGGATACTCAAGTGGCCAACGAGGGCAGACTGTAAATCTGCTGGCTTATGCCTACGGGGGTTCGAATCCCTCTCCGCCCATCTTCGGCAACCGCACGTGGTTGCGCCGGTTCGCAAGGACTCGCGCAACCACGCTGCGTTTCAGGGTTGAGCACGGTTCGCATCGTCGGGGTGCTCATCGGTGCGGCAGCCTGCTACGCCGTCCTATACGCCACTTGCACGCCACCTAGTACGCCATTTTCGGCGGTGCTCGACG